>CAJDUN010000086.1_pt1 | contig 20969 bp, 23 predicted proteins | sample 7390741 | NCBI WGS metagenome assembly CAJDUN01 (sample SAMEA7055660, study PRJEB34461) | soil metagenome | biome: terrestrial ecosystem; feature: Peninsula; material: soil | place: Antarctica | collected 2016 | reverse complement strand
GCCGCTCGCCGGGTCGATGACCTCGAACAGGAAGTGATCCTCCCAGCCGTGCAGGCCGTTGCGCGCCGCGCACTCGCAGGCGACGCCGGGCCCCATGATTTCGGACAGGCCGTAGACGTCGACCGCACGCAGGCCGAGCCGCGACTCGATCTCGCTGCGCATTCCGGCGCTCCACGGCTCGGCGCCGAAGAGGCCGACCTCGAGCGCGCTCGCGCGCAGGTCGACGCCGAGTCGCTCGGCGACTTCGGCGATCGTCAGGGCATACGAGGGTGTCGAGCACAGCACGCGGGAGCGAAAGTCGACGAGCAGCTGCACCTGGCGCTCGGTCGAGCCGCCCGAGACGGGCACGACGACGGCGCCGAGGCGTTCTGCGCCGTAGTGCGCGCCGAGGCCCCCGGTGAAGAGCCCGTAGCCGTAGGCGTTGTGGACGATGTCGCCGCGGCGCGCACCGGCGCAGGCGAGCGAGCGCGCCATGAGGTCGGCCCAGCGCGACAGGTCGCCCGCGGTGTAGCCGACGACGGTCGGCACGCCCGTGGTCCCCGACGAGGCGTGCAGCCGGGCAAGCTGGTCCACCGGCCGAGCGAAGAGCCCGAACGGGTAGTGGTCGCGCAGGTCGGACTTCTGCGTGAAGGGCAGGTGGGCAACGTCGTCGAGCGACCGAATGTCTTCCGGCGCGATGCCGGCAGCGTCGAGTCGAGCCCGGTGCAGGGGCACATGGCGATGGGCGTCGGCGACGGTCGAACGCAGCCTTCGGAGCTGCAACTCGGCAAGTTGCTCGCGCGGCAGCGTTTCGACCTCGGGATGCAACATCATCCGCGCCGCTGTCGCGGTGCCGAGGTGCAGGGGTACACGGTTGCCCACGGATGTCCTTTCAGGGTGCCGCACGGCGCACGCCGCGCACGGGCAGTCGCTGGATCGCGAAGCCCTGGTTGAAGGCGGCGCGGGTGATCAGGATGAACTTGAACCATGCGCCGGCGAGCAGTGCACCCGCGCCGCCGAGCGCGGCGGCGATCGGCTGGATGCCGCTGTCTGCCGCGCCGACGTCGAGTGCGGCGACGAGGAAGGCAGCCGCAAGACCGACGCCGATGAGCGCCAGCGGTCCGAGCGTGCCGACCCAGAGCAGCCAGCGCGCCATGCCGTCGAGCTCGGTCAGCGCGCCTGCCGGAGCGACGAGCACTCCGCGGTAGCGGCGCCAGAGCAGCCAGCGCGCGAGCACGAGCGCGGCGGCCAGGAAGGCGAGCGCCACGCCGCCCGGCCCGTGCGCCAACGACGACAGCATGAAGAGGCCACCGCCTTCGGCAAGGCCGGTAGCGACGACGAGCGGCACGATGCGCGGTTCGCGCCACGCGGGGATGCCGCGCGCAGCCTTGAGGATGCGTGCCTGGCTGTAGACGAAGGCCAGTGCCAGCACGCCGGCGAGCGGCGCGGCGAACGGGATGCCGAAGGCCGCGGCGAGCGCGCACGGCATCAGCACCGCAGCGACGAAGGCCTCGCGCGACATCCACGACGTGCCGGGATGAAAGAAGACGTGCAGGGCGCGCATCGGCCGTCCGATCTCGAGCCAGACGCAGAAGAGGCCGAGCGAGACGAGCGCCGCACCGCACGCGAACTGCGCCGGCGCCGGCCGACCGGTCAGCGTGCTCAGCGCGGCGAAGACGAGCAGACCCGCACCGGCGCCGCCGGCCATGAAGTTGCCGGCAGCGCGCCAGTCCCACGCCTGCTGCTGCCAGGGGACTTCGCCGTAGGTCATGGCAGCGTCGCGGGCGAGGGCGTCGCGGTGGGTTCGCTCGCCTCGACCTTGTCCCAGAGGTAGAAGAAGCCGGGCCCGGTGCCGAGCTCCTCGTGCATGCGAAAGTGCTGGTTCTCGGCCAGCAGTTGCGACACGTTGCTCTGCGGATCCTCGATGTCGCCGAAGGCCAGCGCCTCGGCGATGCAGGCGTTGACGCAGGCCGGCGTCGCCTCCGGATCGATGCCGGGCGTCAGCCCCTTGGCGGTCCCGGCGTCGATGCGGTCGACGCAGAACGTGCATTTGGTCGAGACCGCCACGCGCGACGGGTCGTGGCGCTCTGTCTCGTTCTTCATCGGATCGCCGAAGGCGAAGCTCGCGCGGTCGGTCTTGTAGCGCGCCTGGTAGGGGCAGGCGACGCTGCAGTAGGCGCAGCCGATGCACAGGTCGTAGTCGATCGTGACGATGCCGTCGGGGCGCTTCTTCGTCGCCGTCGACGGGCAGACTTCCATGCACGGCGGGTCCTCGCAATGCTGGCAGCCTGTCGGCACGAAGACCCGCTGCACGTCCGGGTACTCGCCGAATTCGAGGTCGAGCACGCGCCGCCATTGCACGCCGGGCGGCGTCGCGTTGGTGTGGCGGCACGACGCCGTGCAGGTCTGGCAGCCGACGCATCGGCGCAGGTCGGCGACCATCGCCCAGCGCGTCATGGCTGCTCCTCGGCGACGGCGGCGGCGACGGGTCGGCGCTCGCCGCGACCGCCGCCGCGTGAGTGCGTTTTCGAGCTCACCGTGCGCCTCGACGTCTTGTCTTGCACCGCCGGGCGAAGCGCGACGCGGACGATGTCGGCTCCCGAGCCGGTCGCGTCGGTGAGGGCGATCGACATCGTCGCCAGCGTGTTCAGGCTCGGCACGTCGAAGTCCTTGGCGAGTGGCGTTTCCCAGTGCGCGAACTGGCCGATCATGAGCAGCGTGTCGGGCCGGATGCCCTGGCGCAGCACCGCACGGCCGCTGACGCTGCGCTTGGGAGTGGCGATCTCGATGCGGTCGCCGTCGGCGATGCCCAGGCGCGCGGCGGCCTGCGTGTTCATGATGACGCCGCGGTGGCCGGCGATGTTGTCGGCGACCTCCTTGATCAGCTGCATGCCGACGTTGCCGCCCCAGGCGTATTGCATCGAGCGTGACGTCAGCAGCCAGAACGGGTACTCGGCCGCGACAGCGCCGCCTTCGGTGATGACGGCTTCCCACAGCGCCGGGAAATCCTTCCACTTCGGCAGCGCCTGGTATTCCTCGAGCTGCTTGTCCCACCAGTGCATGTCGTGCTCGTGCAGACGGCGGCCGAGCTCGGCGCCGACACGCTTCAGCCGCTCCTGGTACGGCAGCTCGAAGCGCAGTCCGCGCTCGATCAGCGTCGGCAGCAGGTACCAGCGGCGGCGCGGATAGGGCTGCGTCGCCAGGCCCTGCTCCTTCCACCAGTCGAGTCCGTGCGATTCGGCGCCTTCGCTCAGCTCGGCGCTGGCGGCGCGGCAGACGGCGTCCCAGATCTCGTCACGGCTGTGCCGCACCTCGAGCTCGAGCGAGTGGTCGGCGTACTCGCTCTTCAGCGGCACGCCGGCGGCGCCCTTGTTGATGGCGGCGTGGTAGCCGGCAAGCACGCCCGCGCGCTCGGCAAGCTCGCTGGCGATGTCGGTGAAGTCGCGCGCTTCGCCCTGCGGCTCGCCGACCGGCTGGCGCAGCGCGAAGCCTTCGTGGTCCCAGAACTGCTCGACGTACTTGGTGCTGCCGATGCGGATCAGCTGCAGGCTCTCGAGGTCGGTGGCATCGGGCAGCAGCACGTCGGCATAGTGGTTCGTCTCGTCGCGCGTGTAGGCGAAGGCGACGACGAAGGGAAAGCGCGCCATCTTCTCGCCGAGCGCTGCGGTGTCCCAGAACGAGATCGCCGGGTTCGTGCGGTAGAGGAACCAGACGTCGGGCAGGGTCACGCGCGGCAGCCCCTTGGGTGTCTCGTCGAGAAACATCCACGAGAAATGCGTGGGGCCCAATGCCTGGCTCCACGGGCCGTCGCCGGCCAGCGGCACCATCGTGCGGTAGGCGTTCCTGATGTTGGGCGACGGCGACCAGTGCACCTTGTCGGTCGGGTTCAGCGGGTAGTGCATGAAGCCGTCGACGCCGGGCTGCACGCTGTCGTGGCGCTGCGACATCGGCCTCGTCAGGCGGATCGTCGTGCCGATGGTTCCGCCCGGAACCTCGAGCGCGCCGACCAGGGTCGCCAGGAGCGTGCGCGCCCAGCAGCATTCGAAGCCGCCCCAGCCGTTGTTGACGGTCTTGCCGAGCGTGACGGCAACCGGACGGTAGGGCATCGTCATGCCTTCGATATCGATCGTCTCGCCGACGTGCGCGTGGGCGATGAACTCCTGCCCGATGCGGCGCATGGTCATCGCCGGCACGTCGCAGACGGCTTCGGCCCATTCCGGCGAGTAGGCGCGCATGTGCTCGACCAGCTTGCTGAAACCTGTCGTGCCCTCGAGCTGACCCTCGGCAAGCACGTCGCCGTCGGGGCCGATCTCGATCGCCTCGACCGTCCAGGTGCCTTCGATCGCCTCGTCGATGCCGGGCGTGTCGTGCTCGCATGCTCGACTGCTGCGGCGGTCCCAGACAAGGGGCTTCCTGGAGATGCGATCGCGCAGGTAGTAGCCGTTGGCGCCGACGAGATACGGCGATGCCGTCCGCGCGCCGAGGAAGGCGACGTCGAGGCGCTCGCGCGCGACCTCGTGCAGCAGCACGTGGACGATCGCGTAGAGGAAGGCGGCGTCGGTCTTGGGGCGGATCGGCACCCATTGCGCCGAGCAGGCGCCGGTCACCGACAGGTGCGGCTCGACCTGTACCCGCTTCATTCCGCGCACGCGCGCCCTGGCGTGCCGCCAGATGCCGACGACGCCGCCCGAGGCCTCGACGTTCGAGCCGCACGAGATCAGGTAGTCGCACAGCGGCGTGTCGGGAGCGACGATGAAGGCGCGGTGCCAGAACTCGCCGTAAAGATGCTCCGAGTGGTAGCACTTGACGCCCTGGCCGGATCCGAAGCCGAAGTCGACCGCCCCCCACGCGGCGAGGAACGCCGGGAAGGTGCCCATGTACGACTGCGGCGTGCCGCCGCCGCCGAAGCTGGCGGCGACGCGCGGGTAGCCGCTCTCGTCGCGAAGTCCGGCGGCGCGCACGCTGGCGAGCCGCTCGCCGATCAGGCCGAAGGCCTCGTCCCACGAGATCGGCACGAAGCCCGGATCCTGGTCGCGGCCCTTGACCGGGTTCGTGCGCTTCATCGGCTGAAGCACGCGGTTGGGGTGGTAGGTCTTCTGCACCAGGCCGAAGGCCTTGACGCACACCTTGCCGCCGCCCGGGTGGACCGCGGCAGCGTCAAAGTTCGGCTCGATCTCGGTGGCGACGCCGTCCTGCACCTTCACGGTGAGCAGGTCGGGTCCCGCGACGCACTGATAGCAATAGGTCGGCACGCGCTTGACGACCGGCGCTGCTGCGCCGTTCGCCGCGGCGTGGGTACGTCGTGTCATGACGCCTTCTTCGCCTTCTCGGCGAGCCTTTGCTCTGTCTTCCTGACGTCGACGACGAAGCGCGCGTGGCGGCCGCGGCAGATCGGCTCGACGCTGTCGCGACCCTCGACGTCGAAGGTGACGGCGCGTCCGTCGACCGCGGCGACCGTCACCTTCAGGGTCGCGCGCATGCCCATCAGCGTGGCGGCGAGGTGGTCGAGTTCGATGCGGGTGCCGACCGAATCCTCGCCGGCGTCGAGATGCTCGAGCAGGAGGTTGCGGCAGGCGATCTCGATGTCGCGAACGAGCATCGGCGTGGCGTAGACGCGCGCCTGCTCGCCCATGAAGTCGATCGTTCGCTCGCGATCGACCTCGATCTGCGCGGTGACGGCGAGGCCGGCGACAAGCGTGGATTTCATGGACGTGGTCTCGGTGAAACGGGTTGCGGAAATCAGAGTCCGAGGTAGGCCTGCTGGACGCGCGGGTTGGCCAGCAGCTCGTCGCCGCGGCCCTCGAGCTCGATGCGGCCGGTCTCGAGCACATAGGCGCGATCGGCGATGGCGAGCGCGGCCTGTGCGTTCTGGTCGACGAGCAGGATCGTCGTTGCCTGCGTCTCCTTCAGCGACCGGATGACGCCGAAGATCTCGGCGACGAGGCGCGGCGCCAGGCCCATGCTCGGTTCGTCGAGCAGGAGCAGGCGCGGCCGGCCCATCAGCGCGCGGCCGATCGCCAGCATCTGCTGCTGGCCGCCCGAGAGCGTGCCGGCCGGATCGCGGCGCTTCTTGGCGAGCGCGGGAAAGAGCGCATAGGTGCGCTCGAGCCCAGCCGGCACCTCGCTCTGCGGCCGCACGAAAGCGCCGAGCCGGAGGTTGTCCTCGACCGAGAGCGGAGCGAAGACCTGGCGGCCCTCGGGCACCTGGACGATGCCGCGCTGCACGCGGCGACGCGCCGACAGCCGCGTCACGTCGTCGCCTTCGAAGCGCACGCTGCCGGCGCTCGCCGGCAGGACGCCCGAGACGACGCGCAGCAACGTCGTCTTGCCGGCGCCGTTGGCGCCGACCAACGCGACCAGCTCACCGCGGCCGACGTGCAGGCTGACGCCGGCGAGCGCCGGGATGCGTCCGTAGCAGCTCGAGAGGAGGGCGACGTCAAGCATCGCACGCCTCTGCCGGTTCCGCCCCCGGCGCGCCAGCAGCGCCCAGATAGGCCTCGATGACGCGCGGATCGTGGCGCACCTGCTCGGCTGTCCCTTCCACCAGCTTCCTGCCGTGATCGAGGACGAGGATGTGATCCGAGACGCCCATCACCAGGCGCATGTTGTGCTCGACCAGCACCACCGTCGTTCCGGTGGCGGCGACACGCTTGATGAGCGTGTCGATCTCCATCGCCTCGGTCGGGTTGAGCCCGGCCGCCGGCTCGTCGAGCAGCAGCAGTCGCGGCTCGCCGGCCAGCGCGCGGGCGATCTCCAGACGCTTGAGCGCACCGTAGGAGAGCGAGTCGGCGGCGCTGTCGGCATAGGAAGCGAGATCGAGGAAGCGCAGCCAGCCGAGCGAGCGCTCGCGGCTTTCGCGCTCGATGCGCGCGAGCCGTGGCGTGTGCAGCAGCGCGGCGACGAGACTTGCGCGTTCGAGATGGTGGCGCCCGGTCATGACGTTCTCGAGCACCGTCATGTTGAAGAACACCTGCAGGTTCTGGAACGTGCGGCCGATGCCGGCTGCGGCGAAGCGGTGCGGCGGCTGCCCGCCTAGCTCGACGCCGTCGAGCATCACGCGCCCTGCGCTCGGCGCGTAGACGCCCGTCAGCAGGTTGATGAGCGTGGTCTTGCCGGCGCCGTTCGGGCCGATGATCGAGTGGACCGTGCCGGAGCGGATCTCGAAGCTGAGGTCGGCGATCGCGTGCACGCCGCCGAAGTGCCTCGACAGTCCCTCGACGCGCAGGGTCGCGCTCATTTCTGCCAGCGCTGCCACAGCGCCCTCAGCGTCGGCACGACGCCACGCGGGAAGAAGACCATCGTCACCATCAGCACGCCGCCGAAGACGACCATCTCGTATTCCTTGAGCGGCGTCAGCAATTGCGGCAGCACCGTCAGCGTGGCGGCGCCGACGACGGCGCCGAAGATCGAGGCCATGCCGCCGAAGACGACCATCGTCACCAGCTCGATCGAGTGCAGGAATGACGCCTTCGCCGGCGTGACGAAGCCGGCGTGGAACGCCGAGAGGCCACCGGCGAAGGCGGCGAAGACGGCGGAGACGACGAAGGCGGAAAGCTTCTGGCGCGCGCTGTCGATGCCGGCGAGCTCGGCGGCGACCTCGGAGCTGTGCAGTGCCCGCCAGGCCCGGCCGGTCGGCGAGGCGACGAGATTGCTCGCCAGCCAGACAGCCGCGAGCAGACATGCGGCGCAGATGGCGTACCACGCATGCTCGCCGTGGATGGCGAAGCCGGCGATCGTGAAGGTCGGCACGGCCATCCCGTCGGGGCCGCCGGTCAGCCCGTCCTCGGTGGCCAGAACGATGGCGACGATGATGCCCAGGCCGAGCGTGGCCATCGCCAGGTAGTGGCCCTTCAGGCGCAGGATCGGCCGGCCGACGACGAAGGCGAGCAGCGCCACGCCGGCCGTCGCCGTGAACAGCGCAAGAAGCGACGGCCAGCCCCAACGCGCGGCGAGCAGCGCCGAGCCGTAGGCGCCGAGGCCGAAGAAGCCGGCGTGGCCGAGGCTGATCTGGCCGGCGTAGCCGATCAGCAGGTTGAGGCCGACGCAGACGATGGCATTGAGTGCGACCAGGATGGCGACGTCGACCACGTAGTCGTTGGTGGCGACGAGCGGCAGCGCCAGGAGCGCCAGGGCGAGCGCCGCCAGGCCCGCGTGGCGCGTGCGAACGCGGCGCGTCCCGGCGCGCCTAGACACGCTCGCTGCGGAGGACGCCGACGAGTCCATCGGGGCGGACGAAGAGCACGGCCAGGATGACGACGAAGGCGATCACGTCCTTGTAGGCCGAGGAGACGTAGCCGGCGCCGAAGCTCTCGAGCAGGCCGAGGAGGAGGCCGCCGGCGATGGCGCCATGGAAGCTGCCGAGGCCGCCGAGAATGGCCGCAGCGAAACCCTTCAGGCCGAGCATGATGCCGGCCTCGTACGAGGTGAAGCTGATGGGTGCGATCAGCGTGCCGGCGATCGACCCGACGAGCGCCGCCAGGCCGAAGCTCGCGAACAGCACCAGCTGTGTGTCGATGCCGACGAGCTGCGCGGCGAGCCGGTTGTGCGACGTCGCCAGCATCGCCATGCCGAGTCGGGTGCGCCCGAAGAACCACGACAGCACGGCGACGATGACCAGCGTCGTGACCATCACCCACACGCTCTGCGGCAGCAGCGTCGCCCCGCCGATGGCAATCGGCGCGCCGCTCGAGAGGGGAGGCAGCGCGTGGATGCCCTTGCCCCAGGCGAGCTGCGCGAGGCCGCGCAGCAGGATCGAGGCGCCGATCGTGATGATGATCAGCGTCGTCACGTCGGCGTCGCGGGCGCGTTCGATGGCGAGCTTCTCGAGCAGCAGGCCGACGACGACGGCGAGCGACACGCCGCCGGCCATCGCCAGGAGAAGCGGTGTGCCGGCGGCGCTCAGGCTCGCCGCCGCCATGCCGCCGATCATCACGAACTCGCCCTGTGCGAAGTTGATGACGCGGCTGGCGTTGAAGATGATCGAGAAGCCGAGCGCGATCAAGGCGTAGATCGACCCCGCCGTCAGCCCCGCGGCGACGTACTGGAGCGCCTGCGCGTCCATTTCGTGTGCACTTCCCGGCGCACCCGCTCAGTGCGCCAAGGTCCAGTTGCCGTTGTGCACCTCGAGCATCCTGAAGGCGTGTTCATCGAGCCCGAGGTGGTCGGTGGGCGACATGTTGACGACGCCGCCGGTGCCGACGTAGCCGTGCGTCGCCTCGATGGCATCGCGCAGCTTGGCACGGTCGGTGGTGCCGGCGCGCTTGAGCGCGTCGACGACGATCATCAGCGCGTCGTAGGCGTGCCCGCCGAAGGTCGAGACGTCGGACTTGTAGCGCTTCTCGTAGTCGTTCCTGTACGCAGTGACGACCGGCTTCTGCGGATCGTTGGCGGGCAGCAGGTCGGCGACGAGCAGCGCCGCCGCGGGCAGACGCACGCCCTCGGCCGCCGGCCCCGACAGGCGGATGTACTCCTTCGAGGCGACGCCGTGGGACTGGTAGAGCGGCATCGTCATGCCGAGCTGGCGGAAGTTCTTGGTGACGATCGCCGGGCCCTGGCCGAAGCCGGCGTTGAGCACCGCCTGCACGCCGGAGGTCGCCTTGATCTTCGTGAGCTGGGCGGTCATGTCGGTGTCGGCCGCGCCGTAGCTCTCGTCGGCGACGACATCGACGCCGTACTTGCCGGCCACCTTCAGGCATTCGCCGCGCATCGACTTGTCGAAGCCGCCGGCTCCCGAGATCAGCGCGATCTTCGTCAGTTTGCGCGCCTTCATGTCGGCGAAGATCTTCTCGCACGCCATGCGGTCGGTGTGCGGCGTCTTGAAGACCCATTTCTTGACGGGCTCGACGATGCCGACGGCGCCGGCGAGCGAGATGAACGGGGTGCCGGACTCCTCGGCGAGCGGGATCACCGCCATGGTGGTGCCGGTGGTCGAGCCGCCAATGATGACGTTGACCTTGTCCTGCTCGATGAGCCGCTTGGCGAACGTGCGAGCCTTCTGGGCGTCGCCGGCGTCGTCATAGACGATGAGCTCCAGCTTGCGCCCGGCAACGCCGCCGGCGGCGTTGATGCGCTCGACCTCCATCTCGAGGGTCTTCTGCTCGGGGTCGCCGAGGAAGGCGGCAGGGCCGGTGACCGAGAGGAACGAACCGATGCGCAGCGGCTCGTCGGCGGCAAAGGCGGGAAGCACGAGAAGCGCTGCGGCTGCACCGAGAAGACCGCGGCGGCCGGCGGTGCGGGCGTTCGAAACAATCGACATGGCTGAGCTCCTGAAATCTGACGGTCGCGGAATCGGAACGGCTAGACTTGCCGATGCCGGTACTCTGGTACCGAAATGCGCCTATGAATTTGATCTGGTTCATCTTTTCCGATGAGTTCCGCGGCTAAGTCCGAGCGGGGCCGCAGCGCGTGTCCCGGTGGTGCAGGCCGCGAGGCCACCGGTGCTGCGGCGACGCTGCGGATCCGCCCTGCGCGACGCGGCGACCTCGACCGGGTCACCGCCATCGACGCCACGGTGACCGGCCTCGAGAAGGCCGCCTACTGGAGGTCGATCTATCGCCGCTATGGTGCCGGCGCGCAGCCCGAGCGAGCGTTCCTCGTCGCCGAGCTCGACGGCCGCGTCGTGGAGTTCGGCGCGCCGCCGTGCGGCTGGGTCTTCGCGATCGACGTCGAGCCCGGGGCGCGCCTGGGAGGCATCGGCGCGCGGCTCCTCGCGTCGATCGGCGAGCGATTTCGCGCCGCCGGCGTCACCAAGCTGCGCACCATGCTCGCTCGCGACAACACGCTCATCCTGTCGTTCTTTCGCAGCCAGGGGATGATGGCCGGAGCGTTCATTCCCCTCGAGATGGACATCGAACAGTCCAGGCGCGGATGAGGCTGCAGAAGAACACTTCGCTTGCGCTGTACAGCGTGCTCGAGTCCGCGAGCCAGCCGGAGCGCCATATCTCGGCGGCGGAGATCGCCGTGCGCCTCGGCGCGTCGCCGCATCACCTGGCCAAGGTACTGGCGGAGCTGGCGCGGGCGGGCATTCTCGAGTCGGCGCGCGGCGTCGGCGGCGGCTACCGGTTCGCGGGCAATGCGCGCCGCCTGACTCTGCTCGATATCGTGCAGATGTTCGAGGACGTGGGGCCGCACCCGGAAGCCGCGGCGGCGATGCCGATCGAGCGAGCCATCGCCACGATCCTGTCCGAGATCGACGAGCACGCGCTGGCGACCTTCGCCTCGATCACGCTGGCGACGATGCTGGGTCTGATCGAGCGCCAACGAGCGGTCAAAGCACAGTCCGCTTCCCGAAAGACAATCAAACCAATATAATCGGTGCATCTTTAAGGTCGTCGATGCGCCTTGCCGAATACACCGACTACACCCTGCGCGTGCTGATGTACTGCGCGGACCGACGCGACCAGCGCGTCACGATCGGCGAAATGGCCGAGCACCACGGCTTGTCGAAGAACCATCTGATGAAAGTCGTCAACGATCTCGCCGGCCAGGGCCTGCTCGAGACGACGCGAGGCCGCGGCGGCGGCGTGCGCCTGCTGAAGGAGCCTGGCGACATCCGGATCGGCGATGTCGTTCGCGCCTCGGAGAGCGATTTCCGGCTCGTCGAGTGCTTCGACGAAAGCACCAGCGCCTGCACACTGTCGTCGAATTGCCGCCTGAAGCATCTGTTCGGCACGGCCTTGCAAGCCTACTTCGACACGCTCGACGGCGCGACGCTGGCCGATCTCGCAGCGGCGTCGCCCGCGCCGGGTTGGGTCAAGGCGCCGTCCAGCCGTCCGTTGCCGATCGTCCGGCCGCGCCACCGCCTTGTTCGCCGCAGCGCCTGAGACTGTTCGAACGAGCCTGCCCGATCTCTTTCCCACCTGCCCACTTCGAGGAGCCTTTTCGTGTCACAGCCGCACCAGCATCTTCGTCCCGATTCCGTCTACCCCTTCGATGCACGCGGCGTGGCCAAGCGCTTCCGCCACGCGGCGATCTTCGGTGCCCTCGACAGCCTGCGGCCGGGCGAGACGATGCGTTTCGCCAACGACCACGATCCGCTGCCGCTGCTCGAGCAGATCGAGCAGCGCTATGGCGAGAACGTCGAGATCGAATACCGCCAGCGCGAGCCGGGCGCGATCATCATCGATTTCAGCGTGCGCTGACGCGCGCTGCAGCCCCGCTCAGAGACCGAGCGTCAGCTTGGCCGCTTCGGAGAGGCGGTAACGGTCCCAGGGCGGGTCGAAGACCAGCTCGACGTCGACCTCGGCAATCCGCGGCAGGGCAAGCACCTTGGCGTAGACGTCGTCGACGATCGTCTGGCCCATGCCGCATCCGGGCGCCGTCAGCGTCATCTTGATCGAGACACGGAAGCGCTCCTCGTCGATCGGCAGCACATCGCAGACGTAGACCAGCCCGAGCTCGACGATGTCGAGCGGGATCTCGGGGTCGTAGCAGGTCTTCAGCGTCTGCCACACCAGGTCGCGCACGTCGTCGCGGCCGACGTTCTCGGGCACCTCGACGGCAACCGGCAGGGGCTTGCCGATGGCGTCGGCATCGCTGCCCTTGAGGCGCACCAGCTGGCCGCCCACGGCGAGCGTGAATGCCGAGCCGAGCGCCTGCGTGATCTGCACCTGGGCGCCGGAGGGCAGCTCGAACGGCGTGCCGTCGGGAACCCGCTCGACCTGGACGGCGCGTGTCGTCACCGCCGATTCGCGCCGGGGTCTCATTTCGGTTCCGCCGACGCCGGCCGGCCCTGGGCGTTTGTCGCGTCGTGGCCGGCGAGCGCGTGCATCAGCGCGTGCCAGCCGAGCAGCGCGCATTTGATGCGGCTCGGATAGCGTCGCACGCCGGCCAGGCTGATCAGCTTGCCGAGTTCGGCGGACTCCGGCTCGAGCTGACCGGTGAGCACGGCCCTGAAGCGCTGCTGGAGTTGCTCGGCCACCTCGATCTCGCGCCCGCGCACCGCCTCGGTCATCATCGACGCCGATGCGATGCAGATGGCGCAGCCGTGGCCCGAGAAGCGGATCTCGGCCACCTTGTCGCCCTCGACGCGCAGATCGACCTCGACGTCGTCGCCGCAGGCGGGGTTGTGGCCGCGCGCGTGGTGGGTGCGCGAAGGAAGCGCGCCGAAATTGCGCGGCTTGCGCTTGTGGTCCATGACCACTTCCTGATAGAGCGCGTTCTCGGCCGGGGTGCTCACTGAAGCACCTTCACGGCATGCGCGACGCCGGCGAGCAGGCGCTCGACCTCGGCGTGGTCGTTGTAGAGCGCGAACGAGGCGCGCGTTGTCGGGCCGAGTCCGAGGTGATCGATCAGCGGTTGCGCGCAATGGTGGCCGGTGCGCACGGCGATGCCTTGCTCGTCGAGCAGGGTGCCGATGTCGTGCGGATGAACGCCCTCGGCGACGAACGAGACGATCGCCGAGCGCTCGGCTGCGGGATTCTCGATGAACTCCGCGGCCGCAGCCATCCCGATGGCCCCGGTCACGTTCGGTGTGCCGCCCTCCAGCCGCGCCGGCAGGTCGGCAAAGCACGCGTCGTCGGCAGTGACCCACTGCACCATGTCGCCGCCGAAGCGCATCGGCACCAGGCGTTCGAGGGCGCTGCGTCGGCCAACCAGCGCGCCGGTGCCCATCGGCCCGTACATCTTGTGGCCCGAGAAGACCATGAAATCGCAGGCCAGATCGGCAATCGCGAGAGCCTCGTGCGACACCGCCTGCGCTGCATCGAGCACGGTCAGCGCGCCGGCGTCGGCGGCCATCGCCAGCAACTCTTCGTAGGGCGGCCGCTCGCCGGTGGCGTTGGCGCACGCGGTCAGCGCGAAGATGCGCGTGCGCGGCCCGAGCAGGGGCGCCAGGTCGCGCGCGTGCAGGCGCCCCTGCGGATCTGGGAGCAGGATGCGAAGCGTGGCGCCGCAGCGGCGGGCCGCCTGCTGCCACGGCACGAGGTTTGCGTGATGCTCGAGGCCGCTGACGACGATCTCGTCGCCCGGCTGCAGCAGGGCCGGCCCGGCACCGGCGATCGAGACGCCGTGCGCCACCTGATTGAGCGCGTCGGTCGTTCCCGACATGAAGACGAGCTCGTGCTCTGGTCCCGCGCCGACAAAGCGCTTGAGGACTGCGCGGGCGCGCTCGAACTCGTCGGTCGCGCGCTGGCTGAGCTCGTGCACGCCGCGGTGGATGTTGGCGCGGTCGTGCTGCTCGAAGCGGCGCATCGCATCGAGCACCGGCAGCGGCGCCTGCGTCGTCGCCGCGTTGTCGAGGTAGGCGAGTGGCGCGCCATGGATCTGCTGGTCGAGCGTCGCGAACTGCGAGCGCAGCGCAGCCGCGTCGAGCCTGCCGTGGTTTCTTGTCTCAGCCATGGCGGGAGCTGTCGACTGCGCCCGGCGGCGGGGGTGCGACGCGCGAGACGAAGGCGTCTATGCGCAAGGTTCCGTCCTCGTGCAGTGCCTCCAGCAGCGTCGCCTCGCCAAGACAACGCTCCAGCATGGCGTTGGCCATGCCTTCGACGATCAGACCGCGCGCGTGGCGCTCGTCGATGCCGCGCTGGCGTGCGTAGAAGAGGGCGTCTTCGGGGAGCGCGCCCCAGGTGGCGCCATGCACCGCTTGCACCTTGTCGTGGTGGATCTCCAGGTGCGGCCGGAGCACGAGCCGCGGCTGCCCGCCGGTCGGAATGCCGCTCAGGCGCTGGCGAACCGATGCGTCGTCGCACCCCGGCGCGATGCGGGTCTGCGCGTTGACGACGGCGAGCGCCTTGCCGCCGGCGAGCGCCAGCGTCTCGACATCGCTCGTCGTGCGCGGCGCCTCGTGCGAGACGAGCGCCTGCTGTTCGATGACCGAGCCGGCGGCAACGAGCACGCCGGCCATGTGGCAGGTGGCTTCTTCATCCTGCAGCTCGACGCGATGACGCTGCAGGTGATAGCGGCTGCCGGAGGCGACGAGCGCCTGGTGGTAGTGCGCGCGGCGGCCGATGCCGACCTGGAGGCGGTGGGCGATGCGGTCGCCGGCCGACGGCACGACGATGCGCAGGTGACGCAGCGTCGCGCCCTCGCCGAGGCGAATGTGCGTCTGCAGGTTCTGAACGATCGCCGGTCCGCCCGCCGTTGAATCTCGCCCGTCCATCGTCGTGCGCGCATGCGTCTCGACGAGCACGCAGTGCGCGCCCGGCAGCAGCTCGATCGACAGCAGGGGAGCCTCGACCGCGTTGCGGGGACGGTGGCGAACGTGCAGCCACACGGGAGCGGTCGGGTCGCGGCCTGGGCCGGCAGTGCCGATGCGCAGGCGCAGCCCGTCGCGGCAGATCGCGCGATGCGCCCATGCGAACGGCGCGGCCTCGCCGTCACCCTCGCCGGGCAGCGGCAGTCCGGCGAACAGCGCTTCGCGGCCGGTGGCGTCGCCGCCATCGAGCCAGGTCGCCTCGACCTGGCCTGGCGTCGAGGTGCCGAGCGGATGCAAGGTCCAGCCCGCACCGTCGACAGGCAGCGCATCGGCGCCCGGCGCCGCCAGTTCCGGGTCGTCGCCCAGCCAGATCGGTGCAGGCGGTGGCGGCAGATGGCGGAACGCCTCGGACCGGGCGGGTATCCAGCCCGTGATCGCGAGTCGCTCGCGGGCGGCGATGGCGTCGGCGCTCTTCATGGGGTCAGACGGTGCGCGGCCGCACAGCCGCCGCTCCTGGCTTCGTTGGCGCAAGCCGCGTCGTCGTCGCACCTTCGGTTGCCGGATCGCGAGTGCGTGACGCGCCGCTGCGCGCCACGTCGCGCGCCAGGGCGAGGCCGCCGACCTCGGCGATACGGCCCTGGTCGAGACGAAGCACCGCATCTGGCGCGAGCATCTCGATGAGCTGCAGGTAATGCGAAATGATGACGAATGCGGTTCCCGCAGCGCGCAGTTCCTGGACCAGACGGACGACTGCATGGACGCCGTCGGCGTCGAGGCCGGAATCGATCTCGTCGAGCAGCGCCAGACGCGGTCGGAGGAGCGCGAGCTGCAGGAGCTCGTTGCGCTTGCGCTCGCCGCCGGAAAAGCCGTCGTTGACCGGACGTCCGAGCATCGCTTCGGGCAGGCCGAGCCTTGCCGCCGCGCTGCGCGCATCGCCGAGAAAGTCGAAGGCGTCGAGCTGCGGCTCACCGCGTGCGTCGCGCACCGCGTTCAGCGCTGTCCGGATGAAGAGGTTGTTCTTGACGCCGGGGATTTCGGGAGGCGCCTGGAACGAGACGAAGAGGCCGAGGCGCGCACGCTCCTCGGGTTTCAGCGCCAGCAGGTCGCGCCCGTCGAAGCGGACCGTCCCGGCGCCGACGTGGTAGCGCGGATGGCCCGCCAGCGTCAGGCCGAGCGTGCTCTTGCCGCTGCCATTGGCCCCCATCAGCACGACCAGCTGGCCCGCCTGAACGTCGAGCGAGACCGACTCGAGCACGCGGCGCTCGCCGACATCGACCCGGAGATCCTGCACTTGCAACAGCGGTTCGACTTGGGTCATGAGGCTCCTTCTTGCCGATCGGCTCCTGCAATGCGCGGGCGGATCGCGCACGCAGTGGGTGGGCTCGTCATCATCCTGCTCATCCGACGGAGCCTTCGAGCGAGACGGCCAGCAGCGCCTTGGCCTCGACCGCAAATTCCATCGGCAGCTCCTCGAGCACCGCCTGGCAGAAGCCGCCGACGATCAGCGCCGTCGCCTCCTCCGGATCGAGACCGCGCTGCTGGCAGTAGAAGAGCCGCTCTTCGGAGATGCGCGTCGTCGTCGCCTCGTGCTCGACCACCGCGTCGTCGCGTGCGGCATCGATATAGGGAAAGGTGTGGGCGCCGCAGCGCGGCCCGATCAGGAGCGAATCGCATTGCGTATGGTTGCGTGCGCCCGAGGCGGTCGGCGCGATTCGCACCAGGCCGCGGTAGCTGTTCTGGGCGTGGCCGGCGCTGATGCCCTTGGAGACGATGCGGCTCTTCGTGTTGCGCCCGAGATGGATCATCTTGGTGCCGGTGTCGGCCTGCTGGCGATGGTTCGACACGGCGATCGAATAGAACTCGCCGTTAGAGTCGTCACCGCGCAGGATCACGCTCGGGTATTTCCACGTGATCGCCGAACCGGTCTCGACCTGCGTCCAGGCGATGTGCGAACGCGCACCGGCGCACAGCCCCCGCTTGGTGACGAAGTTGTAGATGCCGCCGCGCCCCTGCTCGTCGCCGGGGTACCAGTTCTGCACGGTCGAGTACTTGATGTGCGCGTCCTCGTGCGCGATCAGCTCGACCACCGCCGCGTGCAACTGGTTCTCGTCGCGCATCGGTGCCGTGCAGCCCTCGAGGTAGCTGACGTGGCTGCCGCGCTCGGCGATGATGAGCGTGCGCTCGAACTGACCGGTGTTGCGTGCGTTGATGCGAAAGTACGACGACAGCTCCATCGGGCAGCGCACGCCCTCGGGGATGTAGACGAAGGAGCCGTCGGAGAACACCGCCGAGTTCAGCGCCGCATAGAAGTTGTCGCCCTGCGGCACGACCGTGCCGAGATAGCGCTCGATGATCTGCGGATGGTGTTCGACCGCGTGCGAGAAGGAGCAGAAGATGACGCCGACATCGGCGAGCTGCTCGCGAAAGGTCGTGCCCACCGACACCGAGTCGAATACGGCATCGACGGCGACGCCGGCCAGCGCCGCCCGCTCGTGCAGCGGCACGCCGAGCTTCTCGTAGGTCTCGAGCAGCTTCGGGTCGACCTCGTCGAGGCTTTTCGGACCGTCCCTTTGCGATTTCGGCGCGGAGTAGTACGACAGCGCCTGGAAGTCGATCGGGTTGATGCGCAACTGCCCCCATTCGGGAAGCGGCATCTTCAGCCAGCGCTCGAACGCCGCGAGCCGCCACTTCAGCAGGAACTCTGGCTCGCGCTTGCGCAGCGAAATGGCGCGGATCGTGCCTTCGTCGAGACCCGGCGGAAGAGAGTCGCTCTCGACGTCGGTGACGAAACCGTGACGGTACGGTTGCTGCAGCGCCTGCGCGAGCGGCGCCGCTTGCTCGGAATTGGCCATGCTGCGAATGTTCGTCGTTCTGAACTCGGGGGGAACCTGAGCCGTCGGCAGCAATCCGCATGCGCCCGCCCGGGTTCCTAATAGATGCAAATTGTATGCATGTTTACGCCGGAAGTCCAAACCCACGATGCCGGGTCGATTGCGCCTGGTTATTCGGGCCGCGGCGACGCGGGCCGGACGCGGTCGCCTTCTTCCCGGTCATCCGGCGGCAGCACTGCGGTCGCCTCGAGCTCGATCTTGCCGGGGCTGTCGAGCAGGTCGGAGACGAAGATCATGCTCATGGCCGGGTAGTGGCCGCCCATGTGGCGCCGCCAGATCGCGCCGAGCTCGCGACGAGCCGCCAGATAGGCCGGTTTGTCGCAGCAGTAGGCGGTCATGCGGGCGATGTGCTCGGGGAGGCCGCCGGCCTCGGCGAGGACGGCGAGGACATTTCGCAGCGCCTGATCGAACTGCGGCGCGACGTCCTCGCTCTCGAACCGCTGCGCCGCGTTCCAGCCGACCTGGCCGGCGACGAAGACGATGCGACCCGCCTGGACGGCAATGCCGTTGGCGTAGCCGATCGGCGGCGACCAGCCTTCGGGAAGTAGAACCTGCTGCATCGCGTTCCGCTTTCGCCTGTGTTCGGTGGTGTTGCGAACGAACTAATCGACGTAGCGCGGCTGGTCCGGGTCGTCGTCCCAGCCGGTGCCGGGCTCGGGTGTCCTGTCGAGCCAGGCCTTGACCAGCGCGACGTGCTCGCGCTCCTCGTCGCGCAGCCGCGTCGCGGCCTCGCGCACGTGCGGGTCGGCAGCGTCCTGCGCCAGGTGCGAGAAGAACGCCTCGGCGCGCTGCTCGGCTGCCAGGGCGAGCTGCAGCGCATGCCAGGGCCACATCAGGTAGTGCACCAGGTCCTCCGGCACGCTTTCCGGTGCCTCGGGAGCGCTCGAGTCGGCGGCCGCCTTCGGCACGGCGGCGTCGTTCTTCCAGCCCATCTCGGTCATGATCTCCTGCGCGTGACGCTCCTCGATCGCCGCCATCTTGCGGAACAGGGCCTCGACCGGACGGTTGTTGTGCACCTCCATGACGTCGGCGAGGGCGCTGTATCGGCTCACCGCCGCGCGCTCCATCGCCAGCGCCTGCACCATGAGGTCGACGAGCGGCGCGGGCGCGACGCGGACGGCGCTCACAGCGCGAACTCCGCTTCGAGGTCGGCGGCGACGGCGCGCCCTACCCGCTGCAGCGGGTAGGGCGTGCGGCTGCCCTCGTAGAGCACGCCGATGTTGAAGCCGTCGTCGGTCATGATGCGGCGCGCTGCCCGCGCCGGATCGTCGGTCGGCTCGACGGCCGCCGGATGCACCTGCTGCTTCCAGCCGCGCTGCTCCGGGCGAAACGTCACGCACGGACTCAGGACTTCGACGAACGAGAAGCCGGGATGGCGGATCGCGCGCGCGATCGTCTCGGCGGTTCCGCCGGGATCGCCCGAGAACGCGCGGGCCACGAAGTTGGCTCCCGAGGCGAGTGCGATCACCAGCGGATGGAACGATCGGATCCCGGTGCCTCCCGGCGTCAGCTTGTTGTCCCAGTCGGGCTCGGTCGTCGGCGACGCCTGGCCCTTGGTCATTCCGTACACGTGGTTGTCCATGACGATGTAGGTGAGGTCGACGTTGCGCCGGCAGGCGTGCATGAAGTGGTTGCCGCCGATCGAGTAGCCGTCGCCGTCGCCGCCGGTGACGAGCACCGTCATGTCGGGCCGCGCGACCTTGAGCCCCGTGCCTGCGGCGAGCGCCCGGCCGTGCACGCCGTGAAAGCCGTAGCACGTGGTGTAGGCGGGAATGCGCGACGAGCAGCCGATGCCCGAGACGACCGCCACGTCGTGCGGCGCCAGCTGCAGCGAGGCGAGCGCGCGGGTGATGGCGCCGAGCACGGTGAAGTCGCCGCAACCGGGGCACCACACGGGCTTGGTCGCCGACTTGTAGTCCGAGGCGGTGCGCAGCGCCGGCGCAGTGGCGGTGTCGTTCATGAGAGTGCTTCCTCGGCGACGGGTGAAAGGCGCTGACCGGCGCCGCGATGCCATGCGACGAGCGCGGCCGTCAGCTCGGCCGGACGCAGCGGCAGCGGGCCGGCGCGATGAAAGCTCGCCGGACGTCCGGGCAGGTCGTACATGGCTCGCAACCATCGGTAGAGCTGCGCCCCGTGGTTCTGCTCGACGACGATGACGCGCTCGACGCCCTCCAGTGCGGCTGCCAGCGCCTCGGGCAGCGCCGGCGCCAGCAATCGCAGGGAGACGAGACGCAGCTTGACGCCTTCTGCGCCGGCGCGCCCGATCGCCTCGCGCACGGCGCCGGTCACCGAGCCGAAGGTGATGACGGCAGCGTCGCCATCGCCCTCGACGTCGGCCCACATCGGGCCGTAGTCGAACGCCGCGAGCTTGCGCTCGCGCTTGGCGAGCTGCAGCTGGTGGTCGCGGGACTGGCTGCTCGGAACGCCGACCTCGGTGTGCTCGAGGCCGTCGGCCGTATACGCCACGCCGGGCGTCCCGGGGATCGCCATCGGCGAGACGCCGGAGGGCGTGTCGCGATAGCGCTTGTAGTCGGGCGTGTCGGCCGAAGCGGTCAGGCGCGTCGTGACGAAGCCGGCATCGTCCGGCCGGTCGATGACGGCGCGCGACTGGCCCATGAACTGGTCGGAGAGGACGATCGCCGGTGCCTGCAGCGCCTCGGCGAGGTGCACCGCCCATTGCGTGGTCGTCAGGCAATCCGCGATCGAGTTGGGCGCGACGACCAGGCGCGGCGCGTCGCCGGGCAGGCCGCTGACGGCGAACGACAGGTCGCTCTGCTCGCTCTTGGCCGGGATGCCGGTCGAGGGGCCGCCGCGCATGACGTCGACGACGACCACCGGCACCTCGGCGGCGACGGCCAGACCGATCGCCTCCGTCATCAGCGCCAGACCGGGACCCGCCGTGGCGGTGAGCGAGGGAACACCGCCATACGAGCCGCCGATCGCCATGTTGATCGACGCCAGCTCGT
>CAJDUN010000074.1_pt1 | contig 22611 bp, 21 predicted proteins | sample 7390741 | NCBI WGS metagenome assembly CAJDUN01 (sample SAMEA7055660, study PRJEB34461) | soil metagenome | biome: terrestrial ecosystem; feature: Peninsula; material: soil | place: Antarctica | collected 2016 | reverse complement strand
GCCGCGCCGGTCGAGCCGGGGGCGCGGCCGTGACGGCGGTCCGGACCGCGGTTCGCGGCGTTCGCGCCGCTGTTCTCGTCGTGTCGCTGGTGACGGCGCTCGCCGCCTGCACGACGACGACGCAGCGCCAGTTGCCGTCGCCGTCGAACGACACGCCGGATCGCGTCACCTCGTCCGACGAGCCGGACGGCCTGAAACGTGCTCGCGCCCGCATGGACCTGGCTTCGGCCTACTTCAGCCGCGGCCAGATGACGACCGCGCTGGACCAGGTCAAGCTCGCGATCGCCGCCGACCCCCAGTACGGCGAAGCCTTCAACCTGCGCGGCCTGATCTACGCCAACCTGGGTGACCAGACCCTGGCCGAGGACAGCTTCAAGCGCGCCCTGCAGATCAATCCGCGCGACGCGGACACGATGCACAACTACGGCTGGTATCTGTGCCAGCAGAGGCGCTACCCCGAAGCCGCCGGCTTCTTCGCCCAGGCGCTCGCCGTGCCGCAGTACCGGGGCACCGCACGAACGCTGCTGGCGCAGGGCATCTGCCAGGCCGGCGCGGGCAAGCTCCTCGAGGCAGAAGGCTCGCTCACGCGCGCCCACGAGCTTGAGCCGACGAGCCCGCTGGTGGCGACCAATCTCTCCGAGGTCCTGTACCGGCGCGGCGAATACGAGCGTGCACGCTTCTACGTGCGACGCGTCAATGCCCTGGCCGACGTCTCGAACGCGCAGACGCTCTGGCTGGCGGCGCGGATCGAGAACAAGCTCGGCAACCGCCAGGGTGCGAACGACTTCGGCACGCAGCTGCGCAATCGCTTCCCCGATTCGCCCGAGGCGCGCGCCTTCGCTCGCGGGGATTTCGATGAGTGAAGGCGCCGAGCCGACGCGCGTTGCCGGCGCGCCGTCGGCGGGGCGCCTGCTGCGCGAGGCGCGCGAGAAGCAGGGGCTGCACATCGCTGCGCTCGCCGCGTCGATCAAGGTCTCGCCGAAGAAGCTCGAGATGCTCGAGGCCGACCGCTACGATGCGCTCCCCGACGCGACCTTCACGCGCGCGCTGGCGCAGACCGTGTGCCGCGCCCTGAAGATCGATCCGGCCATGATCCTGAGCCTGCTGCCGCCCGTCGGCCATCGGCTCGAGCAGCTCGGCGGCGGCCTCAATACGCCGTTTCGCGAGCGGCCCGGCGCGCTCGTCCAGCGCGAAGGGTTGGGCCTCTCTTTCGGTCCCTGGTTCTGGATCACCGGCCTGGTCCTGCTGGCCGCGCTGGGCGTCTTCTTCGTGCCCCCGGGAACGCTCCGGATGCCGCCCTGGGCGGAAAGCCGGGCGGCAGCGGCCGCCGCGAGCGAGCCGACGGTGGTGTCGTCGGACTCCGCGGTCCTGCCGGGAGAGACGGTCGCCGCCAGCGCGGTGGCGCCCGCGGGTTCTGTGCCGGCCCTCTCTGCCTCTGAAGCATCCCCCTCCGTATCGGGCACCGTGCCCGGGTCGGCCACGGTCGCCGCAGCCACGCCGAACGACGCCTCGGTCGGCGTGGTGCAGGTGCGAACCTCCGAACCGTCGTGGGTCGAGATCACCGACGCCCGCGGCCGCTCTCTCGTCGCGCGCGTCGTGGCGCCAGGCGAGGCGCTCGGCGTGGACGGCGAGCCGCCGTTTCGCCTGCGCATCGGCAACGCCGGCGCAACCCGCGTGAGCTTTCGCGGCCAGCCGATGGAGCTCGCCGCGTACACGCGCGACAACGTCGCCCGCTTCGAGCTCAAATAGCGGCTGGCTCCGAGCCGAACCCTTCGACCGTCTGCCATGCGCGATTCCCGAACCTCGACGCTCGACGACTTCATCGAGCCGGCACGCCCGGCGCCGCGCCGCTCGCTCCAGGCCAGGGTGGCGTGGGGCACGCGCATCGTCACCGTCGGCGGCGACGCGCCGGTGCGCGTGCAGGCCATGACCAACACCGACACGGTCGACGCGATCGGCACGGCGATCCAGGTGAAGGAGCTCGCGATCGCCGGATCGGAGATGGTGCGCATCACCGTCAACACGCCGGAGGCCGCCGCGGCCGTGCCCCACATTCGCGAGCAGCTCGACCGGATGGGCATCGACGTGCCGCTGATCGGCGACTTCCACTACAACGGCCATCGACTGCTCACCGACTTCCCGGCCTGCGCCGAGGCGCTCTCGAAGTACCGCATCAATCCCGGCAACGTCGGCAAGGGCGACAAGCACGACCGCCAGTTCGCGCAGATGGTCGAGACCGCGATCCGCTTCGACAAGCCGGTGCGCATCGGCGTCAACTGGGGCAGCCTCGACCAGGAGCTGCTCACGGAGATGATGGACGAGAACGCGAAGCTCGCCGAGCCGCACGAGCCGCAGCAGATCATGTACCGCGCCATCGTCACCTCGGCGATCCAGTCGGCGCGTCTCGCGGAGAAGATCGGCATGGCGCCCGAGCAGATCATCCTGTCGTGCAAGATGTCGGGCGTGCAGGACCTGGTGAGCGTCTATCGCGCGCTCGCCAAGCGCTGCGACTATGCGCTGCACCTCGGGCTCACCGAGGCCGGCATGAGCACCAAGGGCACCGTCGCGTCGACGGCGGCGCTCGCCCTCCTGCTCGAAGAAGGCATCGGCGACACGATCCGGGTCTCCCTCACGCCGCTTCCGGGCGAGGCGAGAACGCAGGAGGTCGTCGTCGCCCTCGAGATCCTGCAGTCGCTGGGCCTGCGCTCGTTCAATCCGAGCGTCACCGCCTGCCCCGGCTGCGGGCGGACGACGAGCACGACCTTCCAGGAGCTCGCCAAGGAGATCGACGACTACCTGCGTGCCCAGATGCCGGTGTGGAAGGCGCGCTATCCGGGCGTGGAGAAGATGAAGGTCGCCGTGATGGGCTGCATCGTCAACGGCCCGGGCGAGAGCAAGCACGCCGACATCGGCATCAGCCTGCCCGGCACCGGCGAGGCACCGGCCGCACCCGTCTTCATCGACGGCGAGAAGGCGCTCACGCTGCGCGGCGACCACATCGCCGCCGAATTCCACGCGCTCGTCGAGCGCTACATCGAGAAGCGCTTCGGCACGGCCACCGTCGCGTGACGGTGAACCGGGTCGAATCGACGCGAAAGCAGACATGAGCGAGAGCCTGCGCGCCGTCAAGGGCATGAACGACATCCTGCCGCCGGAATCGGCGCGCTGGGAGGCGTTCGAGGCCACGGTGAGGGCGCTGATGCGCCGCTACGCCTACGCCAACGTGCGCACCCCGATCGTCGAGCCGACGGCGCTCTTCGTGCGCGGCATCGGCGAGGCCACCGACATCGTCGAGAAGGAGATGTATTCCTTCCAGGATGCGATGAACGGCGATCGCCTGACGCTGCGTCCCGAGGCGACGGCCGGGATCGTGCGCGCGATGATCGAGCACAACACGCTCTACAACGGACCGCTGCGGTTGTGGAGCCAGGTCGCCGTGTTCCGCCACGAGCGGCCGCAGAAGGGGCGCTATCGCCAGTTCCACCAGATCGACGTCGAGGCGCTCGGCTTCGCCGGCCCCGACGTCGACGCCGAGCAGATCCTGATGTGCCGCGCGCTCCTGCGCGACATCGGCCTCGTCGAAGGCCGCGACGTCCGCCTCGAGCTCAACAGCCTCGGCCAGCCCGACGAGCGCAGCGCCCACCGCGCGGCACTGATCGCCCACCTCGAGCGAGACGCCGACCTGCTCGACGAGGACGCGCGAAGCCGCCTGCACAGCAATCCGCTGCGCATCCTCGACAGCAAGAATCCGGCGCTGCAGCCGGTCATCGAGGCGGCGCCGCGTCTCATGGATTTCCTCGGTGCCGAGTCGCTCGCGCATTTCGACGGCCTGCGCACCGTCCTCGACGCGGCCGGCCTCGAATACCGCATCAACACGCGTCTCGTGCGCGGCCTCGACTACTACAACCTCACCGTCTTCGAGTGGACGACCGACAAGCTCGGTGCCCAGGGCACGGTCTGCGGCGGCGGCCGCTACGACGGCCTGTTCGAGCAGCTCGGCGGCAAGCCGACGCGGGCGGTCGGCTGGGGCATGGGCATCGAGCGGATGCTGCTGCTGCTCGAAGCCGTCGGCGCCGAAGCGGCCGGCGCGGTGCCCGACGTCTACGCCGTCGTTCCCGATGCCGCTGCGCTGGCCACCGCGATGGTTGCCTGCGAGGCGCTGCGCGCGGCCGGCGTCTCGGTCCAGATGCACGCCGCCGGCAGCGAGGGACCGGGCAGCATGAAGTCGCAGTTCAAGAAGGCGGACGCCAGCGGCGCGCGCTACGCCCTCGTCTTCGGCGCCGACGAACGGGCGCGGGGCGAGGCGTCCGTCAAGTCGCTGCGCGATCCCGCCGCCGCCCAGCGCGCGGTCGCCCTCGGCGACGTCGCCGCCTGGGCCTCGACCCTCACCTCATAATTCGCGTTTGCCCGCTTCACGCCCGCGATCCGCGCGGCGCTTCCGAATCCTGTCATGGCCACTCATCTCGACCTCGAAGAGCAGGAACAGCTCGACCAGCTGAAAGCGTTCTGGAAGCAGTACGGCAACCTCGTCACCTGGGCGCTCATCGTCGTGCTCGGCAGCTTCGCCGCCTGGAACGGCTGGAACCTCTATCAGCGCGACCAGGGCGCCAAGGCGGGCGCGCTGTTCGACGAGGTCGATCACGCTGCGCAGGCCTCCGATGCCGTCGTCGCGACCCGGATCTTCTCCGACATGAAGTCGCGCTATCCGCGTGCGGCGTTCACGCAACAGGCCGGCCTGGTCGCGGCGCGCGTCGCTGCCGAGAAGGGGTTGCTCGACGATGCGCAGGCGAGCCTCGCGTGGGTCGCCGACAGCGGCAGCGACAGCGAGTACCGGTCGATCGCCAGGCTGCGCCTGGCCGGGCTGATGCTCGACGCCAAGAAGTACGACGACGCGCTGAAGACGCTCGACGGCATCGAGACGCCCGAGTTCGCCGCGCTGGCCGCCGACCGCCGCGGCGACGTCCTGCTGGCCCAGGGCAAGAACGAGGAAGCGAAGGCCGCGTACCAGAAGGCATGGAGCGCGATGGACCCGAAGATCGACTACCGCCGCCTGATCGAGGCCAAGCTCAACGTGCTCGGTGCGCAGCCTGCGGCGAGCGCCGCCGAGGCCGCCAAGTGATCGGTTCGGACGCACGACGCGTGGGGGCCAGACGCGCGGTAGGCGCGGCGCTGGCGGCGCTCGCGCTCTGTCTGGTCGCCGGATGCTCGACGATCGACTCGGCCTACAACTCGACCTTCGGCAAGCTCTTCGGCTCGGACAAACCCAAGGCGAAGCCGCTCGAGCCGATCACGGCGCCGATCACGGTGCGTCCGGTCTGGAGCCAGAGCATCGGCTCGGTCCGGTTCCCGCTCACGGTCGCCGTCAACGGCAACGTCCTGACCATGGCCGCGGGCGACGGTGGCGTCGTCGCGATCGAGGTGGAGAGCGGCAAGACACTCTGGCGCGTCGACGTCGGCGCGAAGATCTCGGCCGGTGTCGGCAGCGACGGCAAGGTCTCGGCGGTCGTCACGCAGGGCGGCGAGCTCGTCGCCATCGAGGACGCGAAGGTCAAGTGGCGCAAGCCGCTCGGCGCACGCGTCGTGACCGCGCCGCTGGTGGCGGGCGGCCGCGTCTTCGTCCTCGGGGTCGATCGCGCGATCCAGGCGTTCGACGCCAAGGACGGCGTCAAGCTCTGGCAGGTGGCGCGTCCGGGCGATCCGCTGACGCTGGCGCAGACAGGCGTCATCGCCGCTTTCCGCAACACGCTGATCGCGGGGCAGGGGCCGCGCATGGCCGGCTTCGACCCGGTCGGGCCGTCGCTGCGCTGGGAGGTGCCGCTCGGCTCGCCGCGCGGCGCCAACGAGGTCGAGCGGCTCGCCGACCTCGTCGGCCCGGTCGTGCGCGCCGGCGACCTCGTCTGCGCCAGGGCGTTCCAGGCGGCGGTCGGCTGCGTCGACGCCCAGCTCGGCACGGTCGCGTGGACCCGGCCGGTCGGTGGCACCGACGCTATCGGCGGCGACGCCGAGCTCGTGTTCAGCGCCGACGCCTCCGATCGGATCAGCGCCTTTCGCACTGCCACCGGCGACGTCGCCTGGACGTCGGAGGCGCTGATGTTCCGCGGCCTCGGCCCGCCCGGGGTGGTCGGGCAGTCGGTCGTGTTCGGCGATGCCACGGGCATGCTGCACTGGCTGTCGCGCGCCAAGGGCGAAGCGCAGGCACGCGTGCCGACCGACGGCAGCGCGACGAGCGCACCGCCGGTCACCGTCGCAGGCGTGCTCGTCGTCGTGACGCGCTCGGGCGGCGTCTTCGCCTTCCGGCCGTCGTGACCGCGCGGGCGACACGAGGGCGATGACGGCATGAAACCCGTGATCGCCCTGGTCGGCCGGCCCAACGTCGGCAAGTCGACGCTCTTCAACCGCCTCACCAGGACCCGCGACGCGATCGTCGCCGACTTCGCCGGGCTGACGCGCGACCGCCACTATGGCGATGCGCGGGTCGGCGGTCACGACTTCATCGTCGTCGACACGGGCGGCTTCGAGCCCGACCACCCGACCGGCATCGTGCGCGAGATGGCGCGCCAGGCCGAGCAGGCGGTCGCCGAGGCCGACGCGGTGGTCTTCGTCGTCGACCTGCGCGCCGGCGTCTCGGCGCACGACCACGACATCGCCCGCTACCTTCGCACCGCCGGCAAGAAGGTGATCCTCGCCGCCAACAAGGCCGAGGGCATGCCGTCTTCGCCGATGCTGGGCGAGTTCTACGAGCTCGGCCTGGGCGAGCCGCATCCGGTGTCCGCCGCGCACGGGCAGGGCGTCGGATCGCTCGCCGAGGCGGCGCTCGAGGCGGCACTCGGCCATGCGTTGACCGAAGACGACGACGAAGGCGACGCCGAGTTCAGCTCCGAGCAGATCGACGCCGACGCGCCGATCCGGCTCGCCGTCGCCGGCCGGCCGAACGTCGGCAAGTCGACGCTCATCAACGCCTGGCTCGGCGAGGAGCGACTCGTCGCGTTCGATCAGCCGGGAACGACACGCGACGCGATCGTCGTGCCGTTCGAGCGCGGCGGGCGCCGCTTCGACCTGATCGACACCGCCGGGCTGCGCCGGCGCGGCAAGGTCTTCGAGGCGGTCGAGAAGTTCTCGGTCGTGAAGACGCTGCAGGCGATCGCCGAGGCCAACGTCGTGCTCCTCTTGCTCGACGCCACCCAGGGCGTCACCGACCAGGACGCGCACATCGCGGGCTACATCCTCGAGAGCGGCCGCGCGGTGGTCGTCGCCGTCAACAAATGGGATGCGGTCGACGCCTACCAGAAGGAGACCCTGCAGCGCTCGATCGAGCAGCGGCTGCCGTTCCTGAAGTTCGCGCCGGTGCTCAACATCTCGGCCAAGAAGCGCCAGGGCTTCGGCCCGGTCTGGACGGCGATCGCCGAAGCGCATGCCTCGTCGACGCGCAAGATGCCGACGCCCGTGCTGACCCGCCTGCTTCAGGAGGCGGTGATGCACCAGACACCCAAGCGGGCCGGCGCCTTCCGGCCGAAGCTGCGCTACGCGCACCAGGGCGGCATGAATCCCCCGTTGATCATCATCCACGGCAATTCGCTCGAGCACGTCACCGACGTCTACAAGCGCTTCCTCGAGGGACGGTTTCGCGCCCATTTCAAGCTCACCGGGACGCCGCTGCGCATCGAGATGCGCTCCTCCAAGAATCCGTTCGTGGAGAACAGCCGCGAGAAGGGCCGCTGATGCATGGCCTTAAAGCTCGGCGCGGGAAATCCCTGTGTTAAGGTTTCCCGCTCCAGAACACATCACGGAGCCACAACGTGAGCAACAAAGGGCAGCTCTTACAAGACCCCTTCTTGAACCTGCTGCGCAAGGAGCACGTTCCGGTTTCGATCTATCTCGTCAACGGGATCAAGCTGCAGGGCCACATCGAATCGTTCGACCAGTACGTCGTCCTGCTGCGCAACACCGTCACGCAGATGGTCTACAAGCACGCGATCTCGACCGTGGTTCCAGGTCGTGCGGTGAATTTCCAGACCGTTCCGGAAGCGCAAGAACAGCCTTGACGATCGTGTCCGGTCCGGGACGGCGACATTGAGCGCGGCCCGTCATGTCGAAGGCGAGGCGCCGGCGCGGGCGATCCTCGTCGGCGTCGACTTCGGGACGAAGCGCGCCTTCGACGAATCGCTCGACGAGCTCGCGCTGCTCGCGGAATCGGCCGGCGACATCGCCGTCGCGCGCGTGATCGCTCGCCGCAAGGCACCCGACGCCGCCTTCTTCGTCGGCTCGGGCAAGGCCGACGAGCTGAAGGAGCTGGTCCAGTTGCACCAGGCCGAGGCGGTCATCTTCGACCAGGCGCTGTCGCCCGCGCAGCAGCGCAATCTCGAGCGCCACCTCGGCGTCGCGGTCGCCGACCGGACGATGCTGATCCTCGAGATCTTCGGCGCGAGGGCGCAGAGCCACGAGGGCAAGCTCCAGGTCGAGCTGGCCCGTCTTCAATATCTTTCGACGCGCCTGGTGCGTCGCTGGAGCCACCTCGAGCGCCAGCGCGGTGGCATCGGCAACCGCGGCGGCCCGGGCGAGGCGCAGATCGAACTCGACCGTCGCATGATCGGCGAGCGCATCAAGAGCATCAAGAAGCAGCTCGAGAAGGTCAAGCGCCAGCGCAGCACACAGCGGCGCGCGCGCGAGCGCAACGCCACGTTCCGGGTCTCGCTCGTCGGCTACACCAACGCCGGCAAGTCGACGCTCTTCAACGCCCTCGTCAACGCCGACGCCTACGCGGCCGACCAGCTGTTCGCGACTCTCGACACCACGACGCGCCAGCTCCATCTCGACGGCGTGACGCGCTCGGTCGCGCTCTCGGACACGGTCGGCTTCATCCGCGACCTGCCGCACACCCTGATCGAGGCGTTCCAGGCGACGTTGCAGGAAGCGGCCGACGCCGATCTGCTGCTCCACGTCGTCGACGGCGCCAGCCCCGAGCTGAACGGGCAGATCGCCGAGGTCCAGCGCGTACTCGCCGAGATCGGCGCGGGCAACGTGACGCAGGTCGTCGTCTTCAACAAGCTCGATCGCATGGACGAGACCGAGCGCCCTCGCGAGCTCGTCGACGCCGTCGAGCTGCCCTCGGGCGAGCGCGTGAGCCGCGTCTTCGTCAGCGCTAGGACGGGGGAGGGGCTCGATCTGCTGCGCGCACGAATCGCCGAGGCGGCGACCGGCGCGGCCGCGCGCGACTTGAACGAGGACGCGCAGGCCTCACCTGAGGACGTCGGCGACAGGCCTCAGGACGGCGACGCCGCGGGGTCGGACGAGATCGACCGAACGGGCACCTATCATTCGCACGCCTGAGCTGCCAGCCGCTCTGCGACTCCCACCTCCAGTCACCACCACCGCCACCGCTCCTTCATGACGCTGCCCTCCCTGCCGGACGAATCGCACCGACCCGATCGCTGGAGCGCCGCAGGCGTGGCCGGCCGCGACTGGCTGGCGGCCGTGCTGGGCCGCCTGACCGGGCGCCGGTCGGCGTCCGGTCCCGCTGGCGCGACGCGACTCGAGAACGGCCGCAACGACGGCCCGCCCGACCTCGACGAGCTCTGGCGCGATTTCAACCGCAAGCTGAGCGGCCTGTTCGGAGGCAAGGGCTCGCGGCGCGGCAACGGCAGCGATGAACCGGGCGGAGGCGGTCCGAACTTCCAGCCGAGCATGAAGAACGCGGGCGTCGGTGCCGCACTGATCGGCGGCGTGATCGTCCTGATCTGGCTCGGCAGCGGCGTCTTCATCGTCCAGGAAGGGCAGCGGGCCGTGGTGACGTCGTTCGGCCGCTACAGCCACACCGTCGACGCCGGCATCCAGTGGCGGCTGCCGTATCCGTTCCAGGCGCACGAGACCGTCAACGTCACCCAGTTGCGCTCGACCGAGGTCGGCCGCAACACGGTGTCGCAGGCGACGGGACTGAAGGACTCGTCGATGCTGACCCGGGACGAGAACATCGTCGACATCCGCTTCACCGTGCAATACCGGCTGAAGGACGCGCGCGCGTTCCTTTTCGAGAACCGCGATCCGGAGGCCGCCGTGACGCTCGCCGCCGAGTCGGCCGTACGGGAGATCGTCGGCAAGAGCAAGATCGACTCCGTGCTCTACGAGCAGCGCGACGCGATCGCCTCTCAGCTCGTGCAGTCGATCCAGGCCCAGCTCGACCGGCTCAACACCGGCATCCTCGTCGTCAACGTCAACGTCCAGAGCGTGCAGCCGCCCGAGCAGGTGCAGGCGGCGTTCGAGGACACCCTGAAGGCCGGGCAGGACGGCGACCGCCTCAAGAAGGAAGGTCAGGCCTACGCCAGCTCGGAGATCCCGAAGGCGCAGGGCACGGCGGCGCGCCTGCGCGAGGAGTCCGAGGGCTACAAGGCGCGCGTCGTGGCGCAGGCCGAGGGCGACGCCTCCCGCTTCACGCGCCAGCTCGTCGAGTATCAAAAGGCGCCGCAGGTCACGCGCGACCGGCTCTACATCGACACCATGCGCGAGGTGCCGCTCGACCGGTTGCTGCAGCAGGCCGCCGCCGCCACGGCGGCGCCCGCCGGATCGGCGCCGACCGCGCCTGCCGCGGTCGACGCGACGCCCGCGACCGGCACGGTCGACGTGCGCTCGCGCGACAACCAGCGCGGTCGCGACCGCGACGTTCGGTGAACGGGAGCGCGCGATGAACCGAATCGGTTGGCTGGTCGGCGGAATTCTCCTGGTGCTGGTGATCGTGTCGTCGACGGTCTTCATCGTCGACCAGCGCCAGGTCGCCGTGGTCTACGAGTTCGGCCAGATCAAGGAAGTGATCCCCGAGCCCGGCCTGAAATGGAAGCTGCCGCCGCCAATTCAGAACGTCGTCTTCCTCGACCGCCGGATCCAGACGCTCGACAGCCCCGAGAGCCGGCCGATCTTCACGGCAGAGAAGAAGAGCCTGGTCATCGACTGGCTCGTGAAATGGCGTGTCACCGACCCGCGCCAGTTCATCCGCAACAACGGCGCCGACATGAGGAATCTCGAAGCACGCCTCTCGCCCATCGTGCACGCGGCCTTCAACGAGGAAGTGACCAAGCGCACCGTCGGCGAGGTGCTGTCGAGCGCCCGCGACAAGGTCATGCAGGACGTGCAAAAGCGCCTGATCGACGACGCCAAGTCCTTCGGCATCGAGATCCTCGATGTGCGGATCAAGCGCGTCGATTTCGTCAGCAACATCACCGACTCGATCTACAGCCGCATGGCCTCGGAGCGAAAGCAAGTCGCCAACCAGCTGCGCGCCACCGGCGCCGCCGAGGGCGAGAAGATCCGCGCCGACGCCGACCGGCAGCGAGAGGTCATCGTTGCGGAGGCCTATCGCGATGCCCAGAAGATCAAGGGCGAGGGCGACGCCAAGGCTTCGGCCATCTTCGCCGAAGCGTTCGGCAAGGACCCGCAGTTCGCCCAGTTCTATCGCAGCCTGGAGGCGTACCGGGCGACCTTTCGCAGCAAGTCCGACCTCATGATCCTCGACCCGAACAACGACTTCTTCAAGTCGATGCGCGGCCCGGGCGGCACGCCGGCGATTCCGTCGAAGAAGTAGGCTCTTGGCGGGAGTCGGGTTCTGGGACGTCGCGCTGAGCGCCGTCGCTCTGATGCTCGTCGCCGAAGGGCTGCTGCCGTTCATCAGTCCCTTGTCGTGGCGCCGGATCTTCGAGCGCGCGTTGCAGATGAGCGACGGGCAGATCCGCTTCCTCGGGCTCGTCAGCGCTCTCGCGGGAGCGGCGATGCTCGCCCTCTTCTGGCTCTGAGACGCCGCTTGACGCGGTCGACCGACGCCTACAATCTCTTTTTTAACAAGCAGCGTTTTCGTATGGCCTCTGCCTGGCTCTTGCCGGAGCACATTGCCGATGTCCTTCCGGCGCGGGCCCGGCATATCGAGGCGCTGCGACGCGGACTGCTCGACACCGCGGCCGGTTTCGGCTTCGAGCTCGTGATCCCGCCCTTGCTCGAGCACATCGAGTCGCTGCTGTCGGGCACAGGCCACGCGCTCGACCTGCAGACCTTCAAGCTCGTCGACCAGTTGAGCGGCCGCACGCTCGGCGTGCGTGCCGACAGCACGCCGCAGGCCGCGCGCATCGACGCCCACATGCTCAATCGCAGCGGCGTCGTCCGCCTGTGCTACTGCGGTCCGGTGCTGCATGCCCGACCCACCGGCAGCGGCGCCACGCGCGAGCCCTTGCAGTTCGGCGCCGAGATCTACGGGCAGGAGGGGCTGGAGGCCGATCTCGAGATCGTCGGGCTCGCGCTCCAGTGCCTGCAGGGCGCGGGCGTCGGCGACATCGTCCTCGACCTCGCCGACGCGCGCATCGTTCGCGCGGTGCTCGCCGGCGTGCCGGTGGACGGCGAGCGGCTCGACGCGGTTTACGGCGCGCTCGCCGCCAAGGACAGCGTCGAGATCCGCGCGCTCAGCCGGAGCTTCCCCGACGCGTCACGGCGCGGGCTCGACGCGCTCACCGGTCTCTATGGCGACGAGTCGATGCTCGATGACGCCGCACGGCTGCTGCCGGACCGTCCGATCGTCGCGACCGCGCTCGCGGACCTGCGTCGCCTCGCCGCGCACGCGCGGCAGGCGCATCCGCGAGTTCAGGTGAGCTTCGACCTCGCCGACTCGAGCGGCTATGCGTACTACAGCGGCGCCCGATTCGCGGTCTACACGCGCGGCGCGAGCGACGCGATCGCGCGCGGCGGGCGCTACGACGAGGTCGGCGCCATCTTCGGCCGCAACCGACCCGCGGTCGGCTTCGGCCTCGACGTCAAGGACCTCGCCTTGCTGTCGGCGGCTCCGCCCGCGCCCGCGCCCGCACTCGCGCATTCGCTCCAACGTTGAACCGCGCGCTCTCTCACCGAACCCTTTCCACCTCGATGACATCCGCTCCGGACCCTGGAACAGCCACGCCGCCTCGCGCCGGTCGCAACGTCGTCGTCGTCGGCACCCAATGGGGCGACGAGGGCAAGGGCAAGGTGGTCGACTGGCTCACCGACCACGCGCAAGCCGTGGTCCGCTTCCAGGGCGGCCACAACGCCGGCCACACGCTCGTCATCGGCGGCGTGAAGACGGCGCTGCAGCTGATTCCGTCGGGGATCATGCGCGCCGGCGTCGCCTGCTTCATCGGCAACGGCGTCGTCGTCGATCCGCAGCACCTGCTCGGCGAGATCCGCCGGCTCGAGGCGATGGGTCTCGACGTGCGCTCGCGCCTGCTCATCAGCGAATCGTGCCCGCTCATCCTGCCGTTCCACGTCGCCGTCGACAACGCCCGCGAGGCGCTGCGCGAGTCGAGCGGTGTCGGCAAGATCGGAACGACCGGCAAGGGCATCGGCCCGGCCTACGAGGACAAGGTCGCGCGCCGGGCCCTGCGGGTGCAGGACCTGAAGCATCCGGAGCGCTTCGCGACCAAGCTGCGCGAGCTGCTCGCGCTTCACAACTTCGCGCTCGAAGGGCTGCTGCACGCGAAGCCGCTGGCGTTCGAGCCGATCTTCGAGGCGGCCATGAAGGCGGGCGAGGAGATGCGGCCGATGATCGGCGACGTCGGCTACACGCTCTACAACGCGTACCGCAGCGGCGCCAACATCATGTTCGAGGGAGCGCAGGGCACGCTGCTCGACATCGATCACGGCACCTACCCGTACGTCACCTCGAGCAACTGCGTCGCCGGCAATGCGGCGGCAGGTTCGGGCGTCGGCCCCGATCTGCTGAACTACATCCTTGGCATCACCAAGGCCTACACGACGCGCGTCGGCGGCGGCCCGTTTCCGACCGAGCTCGCCATCGACGAGCCCGGATCGATCGGCCATCACCTGTCGACCGTCGGCCAGGAGCGCGGCACCGTCACCGGACGGGCGCGGCGCTGCGGCTGGCTCGACGCGGCCGCGCTGAAGCGCTCGATCATCATCAACGGCGTCTCGGGCCTGTGCATCACCAAGCTCGACGTCCTCGACGGGCTCGACGAGATCAAGGTCTGCGTGGGGTACCAGTTGCTTGGGCGAAGGATCGACATCCTGCCGCTCGACGCCGACGACATCGTCGCCTGCGTGCCGATCTACGACAGCTTCCCCGGCTGGTCGGAGAGCACGTTCGGCGCGACGCGCTGGGATGCGCTGCCGCTGAATGCGCGACGCTACCTCGAGCGCGTCGAGGGCTTCATCGGCGCGCCGATCGACATGGTCTCGACCGGCCCCGACCGCGACCACACGATCCTGCTGCGCCATCCGTTCCTGCCCGCTGCCGCGGCGACGGCGCGGCCGGCCACAGCCTGATCCTGCCGAGGACGACATGCTCACCGACGACGGCAAACACCTCTACGTCTCCTGGGACGAGTACCACATGCTGATCGAGCGCCTGGCGCTCAAGATCGACGCGTCGGGCTGGCAGTTCGACCAGATCCTGTGCCTCGCGCGCGGTGGCATGCGTCCCGGCGACGTGATCTCGCGCGTCTTCGACAAGCCGCTCGCGATCATGTCCACGAGCTCGTACCGCGCCGAGGCAGGCACCATCCAGGGCCGGCTCGACCTGGCGAAATACATCACGCTGCCGCGCGGCGAGCTCGCGGGCCGCGTGCTGCTCGTCGACGATCTCTCCGACTCCGGCATCACGCTGCGTGCCGTCGTCGACCGGCTGCGCGGCATGCCGTCGATCAGCGAGCTGCGCTCGGCGGTGATCTGGACCAAGGGCGTCTCGTCGTACACGCCCGACTACTACGTCGAGATGCTGACCACGAGTCCGTGGATCCACCAGCCTTTCGAGGAGTACGACGACCTCAGGCCTGCAGGGCTGGCGAAGAAGTTCGCCATCTGATGCCGGCATCGACGCTTGCGGCTCTGCCGGAATGCAAAAAGCCCGCAGAAGCGGGCTCATTGCCAATAGCGTCATCACAAGCTTGTGGTGCCCAGGAAGGGACTCGAACCCCCACGGAGTTACCCGCTAGTACCTGAAACTAGTGCGTCTACCAATTCCGCCACCTGGGCATCTCAGGCAACCACGGACTTTATCATCAAAGCAACACCCACCCAGACTCCCGCCACAGGCGGCAACGAACTGCTCGCCGAGGTCGAAGGCATCGTCCAGGGCCATCGCGACGGCCACGGATTCGTCGTCCGCGACGATCGCCAGCCCGACCTCTACCTCGCGCCGCAGGAGATGAAAAGCGTCCTGCACCGCGACCGCGTCAAGGCGCGCATCGTCCGCTACGACAAGAAGGGCCGTCCAGAGGGTCGCATCCTCGAGATCCTCGAGCGCAAGAAGGCGCCGATCATCGGTCGCCTGCTGCACGAGAGCGGCATCTGGCTGCTCGCGCCGGAAGACAAGCGCTACGGCCAGGACATCATCGTGCCGCGCAACGGCATCGCCGATGCGAAGGCCGGACAGGTCGTCGCCATCGAGCTGATGGAAGCCCCGTCGATGCACTCGCAGCCGGTCGGCCGCGTCACCGAGGTTCTCGGCGAGATCGACGATCCCGGCATGGAGATCGAGATCGCGGTGCGCAAGTACGAGGTGCCGCACATCTTCTCCGAGGCGACGCTCGCACAGGCGGCGGTGCTGCCCGATTCGGTCGGCCCGGCCGACAGGAAGGGCCGCGTCGACCTCACCGACGTGCCGCTGGTGACGATCGACGGCGAGGACGCGCGCGACTTCGACGACGCCGTCTACTGCGAGCCGGCGCGGCTCGGCAAGTCGAAGGTCGACAACGGCTGGCGCCTGATCGTGGCGATCGCCGACGTCAGCCACTACGTGCGGCCCGGTGCGCCGATCGACGTCGACGCCTACGAGCGCGCGACGTCGGTCTACTTCCCGCGCCGCGTCATCCCGATGCTGCCGGAGAAGCTCTCCAACGGCCTGTGCTCTCTCAACCCCGAGGTCGAGCGGCTGGCGATGGTCTGCGACATGCTCGTCGGCCACGACGGCGAGGTCGAGGCGTATCAGTTCTTTCCGGCCGTGATCCGCTCGGCGGCGCGCTTCACGTACACCGAGGTCGCCGCGATCCTCGGCAACACGCGCGGCCCAGAGGCGGCGCGGCGCACGGCGCTGGTGCCGCATCTGCTCGACCTGCATGACGCCTATCGTGCGCTCCTGAAGGCGCGGATCAAGCGTGGCGCGATCGACTTCGAGACCACCGAGACGCAGATCGTCTGCGACGAGAACGGCCGGATCGAGAAGATCGTCCCGCGCACGAGGAACGAGGCGCATCGCCTGATCGAGGAGTCGATGCTCGCGGCCAACGTCTGCTCGGCCGACTTCATCGCCCATGCCAAGCATCCGGCGCTCTACCGCGTCCACGAAGGACCGACGCCGGAGAAGAAGACGCTGCTCCAGAACTATCTCAAGGCACTCGGCCTGGGCCTGTCGATCAGTGACGACCCGACGCCGGGCGAGTTCCAGGCGATCGCCGCGGCGACCAAGGAGCGGCCCGACGCGGCGCAGATCCACCAGATGCTGCTGCGCTCGATGCAGCAGGCGATCTACACGAGCAAGAACAGCGGCCACTTCGGCCTCGCCTACGAGGCCTACACGCACTTCACGAGTCCGATCCGGCGCTATCCCGATCTGCTCGTGCATCGCGTGATCAAGGCGCTGCTGGAAAGCCGCCGCTATCCGATCGGCAAGCTCGCCGAGGAAGAGCCAGCGAAGCAGGCGCGCCTCGCCAAGTCGGCGAAGTCCGCCAAGCTGGGCTCGGTCGCCGCGCCGGCTCTCGTGCCCGGCGGCGAGCTCGAGGCGTGGGAGATCGCCGGCGCGCACTGCAGCGCCAACGAGCGCCGTGCCGACGAGGCCTCGCGCGACGTCGAGGCCTGGCTCAAGTGCCGCTACATGCGCGAGCACCTCGGCGAGGAGTTCGGCGGGGCGGTCACCGCGGTCACGAGCTTCGGCCTCTTCGTCACGCTCGACGGGCTCTACGTCGAAGGCCTGGTCCACGTCACCGAGCTCGGCGGCGAGTATTTCCGCTTCGACGAGGTGCGCCAGGAGTTGCGCGGCGAGCGGTCCGGGCTGCGCTACGTGGTCGGCACGCGCGTTCGCGTGCAGGTGAGCCGTGTCGACCTCGACGGTCGCAAGATCGACTTCCGCATGATCCGAGAGGGCGAGGACGCCACCACGCTGCCGCGCGCGCGCCGCGACAAGGCGGTCGAGCGCACCGAGGCGGCGACGAGCGAGATCGTCGCCTTGAAGGACGCTGATCGCGTCGTCAAGGCCGCCGCCAAGGCGAAGGCGCGCGCCCGCTCGGGTTCGGCCTTGCGTCCGGTGCGCGCGAGCAAGTCGGCGGTGCGGAAGACCGCGAGCGGGCGCGGGCCGGCCCGCGGCACGACACGGCGCTGAGCGCGCCATTTTTTTCATCTGGACAGGAGTGACGAGATGACGATTCGATTCGACGGCCGCGTGGCGATCGTGACCGGCGCCGGCGGGGGCCTCGGCCGGCAGCACGCGCTGGCGCTGGCGGCGCGCGGCGCCGCGGTGGTCGTCAACGACCTCGGCGGCATGGTCGACGGCACGGGCGGCACGCCGACTGCCGCCAATGCCGTCGCCGCGGAGATCCGCGCCGCGGGCGGCAAGGCGATCGGCAACGGCGCCTCGGTCACCGACCCGAAGGCGGTGCAGGCGATGGTCGAGGCGGCGATGAAGGAATGGGGCCGCGTCGACATCCTCGTCAACAACGCCGGCATCCTGCGCGACAAGAGCTTCGCCAAGATGGAGCTCGACGACTTCCGCGCCGTCATGGACGTCCACCTGATGGGCGCCGTCCACTGCACGAAGGCGGTGTGGGACACGATGCGGGCGCAGAACTACGGACGAATCGTGATGACGACGTCATCGTCGGGCCTCTTCGGCAATTTCGGCCAGTCGAACTACGGCGCCGCCAAGATGGCACTCGTCGGCTTGATGCAGACGCTCTCGATCGAAGGCGCGAAGCACAACATCCGCGTCAACTGCCTGGCGCCGACGGCCGCGACGCGGATGACCGAAAAGCTGCTGCCCGAATCGATGCTGCGCCTGCTCGAGGCCGGTGCGGTGACCCCGGGCCTGCTCGCCCTCGTCGCCGAGGACGCGCCGACGCGCGCGATCCTGGGGTTGGTCGTCATCACCGACTGCCATGATGTTCGGTGTGTCGCCCATTGGGTTGTCGGTCAGATTGAACAATATGCGTAACTGTGCCAGGTTTGTATCTTGAAACTCATCAACCAGAATATGTCGAAAGCGCCGCTGATAATGTTCGCGTATGGGCGCGTTTCGCTGCAACAACTCGTAGGAACGCAGCAGCAGTTCAGGGAAATCGACTACACCATCGCGCTCGCACTGCGCCTGGTACAACTGATATATCTCAACTAGGCGACGCCGGTGTGCATCCCACGCCTCGACATCGTTGGGGCGTTCGCCCTGCTCTTTTGCACCATTGATGAACCGCTGCACTTCACGGGGCGGGTATTTTTCATCATCGATCCCTGCCCCCTTCAGCAAACGCTTGATACTGGCCAGTTGGTCGGCACTATCAAGAATCTGGAAGGTCTGGATCAGTCCTGCATCCCGATAATGGGCACGCAACATTCGATTGCACAATCCGTGAAATGTTCCGACCCACAGTCCGCGCGTATTGATAGGCAAAAGACTGGTCAGGCGCGTGAGCATTTCACGCGCCGATTTATTGGTGAACGTAACGGCCAGCAACCCAAACGGACTGGCCTGGCTGGTTTGAATCAGCCAGGCCATTCGGGTCGTGAGTACTCGGGTTTTGCCGCTCCCCGCACCGGCTAGAACCAGTGCATGTTGGGGAGGGAGTGTGACCGCGGCTTGTTGTTCGGGGTTAAGACTATCGATCATGCCGCGTAGCGGCGCAACCGATAGGCAAACTGCTCGAGGCCCTCAATGCCGCTTTGCTGTGCACGCTGGCACCAGGCTTGCAAATCGCCCAGCAACTGTTCGCTGCTAGCACTGGAGCTTTCCCACAAACGCACCAGTTCACGACGCATTTGCACCAGCGTAGAAAGCGATGCATTGTCGGCCAGAACCGAATCGAGCTCTACGCGCTGCGCAGGCTCAAGCGCATCGTCGCTGCGGCTAAGCGCATCTTTAGCACGGCTAAGCACCGACCAGCGGCAATCGGCGCTGCCCTCTTTACGCGTAGACTTGAGCTTAGCAAGTTCTTCGCTGGCGGCCTTCTTCACCAAGTCGGTATAGCGCGCGAGAATTTCGTAGCGATGCGTGATCACGCCTTGCAAGGTGCTTAGGCTGACTGCGACTGTGCTGGACGCCGGCTCGAGCTTGAGCTTGGGTGCCAGCTTCTTGACCTTGGCTAGGCCAAAGAAACGCAGCACCGTAATGTAGCCCCAACCTATATCGAACTCGTACCATTTGGTCGAAAATTTGGCCGAAGTGCCATAGGCATGGTGATTATTGTGCAGTTCTTCGCCGCCAATAATAATGCCCCACGGTGAAACATTGGTACTGGCATCGGGGCAGGCATAGTTGCGATAGCCTATGAAATGACCCAGCCCATTAACCACGCCGGCGGCCCAGAAGGGAATCCAGGCCATTTGAATCGCCCAGACCGTCAGGCCCAGCACGCCAAATAACGAAACATCGATCACCAGCATGACAAGCACGCCCACCAGACTGTGGCGAGTATATACATTTCGCTCGAGCCAATCATCGGGAGTGCCAGTGCCGAAACGCTTGAGGGTTTCAGCATTGTTGGCTTCTTCACGATACAGTTCGGCGCCGCGGAAAAACACCTTGCCTATGCCAAAGACAACCGGCGAATGAGGGTCGCCCTCGCGTTCGCACTTAGCATGATGCTTGCGGTGGATAGCCACCCACTCTTTGGTAACCATGCCTGTTGTGAGCCACAGCCAGAAGCGAAAGAAATGCATCACTGCTGGATGAAGATCAAGACCGCGATGCGCTTGGCTGCGGTGCAGGAAAATAGTTACCCCAGCGATGGTGATATGGGTAAGCACCAGCGTAACCAGGACGACCTGCCACCAGGATAATTGGAGGAAACCGCCAGCGAGAAACTTTAAGATATAGTCCATAACCGTTTTGTTAAGGCCTTGCAGTGAAGACACTCAATAGTTTATCGCACTTGCCACGTGCTTGACAGCTAAATTTCAGGTAAGCCCTTAGGGAAATCAACTACTAAGCAGGTATAACCGGCTTGGCTCGCTCCATCACCGCGGCAAAAAAACCATCTGTGCCGTGGCGATCCGGGCGCATCGACAGAAAAGGCCCTGAAAGTGTTAGATTTTCGCAACGGTCAAGCACTAATTTGCTGGCATCAACCAGCGTAAAGTCGGGATTCTCCGCCAAAAAGCCCTCAACTTGCCGCTCATTCTCTTCGGGCAGCAAGCTGCAGGTGGCATACACCAGGCGGCCTCCCGGAGCCACGCAACGAGACCCCTGCCTCAAGATACGTGCCTGCACGGTCAGGATCTCGGCCAGCGACTCCGGGTGTTGACGCCATTTCAGGTCGGGATTGCGGCGCAGTGTGCCCAGGCCACTACATGGTGCATCGATCAGCACGCGATGCGCCTTGCCGGCCAGGAACGCTGCCGCCAATGGCAGGTCCAGTCGTCGGTAATCCTGCGGTGGAAGGGCGACGTCAACGTCCTCGATCCGGGTGAAGCGGATCGACACCTCGGCGTAGATGATCGGGTTGATGAAGAGTGGTCCTGACTCGGCCGCGGTGGCAAGGGCGTCGAGAGACCAGTTCAGCCACGACGGGTCCTCGGTAAGGATATCGAGCAGAACGTTGCTGTCGACGAGGGTCCCGTTGGTCACGGATCAGTCGGCTCGGGTGAGGGCCATGATCTCGTCGGTGGTCATGGCCACGTCGCCCCGGCCTCGAAGCCGTTGCGCGAGCTGCTCGCCCCGCGTGGGCCCCTCGGCCACCTTGCGCACGACGAGGGCAGCCCCGCCACGCTGGACCGCGAAGCTGACCTCGGAACCGGCGCCGATGCCAAGCGCATCCCGAAGATTCTTGGGAATCGTGATCTGGCCCTTCTCGGTCACCTTCATGAGTAGAAATCCTACCAGTCCAATTCCTACCTGGGGGCCGGATTGGCCTGGGTTAGACCGGAGGCTCCTTCGGCTCCACCGTTGAACCAGCCGGCCGGGTCGGGCGGACCCTCACCGCGGACCCGACGCATCCGTGGTCTCAGTCCGCTCCGGGGAACGCGAGCTGCGGAACGTGTTCGTCTTGGCGATGTTTCTGGTCATCGGACGAAGCGGGTTCGACGCGAAAGTGCTTGCCCAGCGTGCTTGTCTGTTGCTGGTAGTTGGAGGAGATGGCCTCGCCGTACACCGTGTCGGGCTCAGCCAGCATGTGCTCGAACGTGAGCTTGCACACTCGCTGGCGGTGCTCGATCAGGAAGTCCACGTCGTGAGCGCGTACTTCGAGTGCGGCAGTGGACCCAGCGATCTCGCCTTGGCGACCGTATCCGAACCCCGGGTCGAAGAATCCGGCGTAGTGCGTCCGCAACTCGCCGCTGGTCGGGTCGTAGGCGGTCATCTCCGCAGCACAGTTGGCCGGTATCGCCGCTGCTTCGTCGGACATCAGGAGGTAGAACCGCCGAGGCTCCAGCGCAATTTGGTCACCTGGCTCCTTGTGGACCTCCTCCCAGTAGGTGCTGACGTCGGCTCCGCCTATCTGGCCCAGGTCCAGGTGGGGCGTGGTGTTACGGGCCCGATAGCCGACGAACCCGGAACGGTCGCCCTTCAAGTTCAGCCCGAGAAACAGACCGTTCGACACGTTGAACTGCTTGTCGTTCACGACCCCACCCCCGCGGTACAGGAGTGGAACTTGGCGGTGCATCGCGGTGACATCGTCGTCGGACAGGCGCGTGAGCCCAGTGGAGAGTCGGAGCTGGTTGAGCGTCAGCCCGACCCGAACCCGTACGGCGAAGGAAAGCGGCACCACCTCGAGCCAGAGTTCGCCGTGGTAGCCGGGGCGGATGTCATCGAAGGTGTGCCCCTCGTCGGTGATGACCCGCGTGAAAACGTCGGCACGTCCCGTTGAGCTCTTCGGGTTGGCACGAGCCCGAACATCAGGTGGAAGCGCGAGGTTCTCCTGCAGGCGGATCAGGTAGGGCCGGCCCTTGTCGAGGATCGCACCGTCGCCCGACAGATCGATGGGCTCGCCGTCGGTCAGGGCATGGACGCGATTCGCAACGGAGGAGTTGTTCGGGAGGAAGCTGCAGCGCAGCCGCAGTGCCTCCGAGCCCAGCCTGAGGTCGAGGCTCGCTGGCTGCACGTTCGCGGGCGGTACCTCCGACTCGGAAGCGATCACCCCGTTCTCGAGCGCGCGCTGAAGATGCTGGATGGCGAAGACGCCCTCGGTCCGGTCGGACCCGGCGATCAGCGCTTTGGTGACTCTGTTCATGCCAGACGGGATGCTAGGTACCAATCCGCTGGCGCGGCTTCGTCGCTCAGACGAACTGCTTCGTGACCTCGGCAACCTCATCGAAGTTCTTCTTGAGGTCCGGTAGGGACCGGCTGCCGGTCCCGCCGGGCACGATCGTGGTTCGCGGCCCGATGCCGAACGCGCCACCAGTAGCACCCCCAACTGGATTCGAACCCGTGTTACCTCCTTGAAAGGGAGGCGTCCT
>CAJDUN010000057.1_pt1 | contig 23611 bp, 29 predicted proteins | sample 7390741 | NCBI WGS metagenome assembly CAJDUN01 (sample SAMEA7055660, study PRJEB34461) | soil metagenome | biome: terrestrial ecosystem; feature: Peninsula; material: soil | place: Antarctica | collected 2016 | reverse complement strand
TAGGCGACGTAGTCGTCGATGTAGTCCTTGTTCTTCAGCGCCGGGCCGAGCGAGCCGCGCACCTGCCAGAACTTTGTGAAACCGAGTTGGGTCGCCTGCTGGACGATGTCGTACAGCACCGCGTCGGTGTAGCCTGGCAAGAGGTAGTCCGGCTTGTCAGCGCTGATCTTGGCGAGCACTGCGGAGTAATCCTTGGTGCCCGGTTCGAAGTAGTTCTCGAGGAACTCGATGTCGGCATTCTTGAATGCCTCGCGATAGATGCCGGCTTCGACATGGCCGGCGGCGTCGTTCTGGATCAGCATCGCAACCTTCTTGACTCCCTTCTTCTTCAGGTAGGCGACCATCAGCGTGCCGAAGCCGCTCGGGCCGGCGTCCCAGTTCCAGGTCCGCATCAGGTAGTCGTTGCCTGGCTTGCCGAGCTCGTAGTGGATTCCTGTCCCGCCGCCCATCAGCAAGAACTCCCCGTTGTGCTGTCTCGCGTAGCCCTCGACGCCCTTGAAGACGTTGGTGAGGAAGGGGCCGAAGACGAACCTGATCTTGTCCTCGTCGAGCATCTTCTTCAGCTGGATCAGTGCCTGTTGCGGGTTGCCCTGCGTGTCGGGATTTTCGAGCTCGAGCTTGTAAGTCTTGCCCGCGACCTGGAAGCCGCCGGCCTTGTTGATCTCGTCGACCGCGACGCGAACGCCTTGCGACGACATCCAGCCGTAGGTGTTGAGGGCACCGGTCTGTGCTTCGAGATCACCGATCTTGACGACGCCTTGCGCGCTCGCCGCGACGGCGAACGCTGCGAGAGCGAGCGAGACAGCGACGCTCTTCAGGGACGTGGCGGCAATGTTCATGCTTTCTCCTGGGTGACGAGGGGCCTGCGGCGCGCTGACGCGCCATACGCGTGACTTTTGAATGATATGTCTCTAACATCCTCTTGCCATATCAGTGTCGGTGCATCAGGACCAACCCGATGCGACCGCGGCTCACGGAGGCGATCTTGCGAACATCACCACGCGAGTTGCTGTTCGGCATCGTAGGTACCGGCGTCATTCAAATCGCGGGCAGCAACCCCGACGTCGACGCGCGCTTCGCGATGGTCCGCGATGCCGGCGTCTTCGATTACTACGACCGCACACCGCCGACCGGCGAGCTGGACGTCTACCGCCGTGCGAGCGAGAAGTACGGACTGCCGCTCCTCGCCGGCGGCTTCTTCTACACGCTTGGCCGTGACGAGCCACTGCTCGCCTGGCATCTCGACGTGGCACGCGAGAGTGGCACGCGCGTCCAGAACGTCCAGCTGACGACGCGCCACGCCTCCGGGCGACCGATCACGAACGACGAGGTCGCCGCGGCGTATCTGAATGCAGCGGAGCTCGGCGACCGGCTAGGCGTCGCCGTCTGCTTCGAGGTGCACGTCAACATGTGGTCGGAGCACTTCGGGCGCGTCCAGGTTGTCGCCGACCTCGTCGCGCGCCGCGGCGTGCCGTTTCGCATGACGCTCGACGCGTCGCACGTCGTCTTCAAGATCGACAACCCCGAGGAGCAGGAAGTGCAGGGCCTGCGCGCCGATGTCGAAGCAGGGCGCGTCGTGCTCGATCCCTATGCACCGGCGAGCGTTTCTCGCGGGTGGATCGACAACGACCTGGTCGCTCATGCCCATGCCCGGCCTGCTGTGCCGGCGAACCCTCGCAACCTCTGGGCGAAGCACCCGGACGGCTCGATAGGCCGCGGTATCCAGTATCCGTTTCGAGAGCCTCCACCAGGCGCCTGGCATTCGCCCTGGAGCGAAGCGCGACTCGAGCCGTGGAAGGAAGTTATGCGTCAGTTGCTGCGCCATCACGCCGCCGATCCGGCGAGCCCGCTGCAGATGATCTCGACCGAGATCATCCCGTTCCCCGACTACGGTGGCGGTGCGCGTTATTCGCTTTTCGAGGACAGCATCGCGCTCGCGACCTGGCTACGGGCCGAATGGGCGACCGCGCGGGCCGCCGCGCCCGGCGCGCGCGAGGGAGCGGCACAAACCTGACGTCAAAGCCTGCGGCTCGCTTTCTCGAAATGCACGAGCAGCAACGCGGCGAGTTCCTCCGGCTTTTCCTCGGGAACGAAATGGCCGCAGTCGGCGACGACCACGCCAGTGACGTCGGCCGCGATCAGGCGCAGCGACTCTTCCGGCTCTCGGCCGCGCCCGCGTGCCTCGGCCCGGCCACCGCCGACCGCGAGCACGGGCATCGACAGACGGAGGCCGGCATCGAGCAGGACACGGTTGTCCGCACTGTCGCGCGGAATGTTTCGGTAGTAGGCGAAGCCCGCGCGGAGCGCTCCCGGCTGGCTATACGTCCGAACGTACTCGTCGATGTCGGCCTGGCAGAAGACGCCCCGCTGCCACGAAAAGGCTTCGTAGAACCAGCTCAGGTAGTCACGCTCGCGCCCCGTGATGAGGGCTTCTGGAAGGTCGGGGGTCATGTGGAAGGCGTGGTGCCAGCGCTTGCCGCCCTGCGAGACGTCCGGGCCGATGCCGGGCACGGTGACGTCGACGATCGTCAGCGTGCTGACCGATTCGGGATGAGCGGCGGCGAGCGCGAACGCGACCGGGCCGCCCCAGTCGTGGCCGACCAGGTGGAAGCGCTCGAGCCCGAGCGTCGACGAGAGCAGTTCCCACACGCAAGCCGCGACCGACTTCTTGTCGTAGCCGTCGGGCGGGCGAGAGCTGTCTCCGAGACCGCGCAGGTCGGGCGCGATCGTCCGGTGGCGCCCGGCGAGCACCGGCATCACATGGCGCCACTCGTACCATGTCGACGGCCAGCCGTGCAGGAGGACAACGGCTTCTCCGGTGCCGGCCTCGGCATAGTGCATCGACATGTCGGCGAGGCGGGCGTAGCGGTGCTCGATCAGCATGTCGCAACCTTACTGCGCTTCGCCAGCGCCCGTGGGCGCGACACGAGGTCGAAGCGCAGGCCGACGGTAGGCAGGCAATCCGGGTCGGAACAGGTAAATACATTGATAGCATGGCAAAGGATCGATGACCCACATGGCCACTGCAAAGAAGAAGATCACGAAGACACAGGAGCCGGCCCTCAAGACAAGCTTGTCCGAACGGGCTTTCGACGCGCTCGAGGAGATGATCGTCACGCTGCGGCTGCCGCCGGGCACGCTGTGGTCGGAGGCGACGCTGAGCGAGATGCTGGGCATCGGCCGCACGCCGGTGCGCGAGGCGGTGCAGCGGCTGGCCGAGTACCACCTCGTCGTGGTCCTGCGGCGCCACGGGATCTGCATCGCCGAGGTCGACGAGCAGGGCCAGCTTCTCGTGCTGGAGACACGGCGAGAACTCGAGCGACTGATCTCGACACGCGCTGCACGCCGGGCCTCCGCAGAGGAAAAGCAGGCGCTATCGACGATGGCGCAGGCGCTCTTGGAGGCGGGCAATGCAGGCGACATCGTCGAGATGCTTCGCCAGTATTTCGTCGCCAAGAATTCCATGGCGCGCTGCGCCGGCAATCGGTTTTCCGCGCAGGCGATCGCGCCGCTCTACACCCTCTCGCGACGCTTCTATTTCATGCACCACAAGGAGCTTCACAACTTGCCAGAGGTCGCCAGCCTGCATGCCGAACTTCTGCGCGCTGTTGCCAGCGGCGACGAGAAAGAGGCCGCCGCCGCCTGCGATCGACACATCGACTATGCGGCGGCGTTCGCAAGGCGGATCATTACCCGCGGCTTCTGAGGCGAGGCGAAGGCGCCATCACGGACCTCCTTGACGTCGTAACATATTACAAATACATTATCTCGGTGCACTCGACCGCACCGACGCGGGCACGACCCAGTGGAGATGTCCCATGCACCTGACCAAGCAACAGGTCGCTGAATTCCGTCGCGACGGTTGCGTCTTTCCGCTGCGCGTGCTGAGCGCTGAGCAGGCGTCGCACTACCGCGGCTGCCTTGAGGCGCACGAGGCGGTGGGCGGCCAGCCGCTGCAGGGCAACCTGCGCCACAAGACGCACCTGCTCTTTCGCTGGGCCGACGAGTTGGTCCACAACACTGACATCCTGGACGCGGTGTCCGACGTCATCGGCCCCGACATCAGGTGCTGGACGACCAATTTCTTCATCAAGGAGGCGGACAGTCCGGGCTTCGTATCGTGGCATCAGGACTCGACTTACTGGGGCCTCGATCCCGACGACGTCGTCACCGCCTGGGTGGCCTTCACGGATGCGACGCCGGAGAACGGCTACATGCAGTTCATGCCGGGCACGCACAAGGTCGAGCAGCTGCCCCACCTCGACACCTTCCATCGCGACAACCTGCTCTCGCGAGGGCAGGAGATTGCGGTCGACGTCGACACGTCGAAGGCGGTGGGCATCGGCCTGAAGGCGGGCGAGATGTCGCTGCACCACATCAAGCTCGTGCATGGCTCGCAACCCAATCGGAGCGCCGATCGGCGCATCGGCTTGGCGATACGCTACATCCCGACATCGGTTCGGCAGACGAAGGTGCGCGACTCGGGCATGCTCGTGCGCGGCATCGATCGCTTTCATCACTTCGACGAGGAGCCGCGCCCCCAGGCCGATCTTGACGCCGCGGCGCTGGCTGCGCACGCCGATGCAATCAGCCGCCAGGTGAAGGCCCTGTATCAAGGCACCGACAAACAGGAATTTCGCGCTTGAGCGCGCACGCCGCGCGCGCGGCCTTCGAAAGAGAGCCATGACCCCCGAGCAGATCCTCGACATTCCGCCCCGTGTGCTGACGCAAACACAGCGGGAGTTCTATTTTCGCGAGGGCTACATCCTGCTCGAGAAGATCATCGGCGACGAATGGGTTACCAAGCTCCGCCAGGCGACCGACGATCTCGTCGAGCGCAGCCGCTCGATCACCAGGTCGGACCACGCGTTCGACCTCGAGCCCGACCACCGGCCCAGCGCGCCGCGCCTGCGCCGCGTGAGCAACCCGACAGAGCATCATCCGGTGTTCTGGGACTACGTCAACCATTCGGTCATGCCCGACGTCGTCGCCGATCTCGTTGGCCCCGACGTGAAGTTTCATCACTCCAAGCTCAATTTCAAATGGAGCAAAGGCGGCGAGGAGGTGAAATGGCACTACGACATTTCGTTCTGGCCCCACACCAACTACTCGCCGCTCACCATCGGCACCTATCTCTACGACTGCGGCATGTCACAGGGACCGCTCGGTGTGATTCCGCGCAGCCACCGGATCGAGCCGATGCTCGACCAGTACGACGAGAGCGGTCAATGGGTCGGCTGCCTGAACGAGCGCGACATCGAACGGATCGACGTGTCGAAGGCCGTCTACCTCACCGGCGCCGCCGGCTCGCTCACCTTGCACACGGCTCACCGCGAAATGATTCTGACCAGGGCCGGCCGCTCCTGCTCTATACGCTGACCTCCGCAGATGCATTTCCATACACCCCCAATCCGATCAAGCCAGTGCACGACCAGGTGATCATTCGCGGCAAGCGGGCGTCCTTTGCCCACCACGATCCGCGGCCGTGCCTGATCCCTCCGGACTGGTCAAGCGGCTACACGTCGATTTTCTCGCTTCAGCAGAAGGAAGACACGGCGGCCAGAAGCCCGGGGGTCGCGTTGATGTAGTCGCCGAGCGCGCCGCGCCGGTTGAGCCATGTATTGCGCCTGCCCAGGCGGTTCGGCGCACCGGATCCGTTCAGGTACCGAGGTAGTTTCGTCGGACGGCTTCGTTGCCGGCGAGTTCGGCGCCAGTGCCCTCGAGGGTGACGCGGCCGTTCTCGAGCACGTAGCCGCGGTCGGCGCAAGCGAGCGCCATCGCCGCGTTCTGCTCGGCAAGCACGATCGTCATGCCGGCGGCCGCAAGCGTGCGGATGATGTAGCCGATCTCCTCGACGATGATCGGCGCGAGGCCGAGCGTCGGCTCGTCGAGCAGCAGGCACTTCGGCTGCGCGATCAGGCCGCGCGCGATCGCGAGCATCGACGGCTGCGTTCGGCCAGGCGCGGGAACATCTCGTAGAGCCGCTCGACGTCGGCGTCGAGGCGGTTGCGATCGTCGCGATGGTAGGCGCCCATCAGCAGGTTCTCGGCGACCGTGAACTTCGGAAAGACCTGGCGTCCCTCGGGCACCAGCACGATGCCGCGATGGACGCGCTCGTGGGTCGGCCGGCCGGCCAAGTCGACACCGTCGAAGCGGACCTTGCCGGCGCTCGGCGCCTTCAGCCCCATGATCGTCCGCAACGTCGTCGTCTTGCCGGCGGCATTGGCACCAACCAGCGCGACGACCTCTGCGGCGGCGACCTTCAGCGACACGCCTTTGAGGACGTGATTCTTCGCGTAGAAGACGTCAAGCCCGTCTAGCTCAAGCATGGTGGTGGCCCAGGTACGCCTCGATCACCGCCGGGTCGCGGAGCACGTCCTGCGGCGCGCCTTCGGCGATCTTGGCGCCGTGGTGGATCACGATGGCGCGGTCGGCGAGGTTGCCGAGGAAGCCGACGCGGTGGTCGATCACGCAAAGCGTCGTGCCGTGCCGGCGCAGGTCGCGCAGCACCTCGCCGAGGTTGGCGAGTTCGTCGTGGCCGAGGCCGCTGCCGGGCTCGTCGAGGAGCAGCACCTTCGGATCGCACATCAGCGCCATCGCCACGCCGAGCATCTTCTCGCCGCCGTACGACAGGCTCGCGGCCGGCGTGTCGCGCAGCGTGTCGAGTCGGCACAGGCGCAGGATGTGATCGATGCGCTCTGCGATGTCGGACTTGCCGCGGCCGCGCCACGGCAGCAGCGTCGCGGCGCGGCGCCAGCCGGCCTCGCGCTTCAGGCGCAGGTGGCTTGCGATCGCGACGTTCTCGAAGACGGTGAGTTCGCCAAAGAGCTGCGGGTTCTGGAAGGTCTTGACGATGCCGGCGGCGGCGATCTCGTGCGGCTTGGCGCCGTCGAGGCGGCGGCCGCGCCACAGCAGCTCGCCTTCGCTCGGCAGGTAGATGCCCGAGATCAGGTTCAGCAGCGTCGTCTTGCCCGAGCCGTTCGGGCCGAAGATGCCGACGATGTCGCCCTCGCCGAGGCTGAACGACATGTCGGAGACGGCCGTGAGACCGCCGAAGCGCTTGGTCAGGTGGCGAACTTCAAGCAGCACGGCGCCGCCTCGCGAGCACGCCGACGATGCCGCGCGGCATCAGAAGCATCGTCAGGATCAGGATCAGGCCGTAGATCAGGAGCCGCCACTCGGCGCTGACGTCGAGCAAGTGCGGCAGCGCGGTCAGCACGAGCGCACCGACCAGCGGCGCGGCGACGAACTCGCGGCCGCCGAGCAGCGCCATCGCGATCACCGCCAGCGACTGGTCGATCGACAGGTAGTTCGGGTCGATGTAGCTGATGTAGAACGAGTACAGGCTGCCGGCGACCGCGGCACCGGCGTTGCCCGCGACGAACGAGATCAGCTTGTAGCGAAAGACATTGATGCCGAGCGTGTCGCCGAGCTCGTCGTTGAGGCGGATCGCCGCGAAGCAGCGGCCCATCCAGGAATGTACGATGCGCGAGTAGACGATCACCGCCAGGATCACGGCGACGAGGCTGACGTAGTACCACATCGTCGTGCCGGCGACCGGGATCACGCCGCGCCCGGGGATCCACAGGGTCGGCGTCACGGTGAAGTTGATGCCGAGCGAGCCGTTGGTGAAGCTGTTCCAGTTGAGGATGACGAGACGCGCGAGCTCGGAGAACGCCAGCGTGACGATCGCGAAGTAGAGCTCGCGCAGCTTGAAGCGAAAGCAGATCGCACCGATCACGATCGAGATCAGCGTGACGAAGACGATCGCCGTCAGCATTCCGAGCCAGAACGAGATGCCCCAGTGGGTCATCGACAGGTAGGTGGCGTAGGCCGAGAGCCCGAATGCAGCCGAATGGAACAGCGAGAGCTGGCCGGTGAAGCCGAAGATCAGGTTGAAGCTGATCGCGAAGATGCCCAGGATGAAGGTGAAGATGAGGATCGTCAGCACGACGCTGTTGGAGACGAACGCCGGCACCAGGGCCAGCGGAAGCAGCAGCAGCGCCGATCTCATCGCTTCGGCGCGAACAGCCCGGCGGGCTTGATCAGCAGGATCAGTCCGCCGGCGAAGGAGCCCATCACGCTGCCGATGCCGGCAAGGATCGCCGCCTCGACGCCCTTCAAGATGTAGGCGCCGCCCATCTCCGGCGTGATCGAGTAGAGGCTCGCATAGAGCGCGCCGCCAAGGCCCGCCAGGCCCGTCGAATAGGCGGCGACGCCGGCCTGCAGCACGCTGGTGCGCACACCCATCAGCGCAGCGGCCTCGGGGTTCTGCGCATAGGCGTAGGCGGCGCGCCCGGCCCAGGTGCGCGTCAGCCCGGCGTAGGTGAGCAGGATCACGATCAGCATCACGACGAAGACGACCGCCTTCATCTTCGGCACGATCACCCCGCCAACCCGGAAGATGCCGGGCAGCACGTAGTGCATGTTCTGCGGCGTCGTCGTCCAGGTCATCAGGACGAGCGCGACGATGACGGAGATCAGGCCAATCGAGACGATCAGACCGTTGATCAGGTTGTTGCGGGTGAAGCGGAAGAGGACCTGATCGACGACGAGGCCGATTGCCGCGATCGCGACCACCGCGAGCGGCACCGCGAGCGGATAGGGGATACCGACGCCGTCGGTCAGGTACCAGGTGATGTAGGCACCGAGCATCATGAACGCGCCGAGCGCGAAGTTCACGATGCCGGTGATGCCGAAGGTCAGCGTGACTCCGAGTGCAACGATCGCGTAGAGCGTTCCGACGATGACGCCATTGAGCAACTGGCCGACGACGAGTTGCAGCATCCTCAGCGCGGCTGCTCGTGGCTGACGGTGATCTTGCCGCCCTTGGCCACGTCGACGATGTCGAAGTTGATCACTTCTTCACCTGTCTTGTCGTAGCGGATCTTCCACATGCCATCGTAGGTGAACGACAGCAGCGCCTGCTTGATCTTCGCGACGTCGTCGACCGTTCCGGCCTTCTTCATCGCCTCGACCAGCATATGCACGTGGTCGTAGCACGACGACGAGCAGAGCGGCGCCTGATCGTACGGGAAGTCCTTCGTCTTGAAGTACGCCTTGTAGGCCTCGATGAACTGCTGGACTTTCGGCTCGGTCTTCTGTGCGTCTTCGAAGTACTTGGGGATGTAGGCGACGTAGTCGTCGATGTAGTCCTTGTTCTTCAGCGCCGGGCCGAGTGAGCCGCGCACCAGCCAGAATTTCGTCAGGCCGAGTTGGGTCGCCTGCTGGACGATGTCGTAGAGCACGGCGTCGGTGTAGCCTGGAAAGAGGTAGTCCGGCTTTTGCGCGCTGATCTTCGCGAGCACCGCCGAGTAGGAATCTGCGTCGCTCCGCCCATCAGCAGAAACTGTCCGTCGCGCTGCTTGGCGTAGCCCTCGATGCCCTTGAAGACGTTGGTGAGGAACGGCCCGAATACGAACCTGATCTTGTCCTCCTCGAGCATCTTCTTCAGCTGGATCAGCGCCTGCTGCGGATTGCCCTGCGTGTCGGGGTTGACGAGTTCGAGCTTGTAAGTCTTGCCCGCGACCTGGAAGCCGCCGGCCTTGTTGATCTCGTCGACCGCGACGCGAACGCCTTGCGACGACATCCAGCCATAGGTGTTGAGGGCGCCGGTCTGTGCTTCGAGATCACCGATTTTGACGACGCCCTGTGCGCTCGCGGCGACGGCGCAGGTTGCAAGACCGAGCGAGACGGCGAAGCGCCGAAGGGACGGAAGGCGAATCTGCATGGTTTCTCCTGAACTCGGAAGTGGCGAACTTGTCCGCTCGCTCACGGGGATGGCGTCTGCGCCGGGCCGGCCCGATGGCCGGTTGCGTGCAAAGCGCCGGGAAAACGGAGATCGGCGCGCCGCGAGGGCGTCCGACAGTTGGCGGCCGCGTGCCGGACACCTCACATCGCGACGGCGGCCGGCGCCGCGGCACCCTCCTGCTGTTGCAACGCGAAGATCGACGTGTAGCCGTGTGACCAGTCGGGCGGGACCTCGCAGGTTGTCGGGTCGATGTGCGCCCGGCGCGGCCGATCGCCACGAATCATCGCGCCGTCGTACTTCTGCGACGGGATCGGATTGGCCGTGTACGGAAACGCATCGCCGGAGCTCATCACGTAGAGCAGCAGCGGCCGGCCGCGATCAGAGGTGTTGACCGGCGAGCCGTGCAGCGTGCGGCAGTTGTGCAGGGTCAGAGAGCCGGCGGGGCCGACCATGTAGCGCGCCTTGTCGATGTCGATCTTCGCGAGGTCGCTCTCGCGCAGACAGCCGATCCAGCGCCCGCGCTCGTCGTACTGGGTCGGCATCTCCCAGCGATGACTGCCGGGCAGGAATCCGACTGGGCCCTGGTCCATCCCGCAGTCGTAAAGATACGTGCCGACCGTCAGCGGCGAGTAATTGGTGTGCGGCCAGAACGGGATGTCGTAGTGCCACTTGACCTCGGCACCGCCCTTGGCCCATTTGAAATTCAGCTTCGACTGGTGGTACTTGACCGATGGGCCGACGAGGTCGGCGACGATGTCGCCGATGAACGACTGCGAGAGGTAATCCCAGAACACCGGATGCTGGTCGATCGGGCTCGAAACGCGGCGAAGCCGCGGGCTGTGCGCGCTGTGATCGGGCTCGAGATCGAACACCGCATCGGACTTCGTCTTGCGTCGACTCGCCTCGACCAGTTCGTCAGTGGCGGCGCGCAGCTTCTCGATCCACCCGTCGGGGACGGACTTCTCGAGAAGCAGGAAGCCGTCTTCGAAATAGGCTTCGCGCTGGCCTTGAGACAGCACGCGGGGCGGCAGGGCGAGAACTTGCTCGGGCGTCATCGGGATTGGTTGGTAGACGGTTGATATATTAGGACCGCGACGCGAGGCCTGTCCACTCGCGTAAACCGCAATGCGCGGTGCCGAGCCCGTCGCTCAAGCGCCGAGTTCGAAGGCCGCCCGCGTGAACTGCTCGATCTCGTCGAGCAGTTCGTCGAGCGCCTTGCCGGCTCCCGGTTCGTCACCCTTCGCGATGGCACGTGCGATGTCGGCATGCAATCTGGCCGTGACCGGCATGTCGGCGGCCTGCTGGTAGTGGATGTACCAAAACCGCCTCGACAGAGAGTGCATCAGCGACATCGCGCCGGTACCGAACTCGTTGCGCGCGGCCTGGGTGCACAGTTCGTTGAATTCCCGATCGAGCCGGATGAAAGTCGTCTCGTCGTTCCGGCGGGCCGAGCGCTCGAATTCGCGCGCGATCTCGGCGAAGCGGGCTCGCTCGGGCGGTTTCGCGAGACGCGCCGCGCTTTTCGCGATCAGGCGCTCGACCTCGCGGCGGACGGCGAGGAGACGCAGCTGGCTCTTGATGTTGATCTCGGAGACGATGATGCCGCGGCGCGGCAGGATCGTGACCAGCCGTTCGCGCGCGAGCCGTTGCAGCGCCTCGCGCACGGGCGTGCGGCCGATGCCGAGCGCCTGGCTGAGTCCGGCCTCCGACACCGCCGAGCCCGGCGGCAGTTTCAGCGTGACGATCAGCTCCTCGAGCGTCGCGTAGGCGCGGTCGGTGAGGCTCGGTTCGCTGTGCGGCAGCGGGTTGGCGACGACAAGCGGCGCCCGAGTTAGCGCGGCGGCCGCGCGCGATCGCTTGAGGCGCGTCTTGCGGCTCGGATCGACAGTGGCTCGCGAGGCGGCCGCCCGCGTCATCGATGCCGCCGCCGTTCGACCATCTCGCGAAAGGCGTCGAGTTCCTTCGGGTCGACGGAATAGCTGTGCGCGTCGTCGGGGAAGGTGCCGCCCTTGACTTCCTCGACATAGGCGGTCAGGCCCTTCACCGCCACCTCGGTCAGGTTCGCGTAGCGCTTCGTGAACTTCGGCTTGAAGTCGGTGAAGACGCCGAGCAGGTCGTAGCTCAGCAGGATCTGTCCGTCGGTGCCGGCCCCGGCGCCGATGCCGATCGTCGGGATCTCGAGCTGTTCGGAGATCAGCTTGGCGATCGGCGCCGGCACCGCCTCGAATTCGAGCATGAAGCAGCCGGCGTCCTGGATCGCGAGCGCGTCCTCGAGGATCTTCATCGCCGCGTCCGCAGTGCGGCCCTGGATCTTGAAGCCGCCGAACACCGCGATCGTGTGCGGCGTTAGGCCGATGTGCGAGGCGGTCGGGATGCCGGCGTCGACGAGTGCCTTGAGGATGTTCGCCTGCGACTTACCGCCCTGCGGCTTGACCGCGTCGCAGCCGGCTTCCTGCATGAACCGGGTGGCGTTGGCCAGGGCGCGGTCGACGCTGTGGTAGCTCTGGTAGGGCATGCAGCCGAGCACGAACGTGTTCGGCGCGCCGCGCCGCACCGCGGCCGCGTGCATCACCATCATGTCCATCGTCGCCGGGATCGTGTTCGGATGGCCGTGAGCGACCATCGCGAGACTGTCGCCGACGACCGCGACGTCGACGCCCGCCATCTCGGCCCAGCGCGCCGAGGTGTAGTCTGGCACCGAGGTATAGACCATCTTCTCTCCGGTTCGCTTCGATTCGCGGATCTCGGCGATGGTTTTCTTCTTGCGAGGGGTCTCGTCGGTCATGGTAATTTTCCGGGCGGCGCGGCTCAGCGATCGGTCCGCTCTTCGGCGATCGATTTCCGGGCCCTCATGTTGAAGCGGCCATCGTAGATCGGCCGGCCGCCGGTCGACGGCCCCGGATACTGCACGAACAGCATTTCGCCGCCGGTCTCGGTGCGCAGCTCTTCTTCGAAGTGCGGGTCGGGGTAGTAGATCATCGTCCCGGGGCCGTAGCACTTATCGCCGAGCGTGAACTGGCCCTCGAGCACGTACCAGACCTGTGCGAAGTCGTGGTGATGCAGCGGGTGGTGGCTACCGGCCTCGTATCGGACGATGCCGGCGTTCGGCTCGGTCGGGCGCTCCGGGCGAGGGTGGAACAGCATCTTGCCGATCTGCCCCGGCCAGCGAATGGTTTCCCATTCGCGCTCGTCGCGATGCACGTATTCAGGGCCGTTCGGCTGCTGCAACGTTGTGTCCATCTCGGGGCTCCCGTCTTGACAGTTGTCCTGGACGACGACTAATATATCAGCATCGAAGCAAGCCGCGATCCGGGAACCTGCCATGATGACCGAGCGCCAGCGCAAGTATCGCGAACAGTACAAGTCGGCCATTAGCCCGCTCTACAACGGCATGGTCCACATCGGCGTGATGTATGCCTCCGGCATCGGCGCGATCTGGTTCTGCGCGACCCGGCTTCAGCATCCGACGTGGGAGTGGTTGTTCATCGTTCCGGCGTTCATCGCCGGCAACTTCGTCGAATGGGGCATGCACACCTTCGTGATGCATCGCAAGATCGATGTCTTCGCCTTGCGATCGATTTACGACCGTCACACGCGGCAGCACCACCAGTACTTCACCGACAACGACATCACGATCGATACCAGCCGCGAGTTCCGCATCGTCTTCTTTCCGTGGCGCGTGCTGATGGTGCTCGGCGTCTTCGGCACGCTGATCGGTGCGCTCACCGGCTTGATCGTGAACCCCGATGCGGGCTACATCGTCTTCATGACGATGGTCGGCTACTACATGACGTACGAGACCTTCCACTACTGCTGCCATGTGCACGACAACTGGTTCGTGCGCAACGTGCCGTTCATCAACACGATCCGCCGCCATCACACCGCGCACCACAACATGGGGATCATGATGCACTTCAACATGAACCTCACCTTCCCGATCGCGGACTGGGCCATGCGCACCAGCGACCTCAATCGCGGCCTGCTCGGACACCTCTTCAACGGCTACGACGAGCGGCACATCAAGCCCGAGTTGAAGCCGGTGATCGCGCGCTTTCGCACCGAAGAGACCCAGGACCGGCGCTGCACGCTCGACGGCCCGAAGCTCGAGGTCGACGAACTGCGCACCCTGGCTGCCGTCGGCGCTCGCGTCTGACGGCGCCCGCCTCGGCGCGTCGCGGGCCGAGGCGCTCGCACGAGGGGCAAAAACCGGCGGCGTTTGCAGTCAGAAGGCGACGGTCTTGTCGTGGCCGCAATCGCCACGACGCATGGGACGAAACCGCGCGCGGGGAACGACTCCGAGATGCGGGAAAGCTGCCGGTGGCGAACGACAGCAAGTGGCCGGGACCGCCAGTTCCCAGCGCTTCCAGGTTGCTGTCACTCGAGCGACGAGGCATTCGGCCGAGGTCAGCTTGCTGGCGCACCCGCAGACTGACACCGTCGGCGAAGAGTAAACCGGGGCGGCGGCCCAGCCAACTTCAGTTCCTTACCGGGTTGGAAACGCGCGATGATCTTGATCTGACCGCAACGGTGGCGACCGGATGGCACGATCCCTTCCTCCCTCTTCGATCGGCGCGCCGTGCCGAGTTAGCAGCTTCACAAGGCGGTCGATGACCTTGTGCAGCAGCGCCAGAAGTCCTGATCAGTGGGTGCGCGTCGCGCTGCTGAATCCGATCGTACGGCCCGGAGAACGCGCACCTGCCCGTGAAGAGAACGCCTCAACGCTGCACCCAGCCGCCGCACGCCGGGAACACCTGGCCGACGAAGCAGTCGGCGGCCGCAAGCTTGGCACGAAGACTACAACCATCATCGGCCACATGGGTCGCTCGGCCATCTGACCCCGAGCGAATACGCCAAACGACGGTCAGATCAACCGCTCAGAAGCCACTCAACTCCAGTTACTGTAAGAACCGACCGGGAACGTGGGAGACGTCAGTGGCGTCACGATCCACTCTAGGCGCGACGCGGCGTGCGGCCTTGCGCGATGTCAACTCCCGGCACGGGCGCGAAACGACGGGGATTGCGCCGGATCAGGGCACACGCGAGTCGCGCGTGGCCAAAATCCCCCAAGGCGAAGACCATGCACACAACATTCGATCCCTGGCGGTCGGCGACCGTCGCTGCCGATGCCGCACTGGCTTCGCGCGCCGGTGCCGCCGATCTGGCGGAACGACAAGAGCGCCGCCTGCGCGACCTGCTCGAGACGGCGGTTCAGCGCTCGCCGATGTACCGCCGACTGCTGCATGGGCGCCTCGGCGAGCTTCGATTGAGCGATCTGCCCGTCGCTCGCAAGGCGGGCCTGATGCGCGCGTTCGATACCTGGTGCTGCGACCCGGCGCTGCGACTCGAGCCGTTGCGGCGATTCGTGGCCGATCCGGGCAACATCGGCCAGCCGTTCCTCGACCGCTACATCGTGTGGGAGAGCTCGGGCAGCAGCGGCGAGCCGGCCATCTTCGTCCAGGATGCGGCCGCGATGGCGGTCTACGACGCGCTCGAGACGCTGCGCAAGCCCGACCTGCGGCCGCTGCGCCGCCTGATCGATCCGTTCGGCCTGACCGAGCGGGTCGTCTTCGTCGGCGCGATCGGCGGCCATTTCGCGAGCACGGTGTCGATCGAGCGCTTGCGACGGCTCAACCCGGTCCTGTCGCGGTCCATCGCGAGCGTCTCCTTCCTGCAACCGATCGAGGACGTCGTCGCGCAACTCGAGGCCAGCCGGCCCAGCGTCCTCGCGACCTATCCGAGCGCTGCGGTCCTCCTTGCCGGCGAATTTCGCGCCGGTCGGCTGCGCTGCGCGCCGAAGGAAGTGTGGACCGGGGGCGAGACGCTGACGCCGGGAATGCGCAGCTTCGTGCAGGAGGCGTTCGGCTGTCCCGTCGTCAACAGCTACGGCGCTTCGGAATTCCTCTCTCTCGCCTGCGAGTGCCGTCTCGGCGCCCTGCATCTCAACAGCGACTGGGCGATTCTCGAGCCAGTCGACGACCATGACCAACCCGTCAAGCCGGGAACGCCGGGCGCGACGACGCTCCTCACGAACCTCGCCAACCATGTCCAGCCGATCATCCGATACGACCTCGGCGATCGGGTCTCGGTGCACGCCGCGCCGTGCGACTGCGGTTCGCTTTTGCCGGTGATCGAGGTCAACGGTCGCTGCGACGACACCCTGGAGCTCGGCACACGCACGTCGAGTCGGGTGCGGGTCCTGCCGCTGGCGCTCTGCACGGTTCTCGAAGAAGTCGCCGGGCTGTTCGACTTCCAGCTCGTGCAGGACAGTCTTCGCGAGCTCTCGCTGAGCACGCCCGCCCATGGCCCGGCCGCCCTTGCCGCTTTGCAGCGGGGTCGGTCTGCGCTCGGCGCGTTCCTGGAGGAACAGGGCGCCGGCAAGGTACGGATCCGCTGCCAGAGCGGGCATCCGCCGCGCCGCGGGCGCTCGGGCAAGCTACAGCGGGTGATCGGCTGCGTCGAGTGAGACACTTGGACGACGATCACCTGCTCGCCGAGGCGCGCGCACGTGTCGCCGCCCTGCGTGGCGCGCTCGAAGCCGCCGAGGATGCACCGGTCCGCGTCATCGAGACCCACGTCTCCTGGGTCCTGCTGGCGCGGGAGCTGGCCTACAAGATCAAGAAGCCGGTCCGCCTTCCCTTCCTCGACTTCACCGCCTTGGCGGAGCGCCGCCGCTGCTGCGACGAGGAGCTTCGACTCAACCGCCGCTTTGCGCCCGATCTCTATCTCGACGTGATCGAAGTGCGCCAGGGTCCGAGCGGGCCGCGCTTCGGCGGCAGCGGCGAGGTGGTCGACGCCGCCGTGCGGATGCGGCGATTTGCCGACGGCGCCCTCTGGAGCGAGCGCGTCGCGTCCGGCACCCTGGAGGCCGCGCAGGTCGATGCGTTCGCGCGACGACTGGCCGCTTGCCATCGCGACGCCGCCGTGGCATCGCCGGCCAGCGGCTTCGGCGCGGCGGCGGGTCATGCCCGCGTCGTCGCCGGCATCGTCGCTGCGATCGATGGAGGGCACTCGGAGCGCCCGTCGGTCGCGCCTGAGTGGCCCGCCTTGCGCGACTGGCTGCGCGAGGAGCTCGCCGGGCTCGATCGCCACTGGCGCGAGCGGCTGCAGGCGGGAGCCGTGCGCGAATGTCACGGCGACCTGCACCTGTCCAACGTGGTGCAGCTGGGCGACGAGGCCGTCGCCTTCGACGCGCTGGAGTTCTCGGCCGAGCTGCGCTGGATCGATCCGCTCGACGATGTCGCCTTCCTCGTCATGGATCTGCTCGCGAACGGACGGCGCGACCTCGCCTTCCGGTTTCTCGATGTCTACCTCGAGGCGAGCGGCGACCACGACGGCCTGCCGGCGCTGCGCTTCTTCCTGGTCGCGCGGGCACTCGTCCGCGCCCAGGTCTGCCTCCTGCGCGACGAAGGCGGAGCCGCTGGCGCAGGGAACGGCGAAACCAGGCGCTATCTCGAGCTCGCATCGGCGCTCGCCCATGGCCGCGACCCGAGACTGGCGATCACTTGCGGCCTGCCCGGATCCGGGAAGACGTTCGCGTCGCAGTCCATGGTCGAAGCGGTCGGTGCAGTGCGTGTCCGATCGGACGTCGAACGCAAGCGCCTCTTCGGGATCGCCTCGCTGCAGTCCTCGCAAGGTCCGGGCGCCGGGGCCATCTACGACGCCGCCGCTACCGAGCGAACCTACGAGCGACTCTTCGCCGTCGCGCGAAAGGCGCTGCTGGCGGGTTGGCCGACCGTCGTCGACGCCGCGTTCCTGCGCCGCGCCGAACGCACGCGGTTCGCGGCGCTGGCCGCGACGCTCGCTGTGCCGTTCACGATCGTCGCCTGCCGCGCCGATCCGGCGCTTCTGCGGCAACGGATCGCGACGCGCCGCGAGCGCGGCGACGATGCCTCCGAAGCCGATATCGATGTCCTGGAGCGCCTCACGCTCGTCGCTGAGCCGCTCGACGCCGCCGAGGGTGCGCTCGCGATCGTCTGCGACGCCGGCTCGCCGCAGTCGCCAGTCAGCCTCGCGCGGCGCTGGAAGGAAGCCCGTTGATGCGACGCCCGCCCGGCGGCCTCAGTCTTTCGGATGGTTGAGAAACCAGACCATGGCAGCAAGGGCGAGGATGACGGCGGTTGCGATCACGAAGACCTTGGGCAGATGGATCGAGTCCATGGCTGCGGCTCCCAGCGCTCGTGAACGTCGAGGCCGGCGCCGCCTCGAGCGACGGCAGGCCGCGTACCTGAGAATTCCAGTTTCAGATAGCCACTGCGAGCCACAAGATTGTCCTGGGCGCATCGGTAGCGACGCGACGCGGACTGCTCGATTTCGAGGGGATCAAGGCCGCTGCCCATGCCTAGAATCCACCAGGTCAATCACCTCCTGCAATCGTCGTGCTCCGTTCGGCCGGTCTCTTCTTGGTGTTGTGCATCTTCTGGCTGCTGCTGTCAGGCTTCTTCACGCCTTTCCTGTTGACCGCAGGCGCAGGTTGCGCCCTTGCGGTCGTGTGGTTCAGTCGGAGGATGGATGGCATCGACGCCGCCGGCCAGCCGATGCGACTCGGCGTCGGGATCCTGGGTTATCTGCCTTGGCTGTTGATGGAGATCGTCAAGTCGGCGTGGGCGGTGAGCAAGATCATTCTCGATCCAAGGCTGCCGATCAGTCCGACCTTGGTCCGCTTTCGTCCGTCGCAGACGACCGACGTTGGCCTCGTTATCCACGCCAACTCCATCACCCTGACGCCGGGGACCATCACGATCGAGGCGACTGCGGATGAATTCCTCGTTCATGGTCTGACGCGCGACAGCGCCGCCGGGGTGCTGGACAGCGAAATGGACCGCCGCGCCGCTGCTCTCGGGGGCATCGGGTGATGTTCGCGGTCGTGGCAATTGCGCTGTTGCTGACCGTCACCCTGGCCCTGATCCGGGCGGCCCTCGGGCCGACGGTTTTCGATCGGGCTCTCGCAGCGAACACCGTAGGCACCGGAGCCACGCTCCTACTCGCCGTGCTCGGTTTCCTGGGAGGGCGCCCCGAGTTCCTCGACCTGGCCATCGTCTACGGGCTTCTCAACGTGATCGGCACCATCGCCGTCATGAAGTACTTTCGTTATGGCAACCTGGGCGACGCGGGAGCCGATCCGAAGGTCAGGCCATGACGCTCTGGGTCGACGTGGCGAGCTGGGGCTGCCTCGTCGGCGGCGGCTTCTTCTGCATCGTCGGCGCCGCCGGAATGCTGCGCATGCCAGACTTCTACACCCGCATGCACGCAGCGGGTCTGGTCGACACGCTCGGCGCGGGTCTGATCCTGCTCGGTCTGATGCTGCAGGCCGGACTCACGCTGGTCGCCGTCAAGCTGCTGATGGTCGGCCTGCTCATCTTCTTCACCAGCCCGGCAGCCGCACACGCCCTGGCGCGCGCGGCGATGGCACGTGGACTCGAGCCGATGCTGGCGCCTCCGGAGGATGAGCCATCGAAGCGCTGATCATCAACGTACTGCTGGTGCTGATGGCGCTGGCGGTCCTGGCTCTGGTCCTGAGCCGCAATCTCTTCGCGGTGATCGTGCTCAGCGGCATCTACAGCTTCCTGATGGCCACGGTGCTCGTCGCGCTCGACGCAGTCGACGTGGCGATGACCGAAGCCTCCGTCGGTGCCGGCCTGTCGACGGTGCTCTTCCTCGGTGCGCTCTTTCTCTGCAGGAGCGAAGAGACCCGCGCGCCGCGTCGGCCGTGGCTGCCGCTCTCGGTGTCGGCGGCCGTCGGCGCCATGCTGATATACGGGACGCTGGGCCTGCCCGAGTTCTCGGACGCCCGTGCGCCGATTCACCAGCATGTCGCGCCACGTTACCTGAAAGGAGCGATGCGGGAAACGGGCGTCCCCAACGTCGTCACCGCCGTGCTGGCCAGCTACCGCGGCTATGACACGCTGGGCGAGACGACGGTCGTGTTCACTGCCGGCGCTGGCGTCGTCGCGCTGCTGCGCCGGCGGCGAAAGGAGACACAGGCGTGAGGCACAACCTGATCCTGCGCGTCCTCGCGAAGCTGCTGATCCCGTTCATCCTGCTGTTCGCGTTGTACGTCCAGTTTCATGGCGATTTCGGCCCGGGAGGCGGATTCCAGGCCGGCGTCATCCTGGCGGCGGCGATGATCTTCTATGCCCTCATCTTCGGTCTGGACAAAGCGCGCAAGGTCGTCCCCGAGTCCCTTGTCGAATCGATGATGGCCGCTGGCGTCCTGATCTACGCCGGGGTCGGCATCGCCGGCCTCCTCCTCGGCGGCAACTACCTCGACTACTTCGTGCTCGACGCTGACCCGGTGCACGGCCAGCACCGCGGAATTTTCTGGGTCGAGGTGGGCGTCGCCGTCACGGTGTCGGGCGTGATGCTGAAGATCTTCTACATGTTCGCCGACCGGCGCAAGTTGGACGAAGAATGATGGGCGGCGGGCCCGGCAGCCTGTTCGGGCACTTCGCCTACTTCGTGACCGTCTTCCTGATGATGACCGGGCTCTACATCGTCATCGCCCGCAGCAACCTGATCAAGAAGCTCGTCGGCCTCGGCATCTTCCAGACATCGGTGTATCTGCTCTACATCGCCCCGGGCAAGGTCGTCGGCGGCACGGCACCGATCGTCAGCGAGGCGTTCAGGGTCTATTCGAATCCGTTGCCGCACGTGCTGATTCTCACGGCCATCGTCGTCGGCGTCGCCACGCTCGCGCTCGGACTCGCCTTGGTCGTGCGGATCCGCGAAGCCTACGAGAGCATCGAAGAGGACGACATCCTCGCTCAGGACGCAGCGACGGTCGAGATGCAGTCCTGAGCATGAGTCTCGCCCAGCATCTGCCCGCGCTGCAGGTCGTCATTCCGCTGCTGGCTGCACCGTTGACGGTGTTGCTGCGCCAGCGACGCCTCGCGTTCGCGGTGGTGCTCGCCGCCAGCTGGTGCGCACTGGCGATCGCGATAGCGCTTTGGCTTCGGGTCGCCGAGCACGGCACGATTTCCTACGCCATCGGCAACTGGCCGCCACCCTGGGGCATCGAGTACCGCGTCGATCGGCTTTCGTCGTTCATGCTGGTCCTCGTCGCCGGCATCGCCGCCGTCGTCCTGCCCTACTGCCCGGCCAGCATCGAGGCCGAGATCCCGGTCCGACAACACTACCTGTTCTACGCGATGTTCGCGCTCTGCCTCACCGGCCTGCTCGGCATCTCGATCACGGGCGATGCGTTCAACATCTTCGTGTTCCTCGAGATCTCTTCGTTGTCGACGTACGTGCTGATCGCTCTCGGGCGCGACCGGCGGGCGCTGGTGGCCTCGTACCAGTATCTGATCATGGGAACCATCGGCGCCACGTTCATCGTCATCGGCATCGGCCTGCTGTACCTGATGACCGGCACGCTGAACCTGGCCGACATGGGGCAGCGCCTGCAGGCGGTGCAAGGCGCGCGCCCGGTGCTCGCGGCGCTGGCATTCCTGACGGTCGGCATCTCCCTCAAGATGGCCCTTTTCCCGCTGCACCAGTGGCTGCCGAACGCTTACGTCTATGCGCCGTCCGCAGTTTCGGCGTTTCTTTCCGGCACGGCGGCGAAGGTGTCGATCTACGTTCTGCTGCGCTTCTACTTCACCGTGTTCGGCCCGTCGCAGGTCTTCCTGCAACTGCCGATGGAAAAGATGCTGCTGGTCGTCGCGATCGCGGGCATGTTCGCGGCATCGGCGCTGGCGATCTTTCAGACCGATCTGAAGCGGCTCTTCGCGTACTCGAGCATCGGCCAGATCGGCTACGTCATCCTCGGCCTGTCGTTCGGCTCGGTCACCGGTCTGACCGCCACGATCGTGCACCTCTTCAACCACGGCGTGACCAAGGCGGCGATCTTCATGCTCCTCGGCGGCATGGCGACGGTCCTTGGCGGCGTCGGCGTGGCGCAGGCGCGCGGCATGGGCAAGGCCATGCCGATCACCAGTTTCGCCATCGTCGTTTGCGGGTTGTCGCTGATCGGCATTCCCGGCACCGCGGGCTTCATCAGCAAGTGGTATTTGCTGCTGGCCGCGGTGCAGCAGGGCCAATGGTGGCTCGTTTTCCTCATCCTCATCTCGTCGCTGCTGGCGGTCGTGTACGTCGGGCGCTTCGTCGAGATGGCCTATCTGCGCGAGTCTCTTCCCGGCCACGGCAACGCGAGAGAGGCGCCTTGGCCTTTGCTGCTGCCGGCGCTGCTTCTCGTCGCAGCGGTCGTCTATTTCGGCCTCGACACGAGCTTCACGGTCGGCTCGGCCAAGGCGGCGGCAGAGTTGCTGATGCGGGGACCGCACCGATGACCGGCGACGCCCTGATCGCCGCGACCCTGCTCATCCCCGTCGTCGGGGCGGCGGCGATCGCAGGGTGCCGGCGACGACCGAACCTGCGCGAGGCCGCGTCGCTGACAACCGCCATCGCCCTGTTCGCAGCCGTCGTCGCCATGCTGCCCGGCGTTCTGCGCGGCGGGCGCCCCGACCTTGCGTTGGGGGAAATGCTGCCCGGCCTGGCCGTCGCCTTCAAGGTCGAGCCGCTCGGCATGCTCTTTGCGCTCATCGCATCGGCGTTGTGGATCGTCAATTCGCTGTATTCGATCGGCTACATGCGCGCCAACCAGGAGGCGAATCAGACGCGCTTCTACGTTTGCTTCGCCCTGGCGCTGGCCGCCACGATGGGCATCGCCTGCTCGGCCAACATGCTCACGCTGTTCCTGTTCTACGAGTTGCTGACCCTGGTCACTTATCCGCTGGTGACGCACAGCGGCACTGCCGAAGCGCGCCGCGGCGGACGGATCTATCTCGGTCTCCTCCTGGGCACGTCGATCGTCTTTCTGCTGCCGGCGCTCGTCTTCACGTGGGCAGTGGCCGGCACAACCGACTTCAGGCCGGGTGGGATCCTCGCCGGCAAGCTGTCGGGTGCGGCGCTCTGCGGGCTGCTGGCGCTCTACATGTTCGGCATCGGCAAGGCGGCACTGATGCCCTTCCATCGCTGGCTGCCGGCGGCGATGGTGGCGCCGACGCCGGTATCGGCATTGCTGCACGCCGTCGCGGTAGTCAAGGCCGGCGTGTTCAGCGTCGTCAAGGTGATCGTGTTCGTGTTCGGCATCGACACCCTCGCCGCAGCGCGAAGCTCCGACTGGCTGATGGTGATTGCCGGTTTCACGATCATCGCCGCGTCCCTGGTCGCGTTGCAGGCCGATGACCTGAAGCGCCGGCTCGCCTACTCCACCGTGAGCCAGTTGTCGTACGTCGTTCTCGCCGCGGCCCTGCTGGCTCCGCTGTCGATCATCGGCGCGGTGCTGCACATCGCCGCGCACGCATTTGGCAAGATCACGCTCTTCTTCGCTGCCGGCGCGATCTATACCGCGTCTCGGAAGACCCGTGTCAGCGAGCTCGACGGCATCGGACGGCGCATGCCGTGGACCATGGGAGCGTTTGCCGTCGGCGTCCTGTCGATGATCGGTCTGCCGCCGGCGTTCGGGTTCATCTCCAAGTGGTACATGCTGTCCGGAGCGATGGCTTCCTCGCAGTGGCTGGCGGTGGCGGTGATCATTGCCAGCACCTTGCTCAACGCCGCCTACTTTCTTCCCATCGTCTATCGGGCGTTTTTCGTTGCGTCGGCCGACGATGCGGAATCGGCGCATGGCGAAGCGCCGCTGGCGATGGTGCTGCCCCTCACCGCCACCGCCGCGGGCACAGTGCTGCTCTTCATGATGCCGGGCATCCCGCTCGCGCTCGCGCGACAGCTGCTCTCGGGAGGATGACGTGAACGACGAGACCGCATGCTGGCTCGACAAGCCGCGCAACGTGAAGCTGCTGTGGCGACTGTTCCTTGCCGTGCTCGCGTTGACGGTTCTGGCCGAGACCGTGATTCAACTGC
>CAJDUN010000011.1_pt1 | contig 23874 bp, 22 predicted proteins | sample 7390741 | NCBI WGS metagenome assembly CAJDUN01 (sample SAMEA7055660, study PRJEB34461) | soil metagenome | biome: terrestrial ecosystem; feature: Peninsula; material: soil | place: Antarctica | collected 2016 | reverse complement strand
TCCGCGTTCGATCCCGCCATGGCGGCCGGCGGCCGCGTCGGTGACCGCCACGCCGCGGTCGCGCCGGCCTTCGTCGACTACGACAGTTACGTCGCCGGCGGCGGCTACGCGCTCGCCGCCGCGGCGATCGGCGGTGCACTCGACGCGGTGGAGGTGCTGCGCTCGCTCGACGATTCCGCCCTGCGCGGCCTGGGCGGCGCGGGCTTTCCGGCCGGGCGCAAGTGGCGCATCGTGCGCGAACAGCCCGCGCCGCGCCTGATGGCGGTCAACATCGACGAGGGCGAGCCCGGCACGTTCAAGGACCGCACCTACCTCGAGCGCGACCCGCACCGATTTCTCGAGGGGATGCTGATCGCCGCGGCGGTCGTCGGTGTCGAGGCCTGCTACGTCTATCTGCGCGACGAGTACCACGGCTGCCGCGAACTGCTCGCCGCCGAGCTGCTCGTGCTGCAGCGGCGGGCGCCGTTCGCGCTGCCGCGCATCGAGTTGCGGCGCGGCGCCGGCGCGTACATCTGCGGCGAGGAGTCGGCGATGCTCGAGAGCATCGAAGGCAAGCGCGGCGAGCCGCGGATGCGACCGCCATACATCGCGTCGGTGGGCCTGTTCGGCCGGCCGACGCTCGAGCACAACTTCGAGACGCTCTACTGGGTGCGCGACATCCTCGGGCGCGGCGCGGCCTGGTTCGCCGGTCATGGCCGTCACGGCCGGGCCGGCTTGCGCAGCTTCAGCGTCAGCGGTCGCGTCAAGGAACCGGGCGTCAAGCTGGCGCCTGCGGGCATCACGCTGAACGAGCTGATCGCCGAGTACTGCGGCGGCATGGCCGAGGGCTACGCGCTCTACGGCTACCTGCCGGGCGGCGCGTCGGGCGGGATCCTGCCGGCGCGCCTGGCCGACCTCCCCCTCGACTTCGACACCCTGCAGCCACACGGCGTCTTCATCGGCTCGGCGGCGGTGATCGTCCTCGGCACGGGCGATACCGCGAAGGCCGCGGCGCTCAACGCGATGCGCTTCTTCGCCGACGAGAGCTGCGGCCAGTGCACGCCCTGTCGCGTCGGCACCGACAAGGCGGCACGGCTGATGGCCCAGGCGCAGTGGGATCGGTCGACGCTCGAGGACCTGGGCGTCGCGATGGCCGACGCCTCGATCTGCGGTCTCGGCCAGGCGGCACCCAATCCGGTCCTGAGCGTGTACCGGCATTTCGCCCACGAGGTCGACACCGGTCCACAGGCGCATGCGGGAGCCGCGCCTTGAACGCGTCGGCACGACCCGCGCCGGCTGCCGCGACGAGCGTCTCGATCACGCTCGACGGCCGTGCCGTCGCCGCGCGCGACGGCGAGACCCTGCTCGACGTCGCCGAGCGCGAAGGCGTCGCGATCCCGCGCCTGTGCTTCAAGGCCGGCTATCGGGCCGACGGCAACTGCCGTGTCTGCGTCGTCGAGATCGCGGGCGAGCGCACCCTGACGCCGAGCTGCTGCCGCGCCGTCGCGCCGGGCATGGTCGTCGCGACCGGCAGCGAGCGGGTCAAGAAGAGCCAGCGCGTGGTCCTCGAGATGCTCCTCGCCGATTTGCCCGAGCACGGCCACAAGTGGGCCGACGACGCCGGCCGGCTGCCCCATGGCGAGCTGAGCGAGTGGGCGGAGAAGGAAGGTGTGAGCGTGCGGCCGGCACTGCGCGCCCTCTGCCGCGAGCAGCCGGCGCCGGATCTCTCGCATCCGGCGATGGCCGTCGACCTCGCCAGCTGCATCCAGTGCACGCGCTGCGTCCGCGCCTGTCGCGAGGAGCAGGTCAACGACGTCATCGGCTACGCGCTGCGCGGCGCGCGTAGCGAGATCGTCTTCGATCTCGGCGACGCGATGGGCGAGAGCACCTGCGTGGGCTGCGGCGAATGCGTCCAGGCCTGCCCGACCGGCGCGCTGATGCCCAAGGCGTCGCTCGGCTCGCAGCAGGTCGACCGGCGCGTCGACTCGGTGTGCCCGTACTGCGGCGTCGGCTGCCTGCTCACGTACAACGTGCGCGACAACAAGATCGTGAGCGTCGACGGGCGCGACGGCCCGGCCAACCATGGACGCCTGTGCGTCAAGGGCCGCTTCGGCCTCGACTACACCAGCCATCCGCAGCGGCTGACGACGCCGCTCGTGCGCAAGGCCGGCGTCGCGAAGGCTCCCGGCGTGACGCCGGAGCCGGCCGACTGGTCGGCGGTCTTTCGCCCGGCGACCTGGGCCGAGGCGCTCGATCTCGCCGGCGGTGGGCTCGCTCGCCTGCGCGATGCCCACGGGCCGCAATCGCTGGCCGGCTTCGGTTCGGCCAAGGGCAGCAACGAGGAGGCGTACCTGTTCCAGAAGCTCGTGCGCACCGGCTTTCGCAGCAACAACGTCGACCACTGCACGCGGCTGTGCCACGCGTCGAGCGTGGCCGCGCTGCTCGAGGGCGTCGGCTCCGGGGCGGTCAGCAATCCGGCCGGCGACGTGGCGCAGGCCGAGCTGATCTTCGTCATCGGCGCCAACCCGACCTCGAACCATCCGGTCGCCGCCACCTGGATGAAGAACGCGGCCCAACGCGGCGCGAAGATCGTCGTCGCCGATCCGCGCCGCACCGAGCTCTCGCGCCACGCCTGGCGCACGCTCCAGTTCCACGCCGACACCGACGTCGCGATGCTCAACGCGCTCATCCACACGGTGATCGACGAAGGCCTCGCCGACGTCGACTTCGTGCGCGACCGGGTCGACAACTTCGACGCCCTGCGCGAGAACGTCCGTGGCTACAGCCCGGAGGCGATGGCGCCGATCTGCGGCGTCGCCGCCGAAACCTTGCGCGAGGTCGCGCGCGCATTCGCGACGGCCAAGGGCGCGATGATCCTGTGGGGCATGGGCATCAGCCAGCACGTCCACGGCACCGACAACGCGCGCTGCCTGATCGCACTGGCGTCGATCACCGGCCAGATCGGCAGGCCCGGAACGGGGCTGCACCCGCTGCGCGGCCAGAACAACGTCCAGGGCGCGAGCGACGCCGGCCTCATCCCGATGATGTTTCCCGACTACCGGCGCGTCGACGATGCCGAAGCGCATGCCTGGTTCGAGACGTTCTGGCAGACGCCGCTCGATCCGAGCCCGGGCCTCACCGTCGTCGAGATCATGGGCAAGGCGCTCGCGCCCGACGGCGACCCGCGCAAGGTTCGCGGCATGTACATCATGGGTGAGAACCCGGCGATGAGCGATCCGGACCTGAACCACGCGCGCCGCGCGCTGGCGTCGCTGGGGCACCTCGTCGTGCAGGACATCTTCATGACCGAGACGGCGTGGCTCGCCGACGTCGTGCTGCCCGCCAGCGCCTGGCCCGAGAAGAGCGGCACGGTCACCAACACCGACCGCATGGTCCAGCTCGGTCGTCGCGCGCTCGCGCTGCCGGGCGACGCGCGCCAGGACCTCTGGATCATCCAGGAGATGGCCGCCCGGCTCGGCCTCGACTGGCACTACGAAGGCGAGGACGCCGGCGTCGCCGAGGTCTTCGAGGAGATGCGCCTGGCCATGCACGGCTCGATCGCCGGCATCACCTGGGACCGGCTGCAGCGCGAAGGCAGCGTGACCTATCCGTGCCTGAGCGCCGACGACCCGGGTCGGCCGATCGTCTTCGACGACCGCTTTCCGACGGCCGACGGCCGGGTCAGGCTGGTGCCGGCCGACATCGTCCCCGCCGCAGAGCGGCCCGACGCGACCTATCCCTTCGTCCTCATCACCGGGCGGCAGCTCGAGCACTGGCACACGGGCAGCATGACGCGTCGAGCCAGCGTCCTCGATGCGCTCGAGCCGACGGCGTCGGCGACGATGCACCCGCTCGACCTCGAGGCCCTCGGTCTCGCCCCGGGCGACGTGGTCACGGTGCGGTCGCGCCGTGGCGAGGTCGCGCTGCACGTGCGCGGCGACGACGGCATGCCGCGCGGCGCGGTCTTCATGCCGTTCGCGTACTACGAGGCCGCGGCCAACCTGATGACCCATTCGGCGCTCGACCCGATCGGCAAGATTCCCGAGTTCAAATACTGCGCGATCCAGGTCGTCCCCGGCGGAACTGCGGACGCCAGCCCAGGGTACGGCACCGGCACGACCTGAGCGCCCAGCACCGTTGCGGGCCTTGTCCCCTGGCTTACGGACGCAGCCGTGACATTGCTCTAGACTGCAGCGATGTCCAGCGTCGATGCGCACCCCGAATCGCGGCCGGCAGTCGACGTGGCTGTCGTCATGGAGCGCGAGGCGGCACCGAATCAGTGGCAGGACTGGCGCTTTCGCATCGCCGAGGTCGTTCCTCATGAAGAGGTTTTCGGCACCGAGCCGCGCGTGCTGCGCGACGACGGCCGGCTGAGGCGCACCTTGCATCCCGGCTTTCGGCTCGAGCTCTTTCGCGACGAGGCCGAGGGCTACTACCTCAACCTCGTTTCGCAGGCACCGGTGTGGTTCGTCGTCTGGCGCATCGACGACGAAGATCCTTCGCGCGCCTGGCCCGAGACCGTGAGCCTTTCCTACAACGAGGCCGGGCGCTGGCTCGACGCCCAGGAACGCGTCGACAACGTGCCGCTGCAGGTCGACCTCGCCGCGTGGCTGCAGGCCTACACCGATGCCAACTATCGGCCCGAGCCGAAGAAGCGCCGCCGGCCGCAGTCGTTCCTCGCCCCGGAGCAGCGTTCGTGACCGATGCCCAGGGCAGCTTCCTGGCGCGATGGTCGCAGCGCAAGGTGCGCGCCAAAAGCGGAGCGGCCGACGTTGCCGACGCGCCGGCGCCGGCGCCGAGCGAAGCGGCGGCGTCGCTGACCGACGCCGGCCTCCGGCCACCTGTCGACGTCCGCCCGCCTTTGCAGGTCCGACGGCCTGCGGATGCCCAGCTGCCGGCGGATGTCCCACCGTCCGCGGATGCCGATCCGACTGCGGGCTTCGAGCCACCTGCCTTGCCGACGATGAGCGACGTGTCGCTGCTGACGCGCGGTTCCGACTATTCGCGCTTCGTCGGTTCGGGTGTCGACCCGGGCGTCAGCAACGCGGCGATGAAGAAGCTGTTCAGCGACCCGCGCTACAACGTCATGGACGGCCTCGACACCTACATCGACGACTACGGCAAGCCCGACCCGATCTCCCGCGCCGACTTGCGCCTGATGCATCAGGCGCGCTCGCTCGGGCTCTTCGACGACGAAGACGAGCCCGTCGTCAAGACAGGCATGACCGATCCGCCGGCACCCGTTCCAACGGCATCCGGCCTGCCCCCCGAGCCGATCCCGGCCGATCTCACTCTTGAACCGAGCTCCAATGACGACGCTGATCTGCGACTGCAACAAGACGATGCCCCTCGACGCGCTGGCGCTGGCGCGGGCGCTCGGTCCTGAGGCGGCCGCCGGCCTGCGCACCGTCCACTCGACGCTGTGCCGGCGCGAGGCCGGCGAATTCCAGCGCGCCTGCAAGGACAGTGCCGATCTGCTCGTCGCCTGCACCCAGGAGAGCAGGCTCTTCCTCGAGCTCGCCGCCGCGACCGAAGGCGCCCCGGGGCCGGTGGAGCGGCCAATCCGCTTCGTCAACATCCGCGAAACCGCCGGCTGGTCGAAGGACGCAGGCGCCGCCACGGCGAAGATCGCCGCCCTGATCGCCGTGGCGCAGCTTCCCGAGCCCGAGCCGGTGTCGACCGTCTCCTATGCTTCTGGCGGACGCGTGCTCGTGATCGGCGACGCTGCGCGAGCGCTGCGCGCGGCGTCGCTGCTCGCCGACAAGCTCGACGTGAGCGTGCTTCTGTCGCAGCCGGGCGGCGAATTGCCGCAGGCACGCACGATGAACGTGCATGCCGGCCGGCTGACACGAATCACCGGCTGGCTCGGTGCCTTCGAGGTGAGCTGGGTGAGCGACAACCCGATCGACCTCGATCTTTGCACGCGCTGCAACGCCTGCATCGAGGTCTGCCCCGAGCAGGCGATCGACTTCGGCTACCAGATCGATCTCGACAAGTGCAAGAGCCATCGCGACTGCGTGCGCGTCTGCGCCGCCGCCGGCGCGATCGATTTCGAGCGCCCGCACGAAATCACGAGCGAGCACTTCGACCTCGTCCTCGACCTGCTGCCCACTCCCTTCCTGACGCTGCATCAGGCGCCGCAGGGCTACTTCCGCCCGGGCGCCGATGAACGTCGCCACCTCGACGCCGTGCTGGCGTTGCGTGACATGGTGGGCGAGTTCGAAAAGCCGAAATTCTTCAACTACAGACAGAATATCTGCGCCCACAGCCGCAACGAGCAGATCGGCTGCGACGCCTGCATCGAGGTCTGCTCGGCGCGGGCGATCCGTAGCGATGCATCGCAGAAGGGCAGGGCGGGGGGAGGCGGAGGCATCATCGTCGAGCCGCACCTGTGCGTCGGTTGCGGCGCCTGCACGACGGTCTGCCCGAGCGGCGCCATCAGCTACGCGACGCCGACGCCCGATCATCAGGGCCGGCGCATCCGCACCTTGCTGAACACCTACCAACGCGCTGGCGGCCCGGCCGTCGCCGGCGGTGCGGTGCTGCTGATCCACAGCGAGGGCGCAGGCAGCCGGCTGATCGACGAGCTGGGTCGCGGCGCTTCGCTCGGCGCGAACTTGCGCGGCGTGCCGGCGCGCGTGCTGCCGCTCGAGGTCCGGCATACCGCCAGCGTCGGGCTCGACTTGTGGTTGGCGGCGCTCGCCTACGGTGCAAGCCAGATCCAGGTGCTTCTCACGGACGAGGAAGCTCCTGAGTACCATGACGCGTTGACCGCGCAGGCGGCAGTGGCCAATGCACTGATGGAGGGAATGGGCTACGGCGGCGAACGGGTACAGCTTCTGCGCGCACGCGATGCCCGCGACCTCGTCGACCTGGACCATGCGCTGCACGCTACAGGGGCGGCAGCGATTCGTCAGGCGGCAACCTTCGGGGTGCAGCCCGACAAGCGGGCGACGCTCGAGCTGGCGATCGATCACCTCCTGCAGCACGCGCCGGCCGTTGCCGAGACGATTCCCCTGCCGGCGGCGAGTCCGTTCGGCAGCCTCGTCGTCGATGTCGACGCCTGCACCATGTGCCTGGCCTGCGTCGGCGCCTGCCCGGAGGCCGCCCTGGCCGACAACGCCGAGCGCCCGCAGCTTCGCTTCATCGAGAAGAACTGCGTCCAGTGCGGCCTGTGCGCCGTCACTTGCCCCGAAAACGCGATCACTCTCGAGCCGCGGCTCTGGCTCGCCGACGCCGGCAAGGCACGTCGACAGACACGCGTGCTGAACGAGGTCGAGCCGTTCTGCTGCGTGCGCTGCGGCAAGCCGTTCGGCACCTTGCGTGCGATCGAGGTCATGATCGGCAAGCTTGCCGGACATGCGATGTTCCAGGGACCGGCGGCCGAGCGTCTGCGGATGTGCGGCGACTGCCGCGTCATCGACATCCACACCCATGCCGACGAAGTGCGGATCGGCGATCTATGAATCCCGTGCCGTCCCCGCAGACCTTGGCTTTCTCCGCGCCCGATGACGGCGAGGAGCTTGCGCGGGCCGAGGTCTATGGCTTGCTGGCGGAACTTTTCTATGCGCCCCCGGACGCGGCGCTGCATGCGCAGTTCCAGGTCGCCGTCACCGTCGCTCCGGTCAGCGGCGCCTTTCTCGAGCACAGCTGGGGCGAGCTCGTGGCGACGGCGCGGCGCCTCGACCGGGAGGCGATCGGTCGCGAGTTCGACGCGCTCTTTCAAGGCATCGGCAAGCCCGAGATCTTTCTCTACTCGTCCTTCCATCTCTCGGGCAAGCTGAACGAGAAGCCGCTGGTCGACTTGCGCCATGCGCTGCGCGCGCTCGGTCTCGAGCGCGTCGAGGGCATCGGCGAAACCGAGGATCACATTGCCAGCCTGTGCGAGGTGATGCGCTACCTGATCGCCGGCGAGGACGCCGGCACGAGCAACCTTGCCGCCCAGCGCCGCTTCTTCGATGCCCACTTGCGACCGTGTGTCGATGTGTTGTGCGACGTTGTCGCGGAGCATCCGGGCGCAGATTTCTATTCCGCCGTAGCGCGATTCGCGCGAGATTTCTTCGCGGTCGAGGCCCAAGGCTTCGATCTTCTCGATGCGTGAATCGTGGCGCTCCTTCGGCCATCGGCTGATGCTCGCTGCGATACGGCTCCTGCGATACGCCTCGCTTGGTACGCCGGCGGACAGACTTCCGTGTCACGTGGATGCATGGTCGCGCCCGGCCTCATTCGCGTCGTTTGTTCTTGGTCACTCGTTTCTTCACACTGTGTTCGATGGCGCGCACCGTCCCGTGCTCCCGGTCCTACCGGAGAGACTTTTCAACGCGCGAGTGCTAGGATTTCTCAAGGTTGTCGAAAGGAAGCAGCATGATGAAGTTCTTCCGTCCTGAGGGTGTCGAAGGTCCGTCCGCTCGGGTCGGCCGACGAGGGCTCGTCGTCGGTGCCGGTGTGGCGGGGGTCGCCGCCGTGGCAGCGGCTGTGCTGACCCGGCGCGGAGCCGAAGCGCTTCCCGTCAGTCCGGCCAAGCCGGCACGCGTCGCGGGCGAGGGCTACCGCGAGACGGAGCACGTTCTGCGCTACTACGACACGGCGCGCGGCTGACTGCCGCCGATTCAGCAAAAGATTCAGCACAAGGGAGTCAACGTGGTGCTCACGCGCAAGTCTTCTGCCGCCGGGCCGGCTGCATCGCCCGCGATGGTGTCCAGCCTGGCGCGCGGCCTTCGCCGCGCCATCCCGACCATGGACCGGCGTGCGTTCCTGCGCCGCTCCGGGCTGGGCGTCGGGGTCGGCATGGTCGGCTCGCAGCTCTCGCTCGTTCGCGAGGCGTCGGCTGCCGATGCACAGACTGCGCCAGCCAAGGCGGTGGTGGTCCGACGTACCGTGTGCACGCACTGCTCCGTCGGTTGCGCGCTCGATGCCGTGGTCGAGAACGGCGTCTGGACGCGCCAGGAGCCGGTGTTCGATTCGCCGCTCAACCTCGGCGCGCACTGCTGCAAGGGGGCGGCGATTCGTGACCACGGGCACGGCGAGTACCGCCTCAAGTACCCGATGAAGCTGGTGAACGGCAAGTACGAGCGGATCAGTTGGGACCAGGCTCTGAACGAGATCAGCGCCAAGATGCTTGAGTTGAAGAAGGAGAGCGGGCCCGATTCGATGTTCCTCGTCGGGTCGTCCAAGGGCAGCAACGAAGGGTCGTACCTGTTGCGCAAGTGGATCAGCCTGTGGGGCAGCAACAACTGCGACCATCAGGCTCGCATCTGCCACTCCACCACCGTCGCCGGCGTCGCCAACACCTGGGGCTACGGCGCGATGACGAATTCGTACAACGACATGCGCAATTCGAAGTGCGCGCTCTATATCGGCTCGAATGCCGCCGAGGCTCACCCGGTCTCGATGCTGCACATGCTGCACGCCAAGGAAAACGGAACGAAGATGATCGTCGTCGATCCGCGCTTCACCCGGACCGCGGCCAAGGCCGACCAGTTCGTGCGCATCCGCTCAGGCTCGGACATTCCGTTCCTCTTCGGCATGCTGCACCACATCTTCAAGAATGGCTGGGAAGACAAGCAATACATCAACGACCGTGTCTACGGCATGGACAAGGTGCGCGAAGACGTGCTGGCCAAATGGACCCCGGACAAGGTCTTCGAGGCCAGTGGCGTCGACGAGGCCACCTGTTACCTGGCGGCCAAGACCATGGCCGAGAACCGGCCCAGCACCCTGGTGTGGTGCATGGGCCAGACCCAGCACTCGATCGGCAGCGCGATGGTGCGCGCCTCGTGCATCGTCCAGCTCGCCCTCGGCAACGTCGGCGTGAGCGGTGGCGGCGCGAACATCTTTCGCGGCCACGACAACGTGCAGGGGGCGACCGACATCGGCCCGAACCCCGATTCGCTTCCCGGCTACTACGGCCTCTCCGAAGGGTCGTGGAAGCACTACGCCAAGGTCTGGGATCTCGACTACGAGTGGATCAAGCAGCAGTACGCGCCCGGCATGATGACCAAGCCGGGCATGACCGTATCGCGCTGGATGGACGGGGTGCTCGAGAAGAACGAACTGATCGACCAGCCCAGCAACCTGCGCGGCCTGATCTATTGGGGCCATTCGCCGAATTCGCAGTCGCGCGGCCTCGACATGAAGAGGGCGATGGACAAGCTCGACCTGCTCGTCGTCATCGACCCGTATCCGTCGGCCACGGCGGCGATGGCGGCGATGCCGGGCAAGCCCGAGGACTTGAATCCCAAGCGCGCGGTCTACCTGCTGCCCGCCTCCACGCAGCTCGAGACGTCGGGCTCCGTCACGGCGTCGAACCGCTCGCTACAGTGGCGCGAGAAGGTCATCGAGCCGTTGTTCGAATCGCGCACCGACCAGATGATCGCCTACCAGCTGGCCGAAAAGCTCGGCTTCGGCAAGGAGCTGGTCAAGAGCAACAAGCTCGTTGCCGCCAAGGGCGGCATGATGGAGCCCGAGCCTGAAGCGGTGCTGCGCGAGATCAACCACGGCAACTGGACCATCGGCTACACCGGGCAGTCGCCCGAGCGCCTGAAGGCGCACATGCGCAACATGCACGTCTTCGATGTGAAGACCTTGCGTGCCAAGGGTGGCATCGACAAGGAGACTGGCTACAAGCTCGACGGCGACTACTTCGGTCTGCCATGGCCGTGCTACGGCACCGCCGAGATCAAGCATCCCGGTACGCCGAACCTGTACGACACCTCCAAGTCGATGATGGAAGGCGGGGGCAACTTCCGCGCCAACTTCGGCGTCGAGCGCGACGGCGTCAACCTGCTGGCCGAAGACGGCTCGTTTTCGAAGGGCTCGCCGATCACCACCGGCTACCCCGAGTTCGACCACGTCTTCATGAAGAAGCTCGGCTGGTGGGGCGACCTCACCGACGCCGAAAAGGCGGCGGCCGAAGGTAAGAACTGGAAGACCGACCTCTCCGGTGGCATCCAGCGAGTCGTGATGGCGCGCGGCTGCCACCCGTGGGGCAACGCCAAGGCGCGGGCGGTGGTCTGGAACTTCCCCGACCCGGTGCCCCAGCATCGCGAGCCGATCTATTCGACCCGGCCCGACCTGGTCGAGAAATATCCGTCGTACGACGACAAGAAGGTGTTCTGGCGTCTGCCGACGTTGTTCAAGAGCGTGCAGGAAAAGAACAAGGACATCGTCAAGACCTTTCCGCTGATCATGACCTCGGGGCGGCTCGTCGAGTACGAAGGCGGTGGCGAGGAAACGCGTTCGAACCCGTGGCTCGCCGAGCTGCAGCAGGAGATGTTCGTCGAGATCAACCCGGCGACGGCGAACGACCGCGGCATCCGTAACGGCGAATGGGTCTGGGTCAAGACGCCATCCGGTGCGCGAATCAAGGTTCATGCGCGCATCACCGAATCGGTCGATCGGAGCACCGTCTTCCTGCCGTTCCACTTCTCCGGCCACTGGGAGGGCGTGGATCTGCTGCCCTACTACCCGGAGGGCGCGCATCCGATTGTCCGGGGCGAGGCGGCCAACACCGCGACGACCTATGGCTACGACGCCGTGACGATGATGCAGGAGACCAAGACGACGGTCTGCCAGGTCGAGCGCGCCGCATAAGGGAGATGACCTCATGGCCCGAATGAAATTCATCTGCGACGCCGAGCGTTGCATCGACTGCAACGGCTGCGTCACCGCCTGCAAGGCCGAGAACGACGTGCCGTGGGGCGTGAACCGGCGTCGCGTCGTCACCCTGAACGAAGGTGTGCCGGGCGAGAAGAGCATCTCGGTCGCCTGCATGCACTGCAGCGACGCACCCTGTATCGCCGTCTGCCCAGTCAACTGCATGTACCACACCGACGAAGGCGTGGTGCTGCACGACAAGGATGTCTGCATCGGCTGCGGCTATTGCTCGTACGCCTGCCCGTTCGGCGCGCCGCAGTTCCCGAGCAACGGCGCCTTCGGCCTGCGCGGGAAGATGGACAAGTGCACTTTCTGCGCCGGCGGCCCGGAGGAAAACGGCAGCGCTGCGGAGTTCGAGAAGTACGGCCGCAACCGCCTGGCCGAAGGGAAGCTGCCGTTGTGTGCCGAAGTCTGCTCGACCAAGGCGCTGCTCGGCGGCGATGGCGACGTGATCGCCGACATCTTGCGCGACCGTGTGCTCCGTCGCGGCAAGGGCAGCGAGGTCTGGGGTTGGGGCACGGCGTACGGCAAGCCGAATGGCGGCACGCTGGCCGCGCCGGTTCCGGGGAAGAAATCATGAAGCGACTCGCGTTGAACCTGCTGCTGGTCGCCGGCGTGTCGGCCCTGGGCGCCTGTGGCGACCGTGATCAGACCATCGGGGTGAGCAAGGCCAAACAGGCCGACGGCAATGCCTGGGACGTCAGCAGCAAGGACCCCTATGTCGCACCCGGCTGGACCCCGGGGGACAAGGCAAGCTGGGAAGACCACCTGCGCCGGCGCACGCAGGGTCAGAACGACTACGCGCCGCGATGACCGCCAGGGAGTGACGATGCAACGCATGATTCGAGGTTGCGTGCTCGCCGCCGCGGCGCTCGTGGCGTCGAGCGGCTCGGCCATTGCCCAGGGCAACGCCGCCCAACCGCAGGCCGTCGTCGCTGTCGCGCCGCCGGCGAGCGAGGCGGCGTTGCCGCAGCCGAACGACACGAACGCCCAGCGTGCGCTGAGCCAGCCTGGCAACAACGCGCCGTTCTGGCGCGGTGTCCGCAACTCGGGCAACCAGCCCGGGGTCATTGCCATGCCGGGCGAAGAGAAGGGCGTCCTGATCCAGGCCTTCACGAAATACCCTGGGTCGCAATTCACGACCGCGGGCGAAGCCTGGCGCCAGGTGCGCAACAACTGGATCATTCCGTACGGCGGCGCACTGGTGATCATCACGCTCGTCGCCATCGCGCTGTACTACTTCACCAGGGGTCCTATCGGCAGCGACGAGAACAAGACCGGCCGCGTGATCGAGCGCTTCACCTACTTCGAGCGTGCCGCCCACTGGACCAACGCCGCGGCCTTCGTCATCCTGGCCATCTCAGGCATCGTCATGGCATGGGGCCAGTTCTTTTTGTTGCCGGTGATGGGCCATACCCTCCTCGGTTGGCTGTCCTATGGGTTGAAGACCGCACATAACTTCGCCGGGCCGCTATTTGCTGTGTCGTTGCTGATCGTCTTCATCACGTTCCTGCGCGACAACTTTCCCGAGCGCGGCGACCTCGGCTGGCTGCTCCAGGGCGGTGGCCTCTTCGGCGGACACGAGCCGCCTTCCAACCGGTTCAACGTCGGCGAGAAGCTCGTCTTCTGGATCGGTGTGTTCGTGCTCGGTATCTTCGTGATCAGCTCCGGACTGGTGCTCGACAAGGTGCTTCCGGGTCTGGCCTACCTGCGCGGCGACATGCAGATCGCGCACATGGTGCATTCGGTTGCGGCCGTGCTGATCATCGTCGTCTTCTGCGGTCACATCTACCTCGGCACGATCGGCATGAAGGGTGCTTACCGTGCCATGAAGACCGGCTATGTCGACGAGGGTTGGGCCGCAGAGCACCACCGCTACTGGTACGAAGACATCAAGGCGGGGAAGATCCCGGCCGAGCGCAGCGCGCCGCCGCCGCGTGCCGAGCGACCGGCCACCTGACACGACGAGGACTGCCATGCGCTCTTTCATGCTCACCGCCTTGCTAGCGACTACCGCGATGGCCGGTCCTGCGCTGGCCAAGCTGCCGCCGCTGAGCGAAGATGCTCAGGCCCGAGCGGCCCAAGCCGCGCAGAAGGCGGCGTGGGACAGCAGCGTCAACGCCTACAAGGTCTGCCAGATCGAGGATCGCCTGGCAAAGGCCTATCGCGAAAAGGTGAAGGACGCGCCTCCCGCCCTGCCCGCACCGCCTTGCGCCGAGCCCGGGCCGGCGCCTGTCGCCGCGAGACCGATCGAGGCCGCAGCGGCCCATTCGCCGCCGGGCAACGCGACGTTGCCACCGAGCACCACAGCAACGTCGGCGGAATTGACCGGTACGGCCAAAAAATAGAACTCTCGGCATCCGGATGAAAGAGCCCGGAGTGTCGGAGTGACCCGACCGGATCGCGGCCGTACGCTTGTTGAATGAATCACGCTCATCGCACCGTGCTGGTGACAGGTGCGGCCGGCAATCTGGGTCGTGCCGTCGTGCGGGCGTTTGCCGATCTCGGCGACCGGCTGGTGCTGGCAGGCCTGCACCGCGAAAGGCTGGAGGCCGCGTTCGGAGCGCAGGACGAGCGGCAACTCCTCGTCCCCGTCGACCTGCTCGATCGTGAGGCGACGAAGGCGGCGATCGCCGGCGCGGCCGAGCGCTTCGGGCCGATCGACGTGCTGTGCCATCTGGCCGGTGGCTTCAGCATGGGCGAACCGGTGCACGAGTCGTCGGACGAGACCTGGGATCGCCTCTTCGATCTCAACGTCCGCACATTGCTGCACGTGGCCGGCGCGGTCGTGCCGCAAATGCTGGCAAACGGCGGTGGCAAGATCATCACCGTCGGTGCATACAGCGCGCACAAGGGCCTGCCGAACATGGGGCCCTATGTCGCAGCCAAGAGCAGCGTCATTCGACTGACGGAGTCGATGTCCGCCGAACTGCGCGCGCACCGCATCAACGTCAACTGCGTGCTGCCGGGCACGATCGACACGCCCGAAAACCGCAGTGCGATGCCCGGCACCGACCCGTCGCGATGGGTGGCGCCGCAGGACCTGGCCCGCGCGATCGTGTTCCTCGCGTCGGACTCCGCATCGGCGATGCACGGGGCCGCGCTGCCGGTGACGGGGCTCGGTTGAATTTCGAGCTTCGGTCTGCGCGCCGCTATTTCGCCGGCGCGGCCGGCTGACTTCGATAGGTCGGCGTCTGCGCGAATTCCGCCGGCACCTCCCACATGCGTGCCGCATACCACACGGCCCAGGCGACGACGAACAGCGACAGCACCCAGACCCAGACCGGAATCGACGAGCGGGCTTCGGCCCGACGCGGGTCGAATGGATCGTCGGTGCTGAAGGCATCCACCGTGAAGCGCACGTTGCCGCGCCGGGTTGAGTGGGGGTCGAGGCCCGAGACGATGATTCCGGGCCCGTTGTGCACCTGGAACGGAATCTCCTCGATGCCCTCGCGGCCGTTCTGGTCCTGCGCGCGTATCTTCAATCGGTGCGGCCCGTCCTCGATGCTGCGGGTATCGAGCACCACATCGGTCGGCAACTCGCGATCGATGATCGGTCGCGGATCGTCATCGAGGTAAACACGAACGCGCGGCTTGTCCACGACAGGCACCCTTTCAACGGTCTTCACGCAGGATGTCGTACTTCGGGTGACGCCGATCGGTTTCACCGGGACGAAACAGCATCCAGAACATCACCGCGAAACAGGCCACGGTGATGATGCCGGCCAGCGCGATGATGACGACGTTGCCCCACAGGGGCCCGAGCAGGTGATGGTTCATGGGCTCGCGGTCTCACTTGCCTTTGGCACGTTCGGCGCCAATCTGTGCTGCCGTGACCGGGGCACCATGGTTGCCCCACGAGCTGCGCTCGAAGTTGATGACGGCGGCAATGTCGGAATCACCGAGCGCGCCGGCGAACGGCGGCATCGGGCTCGGGTAGACGACGCCGCCGACGTTGGCGCCCTGCAGCCCGTGCAGCACCGCACGGATGTGTGCCGTGGCGTCGGCATCGTTGACTGCGGCATTGCCCTTGAGCGCAGGAAACGCGCCGGGAAGGCCCTCGCCGTTCGCCTGGTGACACGCGGCGCAGTTCGCGCTGAACAGCGCCTTGCCATCGGCGGCAACTGCGCCGCCGACGGTGGCCGCAGCCTCAGCCACGGCAGTGCCGCTCGCAGCCAATGCAGCACCGGACGCGGCCGCGGCGCTCGTCATGGCCCCGGTCGTCCCCGGCATCGCGCCACCGCTGGCACCCGCTTCGCCGGGCAGCGCCGGCTGCTTGAGCGCCATCAGGTAGGCCAGCAGCGCCTCGGCGTCGTGCGTCGGCACGACCACGCCACGGGCAGGCGCATAGGCCTTGGGCAACGGCACCGGCGTCACGCCCGCCGGTGCCTGATCGACGACGTCGAACAGCCAGTCGAACGCCGGCATCACCGACTCCGGCACCACCGCGCGCGGGTTGTAGAGATGGATGTATTGCCAGATCGCGCTCGGCTGGCGCGCGCCGATGTTGGTCAGATCCGGCCCGGTGCGCTGCGAACCGAGCAGCTCGGGCGTCTGATAGGCGAAGTCGCCCGGGGCGGATGGGCGCCCGAACACCTTGTCCTGCGCCAGCGGGCGCACCTGCTGCGTGTGGCAATAGCTGCAACCGTTCGCGACGTAGACGTCGCGTCCCTCGGACTGCAGCGGCGTCAACGGCTCGACACCCGGGCCGGCGGCGGTTCTCGAGAGCTCGATCCCGGGCAGCACGCCCATCACCGTCGCGAGCAGCGCGTAGACCAGCGTCGAGCCGCCGGCAATGAGCACCAGCTTGTTCATGCCGCCGTCTCGCCGGCGCGCGGCGATGCCGGCCCGGCGTTGCCGCCGCGGCCATAGATCATGCGCCAGACGTTCCACGCGAACACGATGTGGCTCAGGAACATCAGTGCTCCGCCGACGCCGCGCCAGACGTAGTACGCCTGCATGTCCACCACCGAGCGGATGAACGGCAGCCCCGCGACCCAGTCCATGCCCTGAATGGTGCCGCCGATCGAGAGCGAGATGACGTAGATGAAACTGCCGACCACGGCCATCCAGAAATGGAGGATCAGCCCGAGGCGGCCCGGCTCCTTGCCGGTGGCCAGCGGCAGCAATGCGTAGATGCCGCCCCAGATCGCGAACGTGACGAACCCGTACATCGTCAGGTGCGAATGGCCGACGGTGAAGTTGGTGAAGTGCCAGACCTCCTGGAGCGAGCGGAATGCTTCGAAGGTGCCTTGGGTGGAGCCGACCAGATAGCCGATCACGCCGACGAAGATGAACATCAGCGGATACGAGTGCACCATGTCGCGCATCCGGCCGCGCATCGTCAGCAGGAAGTTGGCGCTGCCGCCCCAGACCGGCACCAGCATCGCCACGCTGAAGACGATGGCGGTGGTCTGCAACCACCACGGCAGCGGGCTGAACAGGAAGTGGTGCGCGCCGATGATCGGATAGAAGACCAGGTTGGTCCAGAACGCGAAGACGCCGAGCGCATACGAATAGATCGGCCGGCTGAGGAGCTTGGGCAACGCGTAGTAGAAGATGCCGAGCGCCAGCGGCGTGAACCACATGCCGACGGCGTTGTGCATGTAGAAGCCCGACACCGATACCTGGCCCAGGCCGTGCTGGTACCACGGCAGGATCGCGACCACCGCGATGATGCAGGTCCAGAGGACGCCGCCGATCGTGTACCAGTTGGAGAGATAGATGTCCTCGGTGCTGCGCCGCGCGACCGTGCCGATCAGGTTCCACGCGGTAATGACCAGCGCGGCGAGGAAGATCAGGCGGATCGGCCACGGCCATTCGCGGTATTCGAGGTTGCCGTCGTTGTAGCCCAGGTCGAGCGCGATCGTGCCGGCCAGCGCGGCCACGTTGAAGAGCGCGAGCCCGATCCAGGCCAGCCTGACGCTGTACAGCGGCGTGCGCGAACTGCGTCCGGCCACGTAGTACGCCAGCCCGACCAGCGCGATGCTGGCAAAGCCGTAGAACGTGGCATTCGTGTGGATCGGGCGCAGCCGGCCGAACGTGAGCCAGGCCCCGGCGCCGAAATCGGGGGCACCGAACTTGTACGCCAGCAGGATGCCCACTCCGGTGGCAAACAGCAGCCACAGCGTGGCGGCAACGGTGTACGCGCCGAGTACGCTGGCCAGCACTCGATCGTCGGCTTCCGTCGGCTCGGCCCGCAACGCGGGGGCAGCGGGGCTCGTCGGCTCGGCCTTCACCGGCTTCGCCGACTGCGCGGCTTGATCCGGTGCCACGCGGTGCCTCGAGTCATTTCCGATCGACTGGAAGATGTCATCGCGTCGCTCGCTCAGCGTTTCGCACGCAACGCCGCTCTCTTCGGCCGCCTTTTTTACGCATTCCAGATAGCCGCGGGCGTAGGCCTTGCTGTCGTGTTCGTATTCGACCCGCCCGAGAGCGCCGAGCCGTCAGTGGACAGAAGTATGTGTCTGAACATGAGAGCCTTCTCATGATTTCATTTCGGAGGTCAGGATAGCCTCGATTCATGCGGCGGTATGTTCTCTGGCTTACGAACCACTCGGTCCCGATCGCTGGCTACCTATCGCGGTGCGTCTCGCTGCGCCGTACCGCCGAGAGCCGTCGCGCCGTGCTCCGCGATCCTGCCCGCAGGGTGCCCGACCCTGCCGGTCCGCGAATTGCGCCTGACCTGCGCTCGACAGTTCCTTCGTGAGGCGCGGTCTCCACTCGAGCACCGCCCGGGAGCGGCGGAAAGCGATGCCGGCCGCGAGCCTCCACAACGCAACGCTCGACCCGCCGAGTGCCGACGAACCGTCTTGCCCATTCATCGAACGATGTTCCGGCACCCATGGCATTGCATCGGTGCGCCAACACACGATGAGGCCCCTCGGCGCGGGCTCGGCACGCGGTCATGACGACTCGAGTCTGTCGGGCCTCCTCGGCAGCATCGAGAAATTCCTGCCGGCGTACGGGAATTCAGCCGCGGCTGTCGCGCTTGGCCTGCGCGCGCCGGACTTGCGTGCCGATGTGACCCTGGATGCGCTGCGCGCCGGATTGCCGCTGCTGGGTCGCAAAGCGCGTTGCGCGCGCGCTTTCGCTGGTCGGGCCGATGCCGACCTGCTCGGGAGCCGTCGACATCTTCACCCTCGCCTTCTTGCTCAGCGTCGGCCCGATCGAATGCCCGGCTCCGTCTTCGCCGGCGCGCTTCTTCACGAGCGCTTCGCGCATCACCGCGCCCGCCGTCTTGCGCGCGGCGCGCGGCTTGGCTTTCGCGCTCGTTACCCGCGGCGTCTCGACCGGCGTGGCGCTTCTCGAGCGCGCCGTGCTGGCCGTCTTCGGCATCTCGGCCGCGCGACGCCTGCGGGCGCTGCGCTCGTTCTCGCGCGCCAGACGGGCGGCGGCTGCCGAGGTCTTCTGCGTCGCGCGGACTTGCGCCGCGTCGAGTTGCAGCGCGCGCTTCTCGGAGCGCCGCAGCATTTCGGCCAGCACCGCCACTTTCTGCTCGGTGCGCTGGTTGGCGACCCCCGTGTTGCCCAGCTTGCTGCCAGTCCGACCGCGCGTCGCGATCTTCTGGCGCCGCAGCAGATCCCGGTACTTGTCGCGCAACGCGCGCGCGCGACCGATCTTGCTGCGCAGTCGAGCGCCGGTCAGAGTTTTCAGATTGTCTACGAGGCTGGCCTCGAACAGGTCGGACTCCGCCGCGCTGAGCAGGTTGCGCACCTGCGTCCGGTTGTATGCCATCGATTGACTCCTGTGGATTGCCGGATGCCCGCCCCTGTGGGGCATCGAAAGACCTCCCGAGGTTACTGCATGCCGGCGACAGCGGACGCCTGCGCAGAGACCTCGGCGCGGTAGGGTGTCGTCATCCGATTCCTGGTGGCGACCCTGCGTGCGCTGCCGGACATACGTGCGACGACGAATGATCCATGCTTGAGCTCGCCATCGACGGAGCCGTGGCGCGCTGCACCAGATCGTGTGGAGCGCATGCCGGCTCCGCCTCACTCAACTTGCAAGGAGTCGAACCATGAATACCCTCGGAGTGCTGCTTGCGGCCACGCTGTTCGTTGCAACCACCGGAGCTGCCGCGCAAGCGCCCAGCGACGCGCAGATCGCATCGATCGTCGTCACCGCGAACCAGGTCGACATCGATGCCGGCAAGCTCGGCGAATCAAAAGCTCATGCCAAGGACGTCAAGGCGTTCGCCAAGCAGATGGTGACCGACCATACCGGCGTCAACAAGCAGGCGGTCGCGCTCGTCACGAAGCTGAAGGTCACGCCGGAAGACAACCCGACGAGCAAGAGCCTGAAGAAGGCCGGCGACGACAACCTGGCGAGCCTGAAGGCACTCAAGGGTGCGGCGTTCGACAAGGCCTACATCGATCATGAAGTCACCTATCACGAGCAGGTGATCGACGCGATCGACAAGACCCTGATCCCGAGCGCGCAGAACGCCGAACTGAAGGCGCTGCTGGTGGCGGTGCGGCCGGCCTTCGTCGGCCACCTCGAGCACGCGAAGATGATCCAGGCCGCGCTCGCGAAGAACTGACCGGGCTCGCTGATCATGCGCACTCTCGCGGTACCGCGCAGCACGCTGCGATGGGCGGCGGCCACGGTGCTGCTGGTAGGCGCGGTGGGGCTGGCCTCGATCGGCAGCCCGGCGCGCGCCGCGGGCAAATCCGTGACCCACACGGTGGTCATGCAGGCGACCAGCTATGCGCCGACGGCGTTGACCGTGAAGCGCGGCGACACGATCGTCTGGGTCAACAAGGACCCGTTTCCGCACACCGTGACGGCCGCCGGAGCCTTCGACTCGAAGAGCATCGCGGCGGGTTCGTCATGGACCTACAAAGCGCGCAAGGCCGGCGAATATGCCTACACCTGCACTTTTCATCCGAACATGAAGGCGACGCTGCGGGTCGAGTAGGCAAACCACGAAGACGCGGCACGAGAGGTCGCGGCCCCGCGCCGCGTTCGGTCGTACCGGGCACCTGGGAAACGAAGGGCGGGCGTCGACCGGGATGATGCAGACCAAGCCATGGCGGCCATCGATGTTCATCGCGTCCGATCCGCAGACGACTTCGCGGCATGGCTTCCTGAGCGACGGCGGCACGTCGCGCAGGCTGGTCTGCATGTGCGAGAGCAGCGCGGCGTGGAAGACCAGCCGGCGTCCGGGTCCGGTCAGACCCAGGAAAGCTGGCGCTGCCGGGCGGTCGTGACGAATCCCCTCTTGCGCGAGTCCGTACGCTCGGTACTTGCGTAGCATCGCGGCATGACTCACCCGCTTCGGCTCACGTCCGCCAGCGCTCCGTTGACACACGAGATCGTCGCCCGCGACGAGTACGGTCACTCGCGGACTCTTTCGATCCCCGCCGAGCGGGCACTGACGGTCTTCGTCGACAAGCGCGAGCTCGTCACCTTGATGACCCTTGGCGCTGCGCCTGAATTGCTCGCTCTCGGCTACCTGCGCAATCAGCGCCTGGTCGACTCGGTCGGCGAGATCGAGTCGATCACGGTCGACTGGGACGTGCATGCGGCAGCGGTCAAGACCCGCGGCGGCATCGCGCGCTTCGATGAGAAGACGGCCAAGCGCGTGGTGACGACGGGCTGCGGGCAGGGGACGGTGTTCGGCGACCTGATGGGCGAGATCGATTCGATCCATCTCGCGCCTGCCGACGATCCGTCGGCGCGCATCTCGCAAGCGTCGCTCTACGGCCTGCTCGACGCGATGCGCAAGCAGGAGAGCACGTACAAGTCGGCCGGCTCGGTGCACGGCTGCGCGCTCTTTCGCCAGGACGAGATGTTGATCTTCGTCGAGGACGTCGGCCGCCACAACGCGATCGACACGATCGCCGGGTGGATGTGGCTGCACGACGTCGACGGCGCCGACAAGATCTTCTACACCACCGGTCGGCTGACGAGCGAGATGGTGATGAAGTCGGCGCAGATGGGCGTGCCCATCGTGGTCTCGCGCAGCGGCATCACGCAGATGGGCCACGAACTCGCCGTGCGCCTCGGCCTGGCCCTGTTCGGGCGCGCCACCAACCGCCACTTCATCTGCTACTGCGGCTTCGACCGCTTCGACGCCGAGCCCGAGCCGCCGCGCGGCTGACGAGCGATCCGGCCGGCGCGGGCTCAGATCAGCGCATCGAACGGCAGCACGTCGACCTCGTCGCCGGCGGCGACGTCGCCCTGCTCGTGGCCGAGCACCACCAGGCCGTTGGCCTCGCTCATGCTGCGCAGGATGCCCGAGCCTTGCGCGCCGGTCGTCTGCACCTGCAGGTGCCCGTCGGACCCGCGGGTGACGACGGCGCGCTGGTACTCGGTCCGACCGGGGCGCTTGCGGATCGCCTCGACGCTCGCCGCGCGCAGCGGCAGGAGCGGCGCTGCGGTCGCGCCGCCCATCGCCAGCAGGGCCTCGCGGACGAGAGCGTAGAACGTGACCATGACCGCGACCGGATTGCCAGGCAGGCCGAAGAGGATGGCGCTGCGGCCGTGGTCGTCGATCCTGCCGATCGCCATCGGCCGGCCCGGCCGCATGGCGATGCGCCAGAACAGCACGTCGCCGAGCCGGGCCATGACCAGCTTGGTGTGGTCGGCCTCGCCGACGCTGACGCCGCCCGAGGTGATGACCGCGTCGGCGTCGCGAGCTGCAGTCCGGAACGCGGCCTCGAGGGCTTCGGGATCATCGCGCACGACGCCGAGATCGATGGTCTCGACGCCGATCCGCTGCAGCATCGCCCAGAGCGTGTAGCGGTTGCTGTCGTAGACCGAGCCGGGAGCGAGCGTCTCGCCGACCGAGCGCAGCTCGTTGCCGGTCGAGAAGAAGGCGACGCGCAAGCGCCTGAACACCGCGATTTCGGCGCGGCCGAGCGAGGCGATCATGCCGAGGTCGGCGGGCCGCAGGATCCGGCCGGCCGCCAGCGCGACCGCGCCGAGCGCCAGGTCTTCGCCGGCGCGGCGCCGGTTGTCGCCCGGCCGGACGATGCCTGAAGGGACGGCGACGCGATCGCCGTCGAGGCGGACGAACTCCTGCGGCACGACGGTGTCGAGCCCGTCGGGCATGACCGCGCCGGTCATGATCCGCACGCACTGGTTCGGTCCGGCGACACCCTCGAAGCGTCCGCCCGCGAAGCCCGCGCCGGCGACGACGAAGACGCTCTCGGCGCCGTCGGCGAGTTCGCTGCCGCGCAGGGCGTAGCCGTCCATCGCCGAGTTGTCCTGCGCGGGAACGTCGCTGCCCGAGACGACGTCGCGCGCCAGGACCCGGCCGAGGGCCGAGCGCAGGGCCACGAGCTCGACCGCCTGCACGCGCGGCACGAGGCGAGCGATGAACTCCTGCGCGCGGGCGACGGGCAAGGCCTTCGGGTCGTAGCCGGCGATGCACGACGCGATCTCCTGCAGCGTCTGCGCCGGCTGTTCAGACATGGCGCTGCAGCCCCCGGAGCTCGGCCGTCGTGTTGGCGTTGACGAAGGCCGCCGCGTCGTCGAACTCGACGACGACGGTGCGCAGCGTCGCGGTCCACGCGTCGATCTTGCGCTGGCCGCTCGACGTGAACTGGAGCAGGCCTTCCATCACGCTCGCGCGCATCAGGCAGAACACCGGCTGGAGCCGCAACTCGCCGTTCTCGCGTGTCGCGGCCATCGCGAGCTCGATGCCGTCGTCGTCGACCGCCGCGGCCAGGCGCTCGACGAGATCGGCCGGGAAGAGCGGCGAGTCGCACGGCACGGTGACGAGGTAGGGCGTCTCGCAGTTCTCGAGCCCGGCGAGAAAGCCCGCCAGCGGCCCGGGGTAGTCGGCCAGCGCATCGGGCCAGACCGGCACGCCCATCGATTCGTAGGCGCCCAGGTTGCGGTTGGCGTTGATCATGACCGCGCCCACCTGCGGCGAGAGCCGGAGCAGGGCATGCATCGCGAGCGGGATGCCGGCATGGGTCTGCAGGCCCTTGTCGATTCCACCCATGCGGCTGCCGCGGCCGCCGGCCAGGATCAATCCGGTGATGTCGTTGCTGTCGATCATGGCGAGCCGTCCATCTCTTTCCCGAGAATAGCCGAGCCTCCGTCGCATTCGTGGCGCTTCGGCTTCGGCCGTCGATAGCGCCACCACGGTAGCACCTCCTTCAGCGACAGCACCTCGCCGCTGCGAAACGGCTCGTAGCCGGGCAGGGCACGCAGGGCGAGCTGCCACTCGCTCGACAGCAGCGCCCCGCGCAAGGCGACGACGAGCGGATCGTCGAGGCTGCTGGC
>CAJDUN010000010.1_pt1 | contig 24412 bp, 17 predicted proteins | sample 7390741 | NCBI WGS metagenome assembly CAJDUN01 (sample SAMEA7055660, study PRJEB34461) | soil metagenome | biome: terrestrial ecosystem; feature: Peninsula; material: soil | place: Antarctica | collected 2016 | reverse complement strand
CTCAGCGTGTCGCTGACCTTCATTGCCGCGCCACTGCTGGTCTGGATCGGCTACGTCGACAACAACTGGTTCGTCGGTGACTGGTGGGGCGAAAACAGCATCGACCTGTGGTGGCAGTTGCCGCTGCTGTTCGTGGCCGGCGTGGTGATCCTGTTCGGGACCCTGCACCTCGCACGCGGGATTGGCCTGGTCCATGGGCGGCTGGCAAAGCACCTGCTGGTGCGGGCACCCAGGGAGCGCTAGGGCCGGCATCTCCGACATGAAAAACGCCCGCGTCAGCGGGCGTTTTTCCGTGCCTGTGATGGTGACGCAGGCTACTTTTTCGACGCAGCCTTCTTCGATGCGGTTTTCTTCGATGCGGTTTTCTTCGATGCGGTTTTCTTCGCGGCAGCCTTGGTCGCCACGACCGTTTTCGAGGCCCGTGGCTTCGCCAAGGCTTTTTTCGCGAGAGCTTTCTTCGCGACGGGTTGCTTCGACGCCACGCTTTTCACTGGCGCGGGTTTCGCAGGTGCCGTCCTGGTCGCCGCGCCCTTCAATGGCGCGTTCTTCGCGGGTGCCGAGCGCGCCGGACTCTTTTTCGCTTCTGTCGGCGTGGCAATCGGCGTGGCAACCGGTTTGGCAATGGGTTTCGCTGCAGGCAGAGTCGCCGTCGCGGCATGATCGGCAATGAACGCCTTGACCTGCGGATAGACGGCTTCCGGCGGCAGCGTCGTGCTCAGCCAGCGCTCGTTGCCGAGGCGCTCGATCTTGAAAGCGCCCAGCGATTGGGGCGCGATGGGCGCGACCGTCGGCGTCGCTGCCGCCGCCGCGGCCGTTGCGGTCTGGAAGGCCGAGGCGCTGACGGTGCCGTTGGGCTGCTGGTAGCGCGAATCGCGCGAGAGCTGGCTCAGGTCGGGCGGCACCTCGAGACTGTTGGTGCGCGACGTCGAGGTCGACTTGTAGTCGACCTTGTCGCCGGCGAGCAGGTTCTCGACCGATGAGCAGCCGGCGACCAGGCCCAGGCAGGTCAGGCCGGCCACGATGCGTGAGGAAAGGGCAAAGGTCACTCTGAAAGTCTCCATCGATGCCGCTGCGGACGGGCCGCGCCGGCGTTCTCGGATCGCGTCGGACTCAGGTTCCGAGGCGCCGTTCGTTTTCTCGGGAGCCGCTGGGCACGCTCACAGGAGCCCGGCCTCGACGAGCGCGGCCTTCACCGCGACCCGGCCGGATTCGCTCAGCGGCGTGATCGGCAGGCGCACCGTCGCGCCGCAACGGCCGAGCTGCTCGAGCGCCCACTTGGTCGGCGCCGGGCTGGGCTCGACGAACAGCACCTGATGCAGCGCCAGCCACTGGAGCTGCAGGCGCGCTGCGGTGCGCGCGTCGCCTGCGAGCGCGGCGGCGCAGATCGCCTGCACCGCGCGGGGCGCGACGTTGGCGCTGACGCTGACGCTGCCGTGTCCGCCGAGCAGCATCAGCGCGACGGCGGAATCGTCGTTGCCCGAATAGACCGAGAAGCCTGCCGGCGCGCCGCGCAGGATCTCGCTGGCGCGGGCGACGTCGCCGGTCGCTTCCTTGACGCCGATGACGCCAGGCACCTGCGCCAGCCGCAGGGCCGTGGCGGCCGACATGTCGGCGACGGTGCGCGACGGCACGTTGTAGACCACCATGGCAATGTCGACCGCCTCGGCAATGGCCTTGAAGTGGCGGTAGATGCCTTCCTGCGACGGCTTGTTGTAATAGGGCACGACCGAGAGCGTGCAGTCGGCGCCGACCTTGAGCGCGAAGCGCGAGAGCTCGATCGCCTCGGCGGTGGAATTGGCGCCGGTGCCGGCCATCACGGGAACACGACCGGCGGCGTGCTCGACCGCGACCCGGATGACCTCGTGGTGCTCGTCGACGGTGACCGTCGGCGATTCGCCGGTCGTGCCGACGACGGCGATGCACTGCGTGCCTTCTTCGATCTGCCAGTCGATCAGACGGCGCAGCGCAGCGAAGTCGATGCTGCCGTCGTCGTGCATCGGCGTGACGAGCGCGACGATGCTGCCGGTGATGGGTTTCATTCGCGGGTTCCTGAATCGGACGATTCTACCGACCCGCGCCGCTCGGCCGAGGCGTCGAGCCGCCAGCGCGCCGGCACGGCCGAGGCGATCTCGCGCACCGCGACGACGCGCTGCACGAATCGCTCGGGGTCGGTGAGGAAACCGTCTTCGAATGCCACGATGCGCAGACCCCGGAGGGCGTCGAGAAGTTCACCGCGGCCGAGGAGAAAGTCGGACCGCGACGGCCGGCCGACTGTCTCCTGGCCGACGGCGAAGGTCTCGTAGACGAGCATGCCGTTGTCGGCGAGCGCGGCCACGAGTTGCGGAAAGAGGGCGCGCCAGAGGTAATTCGTGACGACGATCGCGTCGAAGCGGCGGTCGGCGAGCGGCCACGGGCCCGATTCGAGGTCCGCGACGACGACCTCGGCGCGGTCCGACAGGCCTCGCATGGCTTCGCCGTCGCGGTCGACGGCGGTGACGAGACAGCCGCGTGCGGCGAGCCAGGTCGTGTTCCTGCCGCTGCCTGCAGCGAGATCGAGGACGCTGTCGCCGGGCGCAATCAGCCCGCCCCAGCGCACCACCCATGGCGAGGGCTCCGCCACGTCAGCGCGGCGCGCAGGCCGTGATCAGCATGCTCAGAAGCAGCTCCACACCCGGTTGGCGAGATCGACGACGACTTCCGGCCGCTGATAGGCGGCGAACACGCCGGCCAGCGCGAGCGCGGCGACGGCCCAGGCAGCGATGCGTGCCGGCTTCACGCCATCGCCGGGCGAAGGATGGCCCGCTCGCGGATCGGCAGGTTGACGATCGCGGCGAGGACGCCGAGGCCGATCGCGATCCACCAGACGACGTCGTAGCTGCCGGTGGCGTCGTAGAGACGTCCGCCGAGCCAGACGCCGAGGAAACTGCCGATCTGGTGGCTGAGGAAGACGAAGCCGCCGAGCATGCCCAGGTAGCGCACGCCGAAGATGTCGGCGACGATCCCGCTCGTGAGCGGTACGGTCGAGAGCCACAGGAAGCCCATCACGGAGGCGAAGATGTACACGCTCCACGGCGTGAGCGGCGCGAGGATGAAGATCACGATGGCGATCGAGCGCAAGGTGTAGATCGACGAGAGCACGTAATTCTTCGGCACCACGCCGCCGAGGATCCCGGCGAGGTAGGTGCCGAAGACGTTGAACAGGCCGATCAGGGCAAGAGCGGTGGTCGCGACGCCTGGCGCGAGGCCGTGGTCCCTCAGGTAGCTCGGCATGTGCACGCCGATGAACACGACCTGGAAGCCGCACACGAAATAGCCGGCGGTGAGGAGCTGGAAGCTGCGGTGGCCGAGCGCTTCGCGCACCGCCGCGCCGATGCTTTGCTGCGTGACCGCGGCGACCGGCTGGCGCGGCTCGCGCAGGCCGAGCGCGAGCGGCGCCATCAGCAGCGCCAGCGCGCCGAGGACGAACAGCGCGCCCTGCCAGCCGATGCCGGCGATCAGGCCGCCTTCGACCGGCACCATCAGGAACTGGCCGAACGATCCCGCTGCCGCCGTGATGCCCATCGCCCAGCTGCGCCGCTCCGGTGCGACGTTGCGGCCGATGACGCCGTAGACGACGGCGTAGGTCGTTCCCGACTGGGCCAGCCCGATCAGCAGGCCGGTACCGGCGAGGAAGCCCACGCCGGTCGACGCGAGGCCCATGGCGACGAGACCGAGCCCATACATCACGCTGCCGATGGCGATCACCCGGTACGCGCCCCAGCGATCGGCCAGGGCCCCCGCGAACGGCCCGGCGAGGCCCCAGGCCAGGTTCTGCACCGCGATCGCGAAAGCGAAGGTCTCGCGGTTCCAGCCGCGATCGGCAGTGATCGGCTGCAGCCAGAGGCCGAAGCCGTGGCGGATGCCCATCGACATCGTCACGATCGCCGCGCCGCAGATCAGCACCTGCGTCATCGACAGCGGCTGGCGCGAAGGTGTCGCGCTCATGTCGAAGCCGGTGCCGGTGTGCTGGCGCGATCGATCATCGCCATCGAGGCCGCGTCGAGGTCGAGGCGCGCCGCGCCGACGAGCTCGTCGAGCTGGGCGATCGAGGTCGCGCTCGCGATCGGCGCCGTGATGCTCGGCCGCGCCATCTGCCAGGCGAGGGCGACCTGCGCCGTCGTCGCGCCGACGGTCTTCGCGACGTCGTCGAGCGTCGACAGGATGGAGAAATTGCGATCGGTCAGGTATTTGCCGACGTTCGCGCCGCGCAGGCTCTTGCCGAGATCGGCGGCGCTGCGGTACTTGCCGGTGAGAAAGCCGCTCGCCAACCCGTAGAAGTTGATGACGCCCAGGCCGTTGTCGACGCAGACCTTCTCCAGCGCGTCTTCGTAGACCGCGCGATCGACGACGTTGTAGAGCGGCTGCAGCGACTCGTAGCGAGGCAGGCCGAGGCGCTCGCTCGTCGCGATCGCTTCCGCGAGGCGCGGCGCGGTGAAGTTGGATGCGCCGATCGCGCGCACCTTGCCGGCCCGGATCAGCTCGGCGAACGCTGCCATCGTTTCCTCGGTCGGCGTCGCGTCGTCGTCGTCGTGCGACTGATAGAGGTCGATCACGTCGGTCTGCAGGCGCTTGAGCGACGCCTCGACCGCGCGCCGGATGTAGGTCTTCGACAGCCCCTTGGCGTCGTCGCCCATCGGCTTGCCGACCTTGGTCGCGAGGACGACGCGGTCGCGCTTGCCGCTGCGCTTCAGCCACGCGCCGATGATCGTCTCCGACTCGCCGCCGACGTGGCCGGGCACCCAGCGCGAATAGACGTCGGCGGTGTCGACGAAGTTCATGCCGGCGTCGATCCAGGCGTCGAGGAGGCGGTGCGACATCGCCTCGTCGATGGTCCAGCCGAAGACGTTGCCGCCCAGGCAAATCGGCGAGACCTGCAGGCCGGAGCGGCCGAGCCGACGCATGGGGATCATGGGCATGAAGCGATTGTTGCAGTCCTTCGCGCCGGCCGTCGGACCGCAGGGGCCAACCTAGAATCCGCGCCCATGGCGACTCCCTCCAAGGCCTCGTACGGCGAGGCGTCGATCCGCGTCCTGAAAGGCCTCGAGCCGGTCAAGCAGCGGCCCGGCATGTACACGCGCACCGAGAGCCCGCTTCATGTCGTCCAGGAGGCGATCGACAACGCGGCCGACGAAGCGCTCGCCGGTTTCGGCACCCGGATCGACGTCGTGCTGCACGCCGACGGCTCGGTGAGCGTCGACGACGACGGGCGTGGCATCCCGACCGGCCTGCATCCCGAGGAGCAGGTGAGCGTGATCGAGATCGTCTTCACGCGACTGCACGCCGGCGGCAAGTTCGACAAGGGCGGCAGCTCGGCGTACAGCTTCTCCGGCGGCCTGCACGGCGTCGGCGTGAGCGTCACGAACGCGCTCTCCCTGCGCATGGAAGTGAGCGTCTGGCGCGCCGGCCAGGTCGCCACGATGGCGTTCGCCGGCGGCGACGTCGTCGACAAGCTCGCGACGAGGAAGGCCGCGCCGGGCGATCGCAAAAGCGGCACGCGAGTGCGGGTCTGGCCCGATCCGAAATACTTCGAGAGCGCCGAGCTGCCGCGTGCCGAGCTCACGCATCTGCTGCGCAGCAAGGCCGTCCTGATGCCGGGCGTGCGCGTTTCGCTGACGGTCGAGAAGGCGAGCCGCGAGCCCGAGCGCCAGGAATGGCTCTACGCGTCGGGCCTGTCGGACTACCTGCTGCAGACGCTCGCCGCCGATCCCGTGATCCCGCTCTTCGAAGGCGCCCATTTCGCCGACGGCAAGGAGAGCGAGGACGTCGCCGAAGGCGAGGGCGCGTCGTGGTGCATCGCCTTCACAGAAGACGGCAACGCCGTGCGCGAGAGCTATGTCAACCTGATCCCGACGGTTGCCGGCGGCACCCACGAGTCGGGACTGAAGGACGGCCTCTTCGTGGCAGTGAAGGGGTTCATCGACATGCACAGCCTCCTGCCCAAGGGTGTCAAGCTGATGCCCGAAGACGTCTTTTCCCGAGCAAGCTTCGTGCTCTCGGCCAAGGTGCTCGATCCGCAGTTCCAGGGCCAGATCAAGGAGCGGCTCAACAGCCGCGAGGCGCTGCGCCTGGTCTCCAACTGCGTCCGGCCGGCGTTCGAGCTCTGGCTCCACCAGCACGTCGAGCACGGCCGCAAGCTCGCCGATCTCGTCATCCGCCAGGCGCAGACCCGGCAGCGCGCGAGCCAGAAGGTCGAGAAGCGCCGTGGCTCCGGCGTCGCCGTGCTGCCCGGCAAGCTCACCGACTGCGAGAGCCGCGACCTCGCGCTCAACGAGCTCTTCCTGGTCGAGGGCGACTCGGCCGGCGGCAGCGCCAAGATGGGCCGCGACAAGGAGACCCAGGCGATCCTGCCGCTGCGCGGCAAGGTGCTGAACGCGTGGGAGGTCGAGCGCGATCGCCTCTTCGCCAACAACGAGATCCACGACATCGCGGTCGCGGTCGGCGTCGATCCGCACGGCGCCGACGACACGCCCGACTTCTCGGGCCTGCGCTACGGCAAGGTCTGCATCCTCTCGGACGCCGACGTCGACGGGTCGCACATCCAGGTGCTGCTGCTGACGCTCTTCTTCCGTCATTTCCCCAAGCTCATCGAGCGCGGCCACGTCTACGTCGCCAAGCCGCCGCTCTTTCGCGTCGACGCGCCGGCGCGTGGCAAGAAGCCGGCAGCCAAGATCTACGCGCTCGACGACGACGAGCTGCGCGCGACGCTCGATCGCCTGAGGAAGGAAGGCGCCAAGGAGGGCAGCTGGAGCACCAGCCGCTTCAAGGGGCTCGGCGAGATGAACGCCGAGCAGCTCTGGGACACGACGCTCAATCCCGAGACGCGACGCCTGCTGCCGATCGGCTTCGCTGCCGTCGGCTTTGCGGCGACGACGCTGTCGCTCACCAAGCTGATGGGCAAGGGCGAGGCGCAGGCGCGGCGCGAGCTGATGGAGCTGCGCGGCGATGCGGTCGAGGTCGACGTGTGAGCAGGAGCGCGACGCTTCGGGCCGAACCGGTCATCGTCGAGCCGCGCTGGCTCGCGCACGTCGGATTCCTGCTGCTGATGGTCGCGGTGGTCGTCGTGCTGGTCGTCGTGCGGCGCAGCGACGACCTCGAGTTCGAGGACCAGCTGTGGACCGCCGCTCTCCTCGCCCTCAGCCTGTGGCTGCTCGCGCTCGGGCTCGCCAGCCTCGTGCGCAATGCCCGGGCGGGTCATGGACTGCGCCTCGACCACGAGGGCTTGCATGTCCCGGGCCTCGCGGTCGTGCCGTGGACGTCGATCGAGCGCGTCGACCTGCGCGGCTACGGCAGCGGCGGCAAGCGCTTCCCCCAGCTCGTCGTCCACACCGACGCGCTTCGCGCACCGCTCTCGCTGCGCCATTACGAGCGCTATCTGTTCGGCCCCGCGACCGCGCTGACCGGACGCCGCGGCACGGCGCTGGTTCCGATCGGGCTGCTCGCGATCGAGCCGGAGGCGCTGCTCGCGACGGCGCGCTCGTTCCTGGAAATCGCTGGCGCGCGGGAACAGGTGCGTCGCAACGTCGAGGCCGCGGCGGTGGAGCGCCGCACGCTCGGTCGTCGCCTGCCATGAGCGATCGCACGGCCCTCGCGCTTCGCCTCCGGCCGACGATGCTGTCCGACCTCGACTTCGTCGGCACGGTCGAGAACGATCCCGGGAACCGGCCGTTCATCACGCCGTGGGAGCGGGTCCAGCACGAAGGCGCGGTGCGCTTTCCCGACTTCCGCCACTTCATCATCGAGGCCGGTGCCGGCTATCCCTCGGCCGGGTTCGTGATCCTGCAGGGCTGCCGCAACCCGCACGCGTCGATCGAACTCAAGCGACTCGTCCTGCAGCCCAAGGGCCTCGGCTACGGCCGCGCCTGCGTGCGCCTGCTCGCCGGGATGGCGTTCCGCGACCTGGGCGCGCACCGCTTCTGGCTCGACGTGAAAAGCGAGAACGAGCGCGCGCTCGGCCTCTATCGCAGCGAGGGCTTCGTCGAGGAGGGTCAACTGCGCGAGAGCGTGCGCAGCGGCGACGGCTTCGACTCGCTGATCGTCATGTCGCTGCTCGAGCACGAGCACCGCGCGCTGGTCGCCGCACGAGAGAACCGCGCCGCTGCGCCCGCGTGAACGAAAACGAGAAATGGAGACTGCCATGCGCTCGACGATGATGGATGTGCCGCTCTCGCTCGGTCACCTGCTGGATCGCGCCGGCACGCTGTTCGCGAAGAACGAGATCGTCTCGCGCCTGCCCGACAAGTCGCTGCGCACGCACACCTACGGCGAGTACCACCGGCGCACGCGAAAGCTCGCCGCAGCGCTGCAGTCGCTCGGCCTGAAAAAGGGCCAGCGCGTCGCCACGCTCAGCTGGAACCACCACGCCCATCTCGAGTGCTACTTCGGCATCCCGGCCGCGGGCGGCGTGATGCACACGCTCAACCTGCGCCTGGCGGCCGACGAGATCGGCTGGATCGCGCACGACGCCGACGACCGCTTCCTCGTCGTCGACGACATCCTGCTGCCGCTCTATCGCCAGTTTGCCGACAAGCACGCGTTCGAGAAGGTGATCGTCTTTCCGTTCTCGGGCGCACCGGTCGACGCGAGCACCGGCCATCTCGACTACGAGGTGCTCCTGGCCGACGCCGACGGCGATGCCTTCGCCGCCGCCGCGCACGACGAGAACGATCCCGTCGCCATGTGCTACACGTCGGGCACGACGGGTCGGCCCAAGGGCGTCGTGTACTCGCACCGCTCGACCGTCCTGCACACCCTGGTCGGCTGCCTCGGCGAGAACTGGGCGATGAAGTCGTCGGACGTGCTGCTGCCGGTGACGCCGATGTTCCATGCCAACTGCTGGGGCCTGCCCTACGGCGCGGTGATGACCGGCGCGAAGATCGTCTTTCCCGGGCCGCACCTGCATCCCGACGACCTGCTCGACCTCATCACCCAGGAGCCGCCGACGCTCGCGGTCGGGGTGCCGACGATCTGGATGGGCGTGATCCAGGCCTACGACCGCTCGCTCGCCGATCAGCCCGGCCGCTGGACGTTGCCGCGCGGGATGCGCTCGCTGGTCGGCGGCGCGGCGGTGCCCGAGGTGCTGATCCGAGCCTTCGCCAAGCACGGCATCTGGATCGTGCAGGGCTGGGGCATGACGGAGACTTCGCCGCTCGCGACCACCGCCGTGCGCGACCCGCGGCTGCCCGAGGACGAGCAGTTCCGGCGCGCCGCGATGGCCGGCGTTCCGGTGCCGCTCGTCGACGTGCGCATCCGCGCCGACGACGGCGAGGACGCGCCCTGGGACGGCAAGTCTGTCGGCGAGATCCAGGTGCGCGGGCCCTTCATCACCGGCTCGTACCACGGTGTCCCGGTCAGCGACGATAAGTTCACCGACGACGGCTGGCTGCGCACCGGCGACGTCGCCGCGATGGACGAGCTCGGCGCCGTGCGCATCACCGACCGCACCAAGGACCTCATCAAGTCAGGCGGCGAATGGATCTCGTCCGTCGATCTCGAGAACGCGCTGATGGCCCATCCCGCGATCGCCGAGGCGGCCGTGATCGCGATCCCCGACGCGAAGTGGAGCGAGCGGCCGATGGCCTGCATCGTCTGGAAGCCGGGCGCCGCGATCGCCGCGGCCGACGTCGCCGACACGCTCGGCCGGCACCTTCTCGCGCAGGGCTTCGCGAAATGGCAGCTGCCCGATCGCTACGAGGTGATCGACGGCGTGCCGCGCACCTCGACCGGCAAGTTCTGGAAGCTCAAGTTGCGCGAGCGCTTCCCGCGCTGATCCCTGTTCCCCGTGCCGTGCGCGCGCTGCGCCGGCCGCCAAGTTCCTGACCGATGTCCACGCCCGATCTGTTCACCGTCGAAGCCGAGCCCGCCGACACCGTCGGCCTGTCCGAGTACGCCGAGCGCGCCTACCTCGAATACGCGCTCTCGGTCGTCAAGGGCCGGGCCTTGCCCGACGTCGCCGACGGCCAGAAGCCGGTCCAGCGCCGCATCCTCTACGCGATGGCGCGCATGGGCCTGGCCTTCACGACGACGACCGGGCCGAAGGCCGTGAAGAGCGCGCGCGTCGTCGGCGACGTCCTCGGGCGCTTTCATCCGCACAGCGATCAGGCGGCGTACGACGCGCTGGTCCGCATGGCGCAGGACTTCGCGCTGCGCTATCCGCTGATCGACGGCCAGGGCAACTTCGGCTCGCGCGACGGCGACGGCGCGGCGGCCATGCGCTACACCGAGACGCGGCTGGCACCGATCTCGCGTCTGCTGCTCGACGAGATCGACGAAGGCACGGTCGACTTCATCCCGAACTACGACGGCTCGACCGAGGAGCCGCGCCTCTTGCCGGCGCGCCTGCCCTTCGTGCTGCTCAACGGCGCGAGCGGCATCGCCGTCGGCCTGGCGACCGAGATCCCGAGCCACAACCTGCGCGAGGTCGCGGCCGCGGCGATCGCGCTGATGAAGGACGAGAGGCTCGGCGACGACGACCTGGCCAGGCTGCTGCCCGGCCCCGACTATCCGGGCGGCGGCCAGATCATCAGCGGCGCCGACGACATCCGCGCGGCGTACGCGACCGGGCGCGGCTCGCTCAAGGTGCGCGCGCGCTGGAAGATCGAGGACCTTGCGCGCGGCCAGTGGCAGCTGGTCGTCACCGAGCTGCCGCCGGGCGCCAGCTCGCAGAAGGTGCTCGAGGAGATCGAGGAACTCTCCAACCCGAAGATCAAGGTCGGCAAGAAGGCGCTTGGCGCCGAGCAGCTGCAGCTGAAGGCGACGCTGCTCGCCGTGCTCGACGTCGTGCGCGACGAGTCGAGCAAGGAAGCGGCGGTCCGGCTCGTCTTCGAGCCGAAGTCGCGCACGGTCGGGCAGGCCGATCTCGCCAACACGCTGCTCGCGCACACCAGCCTCGAGAGCTCGGCGCCGATCAACCTGACGATGGTCGGCAGCGACGGGCGGCCGACGCAGAAGAGCCTGCGCCAGCTGCTCGGCGAGTGGGTCGCGTTCCGACTGAAGACCGTCGAGCGCCGCACGCACCATCGGCTCGGCAAGGTCGCCGACCGCATCCATATCCTCGAGGGCCGACAGCTGGTGCTGCTGTCGATCGACGAGGTGATCGCGATCATCCGCGCCGCCGACGAGCCCAAGCCGGCGCTGATCGCCCGCTTCGACCTGAGCGAGCGCCAGGCCGACGACATCCTCGACATCCGGCTGCGCCAGCTGGCGCGGCTGGAGGCGATCAAGATCGAGCAGGAGCTGAAGGAGTTGCGCGGCGAGTCGGCAAAGCTGAACGAGATTCTCGGCAGTCCGGCCGTGCTCAAGCGCACCGTGTTCCGCGAGATCGAGGCCGACGCGAAGGCGCATGGCGACGAGCGGCGCACGCTGATCGAGGAGCAGAAGCGGTCGGTCGCGGAGGTGCGCGTCGTCGACGAGCCGGTCACCGTCGTCGTCAGCATGAAGGGCTGGGTGCGGGCGATGAAGGGCCACGAGGTCGAGCCCGCGCAGCTCGCCTTCAAGGCCGGCGATTCGCTCTACGGCACCTTCGCCTGCCGCAGCGTCGACACCCTGCTCGTCTTCGGCAGCAACGGCCGCGTCTACTCGGTCGCGGCGGCGGCGTTGCCGAGCGGCCGCGGCGACGGCCAGGCGATCACCTCGCTGATCGAGCTCGAGGCGGGCACGCAGCCGGCGCACTACTTCGCCGGCACCGGCGCGCAGGTGCTGCTCCTCGCCAACACGGGCGGCTTCGGCCTGCTCGCGCGCGCCAGCGACCTCGTCTCGCGTCAGCGTGGCGGCAAGGCCTTCCTCACGCTCGAAGGCGAAGACAAGCCGCTGCCGCCGGTCGCCTTCGGCGCCGACGCGTTGCGCGTCGCCTGTCTCACGCTCGCCGGCCGCCTGCTCGTCTTCGGCCTCGACGAGCTCAAGCTGCAGGCCAACGGCGGGCGTGGCCTCAGGCTCGTCGATCTCGACGCCAAGGATGCGGTCGTCAGCGTCGCCGTGTTCGCGTCGGTGCTGCGCATGCTCGGCAGCGGTCGCGGCGGCAAGGCGAAGGACGAGGTGCTCCGCCTTGCCGCGCTCGAGCCCTACGTCGGCAAGCGGGCGAGGAAGAGCAGGCGCCAGGACGTCATGCAGAAGGCGATCCGCGTCGTCGCCGTCGACGCGCACTGAACGCGACCGGTCAGGCGCGCCTGAGTGCGGCGATCAGCGCGACCGCGCAGATCACGAAGGCGGCCGCCGACCACATCGCGTAAGGCACGCCGAGCAGGCTCACGGCCGCGTCGGCGCAGCTCGCACGTGCCTCGAAGGCGTTGGGCAGCAGCTGGTCGAGCTGGGTCCACGCGACGATGCGGTCGGCGAGGGTGAGGTTGCACGACGCCGATTTCGCGGCGACGAATTGCTGCCAGAGCGCGGCCGCGATGCCCGACAGCGAGAGCAGTACGCCGAGCCCGACGAAGACGCGCCGCGCGACCGGCGCGAGGATCGCGAGGCCGACCAGCGCGAGCACGCCAACGACGAGGAAGATCAGCCTTTGCAGGACGCACCACGGGCACGGCTCCATCCCGAACGCGTGCTGAGTGACGAGGGCGGCGGCGACCGCCGCGAACGAGGCAACGGCGACGAACGCGAGCAGCGCACCCGGGCCGCGGGCCGGCGCGGCCATCAGTCGGCGACTTGTGCGATCAGCTCGATCTCGACGCAGGCGCCGAGCGGCAGCTGCGCGACGCCGTAGGCGCTGCGCGCATGCGCGCCCTTCTCGGCGAAGACCTCGCCCAAGAGCTCCGAGCAGCCGTTGGTCACGAGGTGGTGCTCGACGAAGTCGGGGGCGCTGTTGACCAGGCTCGTGATGCGCACGATGCGCTCGACCTTGTCGAGGTCGCCGATGGCGGCGTGGAGCGTGCCGAGCAGGTCGACCGCGACGGCGCGTGCCGCCTTCTTGCCGGTGGCCGTCGCCATGTCGCGGCCGAGCTGGCCGACCCAGACCTTGCCGTCGCGCTTGGCGAGGTGGCCCGAGAGGAAGACGAGGTTGCCGGAGCGGACGAAGGGCACGTAAGCACCGGCCGGGATCGCGAGCGGAGGCAGCGAGATGTCGAGGTCGGTGAGACGGTCGTAGATGGACATGGGGGGCCCGGGAGAGGGGAAGGGCGGAGGGAGGGCAAATCCTACACTTCTCGAATGGGAGGACAGGGCACCGGCGCGTGGCTCGTGGCGTGCCTGCTCGCCTGGCTCGGCGGCGTTGCGCTCCAGTTGCACGAGCGGGAGTTGTCGCCGCTGTCGGTCTACGTGTCCGTGACCGCGATCGCCATCGCCGCGATCGCCTTCGGCATCGCCTGGCGACGTCGGCGCGTCGGACCTGTCCTCGCCGTGCTCGCGGTCGCGGCACTCGGCTTCGCCTGCACCGGCCTGCAGGCGGCGCTGCGCCTGGCGGAGACGCTGCCCCACGATCTCGAAGGCCGCGATCTCGTCGTCACCGGCGTCGTCGCCAGCCTGCCGCAGCAGGGACCGGGTGGGCTGCGCTTTCGCTTCGAGCTCGACCCGGTGGCTGCGGACGACCCGCTCGCACGCGTGCCGCGGACGCTCGCGCTCGGCTGGTACGCCGGCTATCACGAGGATGCCGCGGCGGTGCAGCCGCGCAGCGAGCTGCGCGCGGGCCAGCGCTGGCGCTTCAGCGTTCGCCTGCGCCAACCGCACGGCAACCTCAATCCGGACGGCTTCGACTACGAGCTGATGCTGCTCGAGCAGGGCGTGCGCGCGACCGGCTACGTCCGCGACGCGCCGGCCGCGATGCTCGATGCGAGCGCCGGCCATCCGGTCGAGCGCGCGCGCCAGCGCGTGCGCGATGCGATCTACGCGCACGTCCCGGATCGTCGTGCCGCCGGCGTGCTCGCCGCGCTCGCGGTCGGCGACCAGAGCGCGATCGAGCGCGACGACTGGGATCTCTTCCGCAACGCCGGCGTCGCCCACCTCATGTCGATCAGTGGCGTCCACGTGACGATGTTCGCGTGGCTTGCCGGCATCGCGATCGCGGCCTTGTGGCGGCGCAGCGCGCGCGCGACGCTGTGGCTGGCGACGCCGATCGCAGCACGCTGGGGCGGGCTGGCGGCCGCGACGGCGTACGCGCTGTTCTCGGGCTGGGGCGTGCCGTCGCAGCGGACGATCTGGATGCTCGCGACCGTCACGGTGCTGCGCGCGGCCGGCGTGCGCTGGCCGTGGATCGTGGTCCTCCTCGTCGCCGCGGTCGTCGTCACTGCGCTCGATCCCTGGGCGCTGACGCAGGCCGGCTTCTGGCTCTCGTTCACGGCCGTCGGGCTCCTCATGGCGTCGTCGTACGCGACCGGCGCGGCGCGGGAGGCGGACTCCGTCACCGCGCCCGGGTGGCGCGGCTGGCCCGGCCGCGTCGGCGCCGGTCTGCGCGACGGACTGCGTGCTCAGGTCATCGCCACGCTCGGCCTGACGCCGCTGACGCTGGTCTTCTTCCAGCAGGTCTCGCTGGTCGGCTTTCTCGCCAACCTCGTCGCGATCCCGCTGGTGACGCTGGTGATCACGCCGCTCGCGCTCGTCGGCATCGCGGTGTCGCCACTCTGGAGCGTCGGCGCCGCGATCGTCGCGGGGCTGGTCGGGCTATTGACCCGGCTCACCGCGGTGCCCGGCGCGGTCTGGACCTTGCCGGTCGCGCCGCTCTGGGCGCAGCTCGCGGGCCTGCTGGCAGCGGCCCTGGTGGTGATGCCCGTGCCGTGGCGCGCCAAGGCGCTCGCCGTGCCGCTCGCGCTCGCGCTGCTGATCCCACCGCTCGACCCGCCCGCCGCCGGCAGCTTCGACCTCGTCGCCGCCGACATCGGCCAGGGCACGGCAGTGATCGTGCGCACCCGGGAGCACGTCCTCCTGTTCGACAGCGGCCCGCAGTATTCGCGCGAGAGCGATGCCGGCCAGCGCGCGCTCGTGCCGCTGCTGCGCGCGCGGGGCGAGCAGCACGTCGACCTGATGATGCTCAGTCACCGCGACAGCGACCATGTCGGCGGCGCCCGCTCGGTGCTCGGCGCGCTGCGGGTCGACGCGCTCTCGAGCTCGCTCGAGGACGGGCATCCGCTGCTCGAGGTCGCGCGCCGGTCCTATCGCTGCGAAGCCGGCCAGCGCTGGAACTGGGACGGTGTCGACTTCGCCGTCCTCCATCCGCTGCCGGGCGACTACGAGAGGAAGCTCAGGTCGAACGCCATGTCGTGCGTGCTGCGCGTCTCGGGCGGCGGCCGCAGCGTCCTGCTGACCGGCGACATCGAGCGTGAGCAGGAAGCGGCCCTGGTCCAGAGCCAGGGCGACGCCGTCCGCAGCGACGCGCTCGTCGTCCCGCATCACGGCAGCAAGACCTCGTCGAGCGCGCCGTTCCTGGACGCCGTCCGTCCGTCGGTCGCCGTCTTCCAGGCCGGCTACCGCAACCGCTTCGGCCATCCGGCGGCCGAGGTGCTGGCGCGATACCGGGCGCGCGGCATCCGCATCGTCGCCAGCCCGGCCTGCGGCGCGTGGCAATGGCGCGCCGACGGTCCGACCCAGGGTACCTGCGAGCGCGTCGCGATGCGCCGCTACTGGCAGCACCGGGTCGATCCCGAGGGACCGTGAAGCCTTCGCCGGAGCCTTCGGTGGCGCGGAGTTTGCTACCCTCGAAGCCTGGAGGCAGGATGAAGCTCAGCTTCGACGAGATGCGCAGCGCAGATGGCGGGGTGCGCGAGCACTACGGCGGCTACGACCGCTGGCTGACCGAACAGCCGCCGCAGGTGATGCGGACCCGGCGCGAGGAAGCGGAAGTCATCTTTCGCCGCGTCGGCATCACCTTCGCCGTTTACGGCGCGAAGGACGACGACAGCAGCAACGGCGGCACCGAGCGCCTGATTCCCTTCGACCTCATCCCGCGCGTCATCCCGAGCGGCGAGTGGCGCGAGATGGAGCGCGGGCTGCGCCAGCGCGTGACGGCGCTCAACCGCTTCCTGCACGACGTCTATCACGACCAGGAGATCCTGAAGGCGGGCGTGGTGCCGGCCGACCAGGTCCTGGGCAACTCGCAGTTCCGCGCCGAGATGAAAGGCATCGACGTCGCCGGCGGCGTCTACTCGCACATCGCCGGCATCGACATCGTCCGGGCCGCCAACGCCGACGGCAGCGGCAGCTACTACGTCCTGGAAGACAACCTGCGCGTGCCCAGCGGCGTCTCGTACATGCTCGAGAACCGCAAGATGATGATGCGGCTCTTCCCGGAGCTGTTCAGCCAGCACCGGATCGCGCCGGTTGCGCACTATCCCGACCTGCTGCTCGAGACGCTGCGCTCGGTCGCGCCCGCCGCGGTGAACGATCCGACCGTCGTCGTGCTCACCCCGGGCATGTACAACAGCGCCTACTTCGAGCATGCCTTCCTGGCCCAGCAGATGGGCATCGAGCTGGTCGAGGGACAGGACCTCTTCGTCGACGACAACTTCGTCTACATGCGCACCACGCAGGGTCCGAAGCGGGTCGACGTGATCTACCGCCGCGTCGACGACGACTTCCTCGACCCGCTCGCCTTTCGGCCCGACTCCACGCTCGGCTGCGAAGGGCTGCTTTCGGCCTACCGCGCCGGCAACGTCACGCTCTCGAACGCCATCGGCACCGGCGTCGCCGACGACAAGTCGATCTATCCCTTCGTGCCGAAGATGATCGAGTTCTACCTCGGCGAGAAGCCGATCCTGCAGAACGTGCCGACCTACGTCTGCCGCGATCCCGGCGACCTCGCCTACGTGCTCGACCATCTCGGCGCGCTCGTCGTCAAGGAAGTGCACGGCGCCGGCGGCTACGGGATGCTGGTCGGGCCGGCGTCGACGAAGGCCGAGATCGAGGCCTTCCGGGTCGCGCTGAAGGCCGACCCGAACCGCTACATCGCCCAGCCGACGCTGGCGCTGTCGACCTGCCCGACCTTCGTCGAGAGCGGCATCGCGCCGCGACACATCGACCTGCGGCCGTTCGTGCTCTCGGGCAAGACCGTGCAGATGGTGCCGGGCGGGCTCACGCGCGTCGCGCTGAAGGAAGGCTCGCTCGTGGTCAATTCGTCGCAGGGCGGCGGCACGAAGGACACCTGGATCCTCGAAGCATGAGAACGGTCGTCAGCCATGCTGTCTAGGACCGCCGATCACCTCTTCTGGATGGCGCGCTACATGGAGCGCGCCGAGAACACGGCGCGCATGCTCGACGTCAACTACCAGATGTCGCTCCTGCCCCAGTCGGACGGCGCAGCCGAGCGCGGCTGGCGCGGCCTGCTCAGCATCAGCGAGCTCACCGAAGACTTCGCCGAGCGCCACGGCAAGGTGACGCCGAGGAGCGTGATCGACTACATGGTCAGCGATCCGAAGAACGGCTCGTCGATCGGCAGCTGCCTGATGGCGGCGCGCGAGAACGCACGGGCGGTGCGCGGCACGCTCACCACCGAGGTCTGGGAGACCCAGAACCAGACCTGGCTCGAGTTCCAGCGCATGGTCGCCGACGACGCGTTCGAGAAGAGCCCGAACGAGGCCTTCGAGTGGGTCAAGTTCCGCTCGCACCTGTCGCGCGGCGTCACCGTCGGCACGATGCTGCAGGACGAGGCCTTCCACTTCCTGCGCATCGGCAGCTTCCTCGAGCGCGCCGACAACACCGCGCGCATGCTCGACGTGAAGTTCCATTCGGTCGACAACGAGTTCGTCGGCTACGGTCCGGGAGCGACTGCGGCCCGGCTGCGCTACGGCATGAGCCTGGACTTCAGCCAGAGCCAGAGCCAGAGCCAGACCGGCGGCGGGAGCCAGAGTCAGAGTCAAGGCCAGGAGAACGGCGGCAAGGACGTCGAGTTCGACTTCTATCACTGGTCGGCCGTGCTCCGGTCGGTGTCGGGCTTCGAGGTCTATCGCAAGGTCTACCGCAACGTGATCCGCCCGGAGCGCGTCGCCGAGCTGCTGATCCTGCGTCTCGACATGCCCCGCTCGCTCGCCGCGTGCATGCACGAGGTCGTCTCGAACCTTCAGCGCGTGGCCAACGAGCAGTCGAAGGACACGCTGCGCCTGGCTGGCAGGCTCGATGCCGATCTGCAGTACGGCCGCATCGACGAGATCCTTGCGACCGGACTGCACGCCTACCTGACCCAGTTCCTCGAACGCGTGAACGCGCTCGGCGCAGGCATCAGTCGCGACTTCCTCGTGCCGGTAGCGGCCTGATCGCGACGGCCGAGAATCGGCCGAACACCGAAAGCTCACGCATGTCGATCCACGTCGCGCTGAACCACGTCACGCACTACCACTACGACCGGCCGGTGATGCTCGGTCCGCAGACGGTGCGCCTGCGTCCGGCGCCGCACTCGCGCACGCGGATCCTGAGCTATTCGATGAAGGTCGAGCCGAGCACGCACTTCATCAACTGGCAGCAGGACCCGCAGGCCAACTACCTCGCGCGGCTCGTCTTCCCGGGGCGCACCAGCCATTTCCGGGTCGAGGTCGATCTTGTCGCCGAGATGGCGGTCTTCAATCCCTTCGACTTTTTCCTCGAGCCGAGCGCCGAGACCTTCCCCTTCACCTACGAGCCCGAGCTGCTCGTCGAGCTCGCGCCCTACCTGCGCATGGCGCCGGCGACGCCGCTCTTCGCCGAATACCTGGCGCGCGTCGATCGAACCCCGAGGTCGACGAGCACCTTCCTGGTCGACCTCAACCAGGGACTGCAGCAGGACATCGCCTACCTGATCCGCATGGAGCACGGCGTGCAGACGCCGGAGACGACGCTGCAGAACGCGAGCGGCTCGTGCCGCGACAGCGCCTGGCTGCTGGTGCAGCTGCTGCGTCATCTGGGCCTGGCCGCACGATTCGTCTCGGGCTACCTGATCCAGCTGAAGAGCGACGTGAAGTCGCTCGACGGCCCGAGCGGAACCGAGGTCGACTTCACCGACCTGCACGCGTGGTGCGAGGTCTACCTGCCCGGCGCGGGCTGGATCGGCCTCGACCCGACCTCGGGCCTCTACGCCGGCGAGGGCCACATTCCGCTCGCGTGCTCACCCGAGCCGTCGTCGGCCGCGCCGATCAGCGGCGAGCTCGAGGCCTGCGAGACGACCTTCGAGCACCACATGTCGGTGCAACGCATCTGGGAAGCGCCGCGCGTGACGCTGCCGTACAGCGAGGCGCAATGGGGCGCGATCGACGAGCTCGGCGCGCACGTCGACGCCGACCTGCTCCGCATGGACGTGCGCCTGACCCAGGGCGGCGAGCCGACCTTCGTCTCGGTCGACGACCGCGAGGGCGGCGAATGGAACACCGAGGCGATGGGGCCGACCAAGCGCGCGCTGAGCGGCGAGCTGATGGAGCGGCTGCGCAAGCACCATGGTGCCGGCGGTCTCGTCCATTTCGGCCAGGGCAAATGGTATCCGGGCGAGCAGCTGCCGCGCTGGTCGCTCAACCTGTTCTGGCGCAAGGACGGCGTGCCGATCTGGCACGACGACCAGCTCGTCGCGAGCGAGCGCAGCGACCAGGGCGCGACCGCGGCGCACGCGCGCGAGTTCCTGCGCCGGCTCGCGGTGCGTGTCGGCGTCGATCGCCGCCATGTCTTCGCGGCCTACGAGGACGTCGGCTACTGGCTCTGGCGCGAGGGCAGGCTGCCGATCAACGTCGAGCCGGGCGACGCCCGCCTCGCCGATCGTGCCGAGCGCGATCGCCTGCGCCACGTCTTCGCGCGCGGCCTGGGCGAGCCGGTCGGCTACGCGCTGCCGATCGCCCGCGACGAAGGCGACCCGCGCCGCTGGCGCTCGTCGCCCTGGTACCTGCGCGGCGACCACTGCTACCTGATCCAGGGCGACTCGCCGGTCGGCTTCCGGTTGCCGCTCGACTCGCTCCCCTGGGTGCGCCCAGCCGACATGCCGTGGATCTATCCGCCCGACCCGAACGGGGACGCGCCGCCGCTCGCCGGCGAACTCGCGGGCAGCGACGACGGCGGACCGTCGTGGCACACGCTCGACGAATCGGGCCGTGTCGTCTCGCGCGAACACGACACGCCGGGCGGGACGCACGATGTCGAACGCGACGACACTGACGAGGTCCTCACCGTCGAGCCGCTCGCTGCCGACCAGTCGGCAGGTTTCGTCGTCCGCACGGCGATCAGCACCGAGGCGCGCCACGGCCGGCTCTACGTCTTCATGCCGCCCACGTCGTCGCTCGACGACTATCTCGCGCTCGTCGCGGCGGTCGAGACGACGGCGCGCGGGATGCGCCTGCCGGTGATCCTCGAAGGCTACGAACCGCCGAAGGATCCGCGCCTCGTCGTCCTGCGCGTGACGCCCGATCCGGGCGTGATCGAGGTGAACATCCATCCGGCGTCGAGCTGGAGCGAGCTCGTCGACCAGACGACGCAGCTCTACGCCGCGGCGCGCGAGACGCGGCTCACGACCGAGAAGTTCATGCTCGACGGCCGCCACACCGGCACCGGCGGCGGCAATCACTTCGTCCTCGGAGGAGCCAGGCCTGCCGACTCACCGTTCCTGCGCCGGCCCGACCTGCTCGCCAGCATGATCGGCTACTGGCACAACCATCCGGCGCTGAGCTACCTGTTCTCGGGGATGTTCGTCGGCCCGACCAGCCAGGCGCCGCGCATCGACGAGGCGAGGAACGACTCGGTCCACGAGATCGAGATCGCGTTCGCCGAGCTCAGGCGCGTTGCCGAGGTCGAAGCCGGCAAGACACCGCCCTGGCTGATCGACCGCCTGCTGCGCAACCTGCTCACCGACGTCACGGGCAACACCCACCGCGCCGAGTTCTGCATCGACAAGCTCTACTCGCCCGACGGCCCGACCGGCCGCCTCGGCCTTCTGGAGATGCGCGCCTTCGAGATGCCGCCGCACGCCCGCATGAGCCTGGTCCAGCAGCTGCTGATGCGCTCGCTCGTGGCGCGCTTCTGGGCCACGCCGTACCGGCCGGCGCGGCTCGCGCGCTGGGGCACCGAGCTGCACGACCGCTTCATGCTGCCGTTCTTCATCTGGAAGGATCTCGACGACGTCATCGGCGAGCTGAACGACGCCGGCTACCCGTTCTCGCTCGACTGGTTCGCCGCGCACCGCGACTTCCGCTTCCCGCTGCTCGGCGACTTCTCCGCCTCGGGCGTGTCGGTCGAGCTGCGCATGGCGCTCGAGCCCTGGCATGTGCTCGGCGAGGAGAGCGGGCCGGGCGGCACGGCGCGCTACGTCGACTCGACCCTCGAGCGCATCGAGGTCCGGGTCAGCGGACTCGTCGGCGATCGGCATCTCCTCGCCTGCAACGGTCGTCGCCTGCCGCTGCAGCCCACAGGAGTCGGCGGCGAATACGTCGCCGCTGTGCGCTACCGCGCCTGGACCGCTCCTTCGTCGCTGCATCCGACGATCGCGGCCCACGTGCCGCTGGTGTTCGATCTCGTCGATACGTGGATGAACCGCTCGCTCGGCGGCTGTCAATATCACGTCGCCCATCCCGGCGGCATCAACTACACGACGTTTCCGGTGAACGCCCTGGAGGCCGAGGCGCGTCGCCTCGGGCGGTTCTTCCGCACCGGCCACACGCCCGGCACCTTCGCCGTTCCGCCCGAGACGCCCGACCCGGATTTTCCGTACACCCTCGATCTGCGCCGTCCGCCGGCGTCGCGATAAGTCCAGCCGATGCTGAGCCAGCTTCTCGCCGGCTACTCCGCGCCCGAGGGACGCTTCGACGAGCTTCTCTCGGCGCCCGGCCAGCCGCGCGCTCACTGGGACGCGTTCGTGCGCGCGCTCGCCGAGCGCAGCGAGCGCGAGGTGAGCGACACGCTCTCGCTCACCGAGCGGCAGATCCGCGAGCACGGCATCACCTACAACGTCTACGCCGACGCGCAGGGCGCGAACCGGCCGTGGGAGGTCGACCCGATCCCGCTCGTGCTGCCGGCCGACGAGTGGGAGACGATCGCCGCCGGCATCGAGCAGCGTGCCGACCTGCTCAACCGCGTCCTCGGCGATCTCTACGGGCCGCAGACGCTGCTGAAGGACGGCTCGATCCCGCCGTCGGTGATCTTCGGCCATCGCGGTTTCCTCTCCGCTGCCCAGGGCCTGCGACCGGCCGGTGGCCGCCATCTGCTGCAGTACGCGGCCGACCTGGCGCGCTCGCCCGATGGACGCTGGTGGGTCGTCAACGACCGCACGCAGTCGCCGTCAGGTTCCGGCTACGCGCTCGAGAACCGGCTTCTCGTCTCGCGCGTCTTCCCGCAGATGTTCCGCGACCTGCGCGTGCAGCATCTCGCCACCTTCTTCGACGCCTTGCGCGCATCGCTCCTGCACTGGGCGCCGCGCAGTCATGGCGAGAGCGGGCCCACGCGCATCGTCCTGCTCACGCCCGGGCCGTACAACGAGACCTATTTCGAGCACGCGCTGCTCGCCCGCTATCTCGGCTTCGCGCTCGTCGAGGGCAGCGATCTCGCGGTGCGCGACGGTCGCGTCTGGCTGAAGACCATCGACGGCCTGCAGCGCGTGCACGCCATCGTCCGCCGCCAGGACGACGACTACTGCGACCCGCTCGAATTGCGCTCCGATTCGGCCCTCGGGGTCGCCGGCCTCACCGACTGCGCGCGCCGCGGCAACGTCCTGCTCGCCAACGCACTCGGCTCCGGAGTGCTCGAATCGGGGGCACTGCTGGGTTTCCTGCCGCAGCTCAGCCGCAAGCTGCTGGGCGAGCCGCTCCTGCTGCCGTCGGTCGCGACCTGGTGGCTGGGCGAGCCGGCCGCGTTCGAGGACGCGTGGCAGCGGCCCGAGCGCATCCTCGTCAAGCCGATCGAGCGCTCGCCCGACGAGCCGTCGGTCGCGGTCGGCTCGCTCTCGTCCGGCGAGCGTGAGACGCTGCGCAGGAAGATCGCCGAGCGGCCGCAGCACTACATCGCGCAGGAATGGGTGCGCGTCTCGCAGGCGCCGGTGCTCGAGGGCGCGACGGTGGGCGCGTTCGCCGCTCGCACAGTCAGCCTGCGCGTCTTCGCGGTGGCGACGCCGAGCGGCTGGCGCGTCATGCCGGGCGGCCTGACGCGCGTTTCCGGCGACGAAGAGTCACCGACCATCGCGATGCAGCGCGGCAGCCGCTCGAAGGACACCTGGGTGCTGTCGGAAGGACCGGTGAACGCCGAGTTCTCGCTCCTGTCGACGACGGTCACCGCCGGCGACCTCGTCAATTCTGAGACGACGCTGCCGTCGCGCGCCGCGGAGAGCCTGTTCTGGTTCGGTCGCTACGGCGAGCGCTGCGACGCGACCGCACGACTTCTGCGCGTGGCCATCGGCCAGGTGCTCGACGACAGCCGCGCCCACCCCAGCGTCGCGCCGGCGTGGACGCTGGCCGAGAAGCTCGGCATCGTCGAGGCCGGCCGCAGCCGGGCGCGCGCCCTGCGACGCGCCGCGAGCCACGCCGACGGCGCGCTCGCCCAGCGCCTCGCCAGCCTGTCGCGCGTGGCCTTCAGCCTGCGCGACCGGATGTCGATCGACCACTGGCGCACGCTCAACCGCCTGATCGCCGACCCGGCGCTGCAGCGCGAGCCGGCGCTGCCGATGACGCTGGTGTGGCTCGACCGCGCGATCACGTCGATGATGACGCTCTCGGGTTTCGTCCTCGACGGCATGACGCGCGGCATCGGCTGGCGCTTCGTCTCGATCGGCCGGCGCGTCGAGCGCTTGTCGACGACGTGCAGCGTGCTCCAGGTCGCGATGGTCGAAGGCCGTGCCCACGAGCTCGACTGGCTGCTCGATCTCGCCGACTCCAGCGTCACCTACCGCTCGCGCTACCTCGTCGCGCCCGAGTGGCTGCCGGTGCTCGACATGGTGGTGCGCGACGGCTCGAACCCGCGCTCGATCGCGTTCCAGGTCAAGGGGCTGGCCGACTTCGTCGCGCGCATCGAGGCGACGCACGGTCCGTTCGCGACCTCGATCCTGGCGCCGGCGCGTGCGCTGCTCGAATCGCTGACGGCGAGCCGCCGAGGCGATCGAGCGCCTGCAGCGCGCGGCCTATGCCGTCTCCGACGCGGTGTCGCTGAAGTTCTTCTCGCACGGCGTGCCGCGCAGCGTCCTGTCCCTGGCCGCGTGAATCTGCCGCGTGATTCCGGCCGAATGACTCCCGCCGCATGAAGGACCGCTACACCGTCGAGCACGAGACGCGCTACGCCTATCGCGTGCCGGTCTCGCAGTCGTGGCAGCTCGCTCATCTGACCCCGAAGGACCTCGCCTGGCAGAAGGTGCTTTCGCACCGCCTCCTGATCGAGCCAACGCCCGACGAGCGGCGCGAGACGTGCGACGCCTTCGGCAACGACGTCACCCATTTCGCCATGCACGGGCCGCATCCGCTGCTGCGCGTGCTGATGTCGTGCGAGGTCGAGGTCTCCGATCGGCCGGATCCCTCGCGTCTCTCTGCCG
>CAJDUN010000041.1_pt1 | contig 24423 bp, 24 predicted proteins | sample 7390741 | NCBI WGS metagenome assembly CAJDUN01 (sample SAMEA7055660, study PRJEB34461) | soil metagenome | biome: terrestrial ecosystem; feature: Peninsula; material: soil | place: Antarctica | collected 2016 | reverse complement strand
GACGCTGATGGTGATGCATTGACGTATTCTATTCGAAGCAATCCGACTCATGGCAGACTTTTGAGATATGGTGCGGTTTGGATATATCTTCCCGATGTGAACTACCTTGGAAACGACAGCTTTACTTTCACTGCTAATGATGGGAAAGTGGATTCTAACGTCGCCACTGTTAGCATTAATGGTATAGGGAATCACACCTCCTCGTATTAGTTACAAAACCCAGAAAGGCCGACATGCTCCTTGCGAGCATGGCGGCCTTTCGTTCCGTATAAGTACTTTTAAGCGTCACCTATACTTTGCCAACAATCCCTTCAGCTTATCTTTCGGTCCGTTCCCAGTTCCATTGGTATAATTTTGCGCTACAATCCCTCCAACGCGCTCTTCGAGCGTCCGTACCGCGTCGTCCACGTCGCCGGCCACGGCGCGCCCGGGGAGAAGGGCGGCGTCGTGCTCTCGGGCGGCACCTTCCTCGGCCCGGCCGAGGTCGAGGCGATGCGGACCGTGCCCGAGCTCGTCTTCCTCAACTGCTGCCATCTCGCCGCGCGCGACGCGAAGACCGCGCTCACGATCTACGACCGCACCGGCTTCGCCGCCAACATCGCCGAGGCGCTGATCCGCATCGGCGTGCGCTGCGTCATCGCCGCCGGCTGGGCGGTCGAAGACAAGCCGGCCGAGATCTTCGCGACCACGTTCTACGACACGCTCCTCGGTGGTGGCCGCTTCATCGACGCCGTCGCCGCCGCGCGCACGGCGGCCTGGCGCGGCGGCGAGGGCGGCAACACCTGGTCGGCGTACCAGTGCTACGGCGATCCCGGCTGGACCTGGCACCGCGACGTCGGCGACGGCCAGCGCGCCGCGGCCGTGCCGGGCGACGAGTTCGCCGGCGTCTCGTCGCCGCCCGCGCTCACGCTCGCGCTCGAGACGATCTCGATCCGGCTGCGCTTCGGCGGCGACGGCGCGGCCCAGCGCGGCAGCGTCGAGCAGGCGCAGCGCGACAAGATCCGCTTTCTCGAGGAGCGCTTCGCGCCGCTCTGGGGCGAGATGGGCGCGGTCGCGGAAGCCTTCGGCCTGGCCTTCGCCGACGCGCGCGATCTCGACAAGGCGATCGACTGGTACCGCATCGCCGTCCACGCCGACGACGGCAGCGCCTCGTTCAGGGCCGCCGAGGAGCTCGCCAACCAGCTGGCGCGGCGCGGCGAGTCGCGCACCGATCCGGTCGAGGCGCGGCGCGACATCGACGAGGCGATCGCGCGGCTGAAGCAGCTGATCGAGATCCGCCCGACCGTCGAGCGTGAGGCCTTGCTCGGCTCGGCCTACAAGCGGCTGGTGATGGTCGAGGGCCATGTCGCTTCGGCAACCACCGCTTCGTCGGCAAAGCCGCGCACGCGCGCCGCGTCGGCGAAGCGGCTCGCTCCGACGGGCGACAAGAATCGATTGAAGGCCTTGCGCGCGATGGCGCTGCACTACGGAAATGCCGAGCGCATGGCGCGGGAGGAGAACGCCGACAACCTCTTCTATCCGGCCAAGAACGGGATCAGCGCCGAGCTGCGACTCGCGTTCCTGGAGCGCCGGCCGGCCGAGCTCGCCGTTGATCGCATGCGAGCGGTCGAGGAGTCGCTGGCGCGCGCCGCGAGCGAGCGGCCAGACTTCTGGTCGGTGGTCGGCCAGATCGAGTTGCGCGTGCTCGTCGCCGTCGCCGGACAACGGCTCGCCGATGAAGCGGCATCGCTGATCGCCGACTTCGGCGACCTCAAGGCGCGCGTGCCTGCGCGCACGATGTGGGACTCGGTCTACGCCGAAGCGCGCTTCACGATCGAGCCCTACGCTGCCATCGCCAACGCCGCCGAGCGGCGCGCCGCCGAGGCGCTGCTCGAAGCGCTGAGGGCGATGGCGGCTGGCTGAGCGGCTCTGCGCGGTGGTCGCGTCGACGTCCGCCGCGAGGGTTCACCCGCGTCCGGCAGGCGGCCAAGCCCCGTACTTGTGCCGATAAGGGACACGGGCGCAGTGACCTAGGATCGATTCGCCGATCGATCACGACACGCCAGAGTCAGGAGACTGCCATGAAGACCCATCCGAGATACGCCGCCGCCGTCGCCGGTGCCCTGTTCCTTTGTTCCGCTGCCCACGCCCAGCAGGTCAAGCTGATGACCGGGCCGCAGGGCGGCTCGTGGTACCCGCTCGGCGGCGCGATCGCCAACATCGCCGACAAGGCGGGGGTTCATGTGCAGGTGCTGCCGGGCGCCGGCATCGCCAACGTCAAGGCCGTGCAGGCCGGCAAGGCCGACATCGGCTTCGGCAATTCGATCTCCACCGTCGACGGCGTCGCTGGGCGCGCGCCCTTCGACGCCAAGGCGACCAACGTCTGCAACGTCGCGTCGCTCTATCCGCAGTACTTCCAGGTCGTCGCCAACGCCGATGCCGGAATCAACTCGATCGCCGACCTGAAGGGCAAGCCCGTGGCGCTGCAGCCCAAGGGCAACACGGCGGAGTTCATCAGCCTGCAGGCGCTCGAGGTCTACGGTCTCAAGCCGGCCGACCTCGGCCGGGTGAGCTACGTCTCGTACACCGACGCCGTCTCGCTGATGAAGGACAACAACGCCCAGGCGTTCACGCTCGGCACCACGGTGCCGGCCTCGTCGATCATGGATCTCGCATCGGCGCGCGACGTCAAGCTGATCGACATTCCCGACGACAAGTTCCAGGCGATGAGGAAGCTCAATCCGGGCTATACCAAGCTCGTCATCCCGGCCGGCAGCTATCCGAAGCAGAGCAAGGACGTGCAGACGATCGGCTATGCCACGCACGTGATCGCCCGCTGCGACCTCGACCCCGACGTCGTCTACAAGGTGCTGAAGGGCATGGTCGACAACAAGAAGGACCTGGCGGCGGTCGCCAACGCGATGGCCGGCACCACGACGAAGATGATGGCCGAGGACATCGGCGTGCCGATGCACAAGGGCGCCCTGCGCTACTACAAGGAAGTCGGCGCGCTCTGACGGGGTTCGCGGCCCGGCGCCTGGAGAGCAGCGATGTTGTCGATTCCGGTCTCCTTCACGCGCCGGTCGATCACGGCCGTCGCCGTGGCGATGTCGCTGTTCCATCTGTGGGTCGCGTTCTTCGGCCCGCCCGACGCGTACGTCTTTCGCGGCTCGCACCTCGCGTTCGCGCTCGTGCTTGCGTTCCTGCTCCAGCCGGGACGCCACGGCAACGCCGACCGCGTCGGCCCGTGGGACGTCGTCCTGGTCCTGGCGGCCGCCGCGGCGGCGCTCTATCCCGCCGTCGAGCTGAACTACATCCAGAACCGCATCTACTACGTCGACGACCCGCGCCTGGCCGACTACATCTTCGGCGGCGCGCTGGTGCTGCTTGTCCTGGAGGCGACGCGCCGGGCCACCGGCTGGGCGCTGCCGATCACCGCGTTCGTCTTCATCGCTTACGGCCTGACGCTAGGCCACCAGTCGGTCGGCATCATGCTCGACCAGATCTACCTCACGACCGAAGGCATCTTCGGCATCCCGCTCTACGTCTCGGCCACCTACGTGATGCTGTTCATCCTGTTCGGCTCGTTCGTCGAGCGGAGCGGCGCCGGTCAGCTGTTCATGGATTTCGCCCTCGCGCTCGCCGGCAGCCAGTCCGGAGGCCCGGCCAAGGTCGCGGTGATCACGAGCAGCCTGTTCGGCACGGTGTCGGGCAGCGCCGTCGCCAACGTCATGACGACCGGCACCTTCACGATTCCGCTGATGAAGCGCACCGGCTACCGGCCGGCGTTCGCCGGCGCGGTCGAAGCCGTCGCCTCGACCGGCGGCCAGCTGATGCCGCCGATCATGGGCGCCGCCGCGTTCGTGATGGCCGAGTTCCTCGGCGTCTCCTACCTCACGGTCGCCAGCTTCGCCCTGCTGCCGGCGATCCTCTACTACGTCGCGGTCTTCATGGCGGTGCACTTCGAGGCCAAGCGGATCGGCCTGGTGGGCGTGCCCAAGGCCGACCTGCCGCGGCTGAAAGGCGTTCTCGTCGAGCGCGGCCACCTGTTCCTGCCGCTGTTCGTCATCGTCGCCGTGCTGCTGGCCGGCCGGAGCGCTGCGTTCTCGGCGCTCTGCGGCATCTTCTCGGTGGTGCCGACGACGTGGCTGCGCGCCAGCACGCGGCGCACGTTCACCTGGCGGGCGATCGGCGAGGCGCTCGAGTCGGGCGCGCGCAACACGGTCGTCGTCGCGCTGGCCTGCGCCTCGGCCGGCATCGTCATCGGCACCATCACGCTGACCGGACTCGGCCTCAGCTTCACCGGCGTCGTCCTCACGTTGTCGCAGGACTCGATGATCCTCGCGCTCGTCCTGACCATGGCCGCCGGCATCCTTCTCGGCATGGGGTTGCCGACGACGCCGGCCTACATCGTCCAGGTCGCGCTGCTCGTTCCCGCGCTCGTCAAGCTCGGCGTGCGCGTCGAGGCGGCGCACCTGTTCGTCCTCTACTTCGCCGTGCTCTCGGCGATCACGCCGCCGGTGGCGATGGCGGTCTACGCCGCCAACGGCATCTCGGGCGCCAAGCTGATGGAGACCGGCTGGGCGGCGGTCAAGCTCGGCCTCACGGGCTACATCATCCCGTTCATGTTCGTCTTCTCGCCGGCGCTGCTGCTGCTCGGCGACGTGCCCGAGATGGTGCTCGCCACGGTGACCGCGATCATCGGCGTCACCTGCCTGGCCGGCGGCCTGCACGAGCACTTCTTCTGGGGCCGGGCGCGCAGCTGGGAGCGCGTGCTGCTGCTGATCGCAGCGCTGGTGCTGATCACGCCGGGTTGGCGGAGCGACCTGGTCGGCCTCGTGATCATCGCCGTGGTCGCGGCGAGCCAGCGCTGGATCGAGCAGGCGCCGGCGCCGCGCGCCAAGGGCGCCGCGTGACGATCGCGCTCTACGCGTTCGACACCCCGAACGGCCGCAAGATCAGCGTCGCCCTCGAGGAGATGGGGTTGCCGTACGACGTCCACGTCGTCGACATCACGAAGGGCGAGCAGCACGCGCCGTCGTTCGCGAAGATCAGCCCGAACCACAAGATCCCGGCGATCGTCGACCCCGACGGGCCGGCGGGCCGGCCGGTGAGCGTGTTCGAGTCGGGCGCGATCCTGATCTACCTCGGCGAGAAGACGGGACGGTTCTGGCCGCAGGAGCCGGCCGCGCACATCGCGTGTCTGGAGTGGCTGATGTTCCAGATGGGCGGCTTCGGCCCGATTCCCGGCCAGGTGCATCACTTCGTCGCGCTGCAGGACGAAGGCGATCGGCGCTACGGCCTCGAGCGCTACATGATCGAGACGCGCCGCCTCTACGACGTGATGGACGCGCGCCTGGCGGACAACGTCTTCTTCGCAGGCGCCGAGGTCACGATCGCCGACTTCGCGATCCTCGGCTGGGCCTGGCGTCACGAGCGCCACCGCATCGATCTCGCCGACTACCCGAACGTCGGGCGCTGGTACGCCGCGATGATGGCGCGGCCCGGGGCGATGCGGGGCTTCGCTGTGGCGTTGCGGCGCTGAGCGGTCGCCGAGCGACCTTTCATACGCCGCGACCCTCGCGCCGCCTCGGCGCTCCGATCGGACTCAGCGGCCGCCCGTCACCTCGACGACTGACCCGGTCGTGTAGCTCGACTTGTCGGAGAGCAGCCAGACGATCGCCTCGCCGACCTCGTCGGCGGTGCCGGCGCGCTGCATCGGCAGCTGCGGCGCGATCTGGCGCACGCGCTCGGGCGTGCCGCCCGAGGCATGGATCTCGGTGTCGATGATGCCGGGCCGGACCGCGTTGACGCGGATGCCTTCGCCGGCGAGCTCCTTGGCCAGGCCGATCGTGAAGGTCTCGATGCCGCCCTTCGCGGCGGCGTAGTCGACGTACGTGCCTGCGCCGCCGAGCTTGGCGGCCGCCGAGGACACATTGACGATCGCGCCGCCTGCGTGCGCGCCCGAGGTGGCGCCGGCGGGCTTCGTCGTCATGCGCAGGATCGCCTCGCGCGCGCAGTAGAAGCTGCCGAAGACGTTGATCGCGAACATGCGCTGGAGCCGCTCGACGCTGATCGCGTCGACGCGCGAGCCGACGTCGACGACGCCGGCGTTGTTCACCAGGCCACCGAGCGGCGGCAGCGCGGCGTCGATCGCCGCGAACAGGGCGCGCACCTCGGCGTCGCTGGCGACATCGGCCTGGAAGGCGCTCGCCTCGCCGCCGGCCGCGACGATCGCGGCGACCACGGCATCGGCCGCGGCGCGGTCCTTCGCGTAGTTGACGGCCACCGCCCAGCCCTGCGCGGCCGCGAGCCGGCACGCCGAGGCGCCGATGCCCCGGCTGCCGCCGGTGACGAGCACGGTGCGGCCGAGTCGTTTTGCTTCACTCTTCATCGTCGCCGCCTGGACGAGCATCGCCGTCGCCGCTCGCCGGTTCCTTGGCCTTGCGATCGAGGATCGCCTGCATCGGCCCGAGGTCGTGCACGAATCGGTCGACGGGCACCAGCTTGGCAAGGCGCAGCTGCGGCGGGAACAGGTGGTTCATGTAGAGCTCCTCGCCCAGCCTGCCGGTGCGCTGGACGTTGAACCAGAGCGTCAGCGCGACGCCGGCGACGAAGCCCGTGATCGCCACCGCGCGCATCAGCCGGACCCGCTGCGGCTCGACCGCGAGGAGGTGGAAGTAGATCGCCGCCGCGACCGTCGCATAGACGGCGATGAAGCTGAAGTCGCTGACCCACGGCCACGAGAATGCGAAGGCGACGAGCGGCGGCAGCACGGCCAGGATCAGTGTCGCCAGGCTGGCGATGACGAAGACGCGGACGTGCCAGCCGAAGTGGCCCTGGCGGGTGAAGGTCTTCGACAGCAGCGCCCAGAGGCCGCACCAGATCGCGCCGCCCGTGATCGTCGTCAGGACGACGGCCCCGGCGGCGCGCGAGAGGTTGTCGGGGTCGGTATCGATCCAGGCGTTGGCGAGGACGAAGAGGAGGACGACGAGCGCGATGGCGAGCGTCGGCAGCCAGTGGCGATCGCCCGTCACCACCGGCGTCATCGCCAGCTCGGGGGCGAGGGCGTGGCCGGGCAGGCGCAGCCGCAGCAGGGTGCGACCGACGTGCAGCTCGAGGTCGCCGCCGGTGTCGACGACGATCCGGCTCTCACCCGCGCGCAGTCGGTCGCGGCCGAGGGCGACGCCGTTCCTGGTCGCGCCGGCGGTGACGGCAATGCGGGCGGCGGCCTCCGGCGCGGGCACGGCGTCGGCAGTCGTGTCGGCGGCCGCGTCGGCGGCGAGCGCCGGCGTGACGAGGTCGATCGTCGCGTGGTGCGCGGCGACGTGGGCGTCGCTCAGGACGACGGTGTTGTCGAGCGCGCGGCCGATCGTCACCGGCCAGCGGTCGATCCGCCAGGCCTGGCGCACGAGGCCGTCGCGGTCGACCGCCTCGACCAGTGCCAGCGGCGCGTCTAGTGCGTCGGGGCTTGCTGCGGCTGCATCCATCGATAGGCGTCGAGGTAGTGCTGCGTCAGGCGCTGCGCGTTGGCGAAGCTCACGCCTTGCGCGTCGAAGCGGCCCTGCACGCCGGCCTGGCTCTGGTCGAGCGTGGCGACGAGCACGGCGACGTCGTAGAGCTGCGGCAGCTTCTTGTAGGCGCGCATGCAGACGACGGCGCGCAGCGCCAGCCCGTCGCGGTCGATGAAGTCCTCGTTGCAGCGCGGCTTGGTCTGGTACTGCGCGCCGAGGCGCACGAAGCTCTCGTTGCGAAAGCTCTGCGAGTAGCGCGCCGCGAAGCGCAGCGGGCCGAGCTTGGAGCCGTCGTAGCTCTCGTGCCGCAGGCTGATGGTTCCGGTCGTGAAGTCGCCGACGAAGATGCGCGTGTCCATGACGCAGTCGGAGCGCTCGAAGTCGAGCCCGCCGGTGCGCGACACCTCGCTCGAACCCCAGCAGCGCATGAACACGTCGGGCGGTACCGGCACGTGGTAGCGCGGATGCGTGTTCTCCTTCCAGCCCTGGGCGATGAAGCGGTCGGTGAGCGCCTGCTGGTGCTTCTGCAGCTGCTCGTCGACGATCGCGTAGGCCGGGCCGACGATCGGCGCCGCGTCCCTGCCGCGCGCCAGGAGCGCGATCGCGAACTCGGCCGGGACCAGGAAGCTCACCTGTTCGCCGTCGACACGGCGCGCGACGTTGACGCCGACCACGTGGCCCTCGTCGTCGAGCGCCGGCCCGCCGCTCATGCCGGCCGAGAGCGCGCCGCCGAAGAAGATCTGCGGATAGAAGCTGCGCTTGACCAGCCCGTTGTAGGTGCCCTGGGTGATCGTGAAGCCGACGTCGAGCGGGTTGCCGAGCGAGTAGATGCGCTCGCCCTGCGCGAGCGGTGCCTCGAGCGGGCGAAACGGCAGGGCGTCGAAGGTCTTGCCCGCGCCGGCGGCGGCGCTCGGATTCGCGTCGCCGGCGCGCAGCAGCGCCAGGTCGTGGAGCACGTCGAGCTGCAGGATCTGCACCGGCGCCTCGCGGCCGTCGGCGGTGACGTAGACGAGGTCGTGCCGGTCGGGCTTGAGCGCCGCCTCGCTGACGACGTGGAAGTTGGTGAGGATGTGGCCCTGGCTGCTCACGAAAAAGCCCGAGCCGACCGAGGTCTGGCTGGCGCGGCCCTTGAGCACCGTGCGGATCTGGACCAGCTGCGAGCGCGCCTGCTCGTAGATCTTGCGCGCCGAGAGCGATACCGGCGCCGGCGCGGACGGTGCGGGCGTTGCCGGCGCGCCGGGGGTCTCGGCGGCGGGCGGGGTCGATGCGGCGGGCAGCGGCGCGGCTGCGGTGGCGGAGGTGGCCGCGGCAAGAAAGGCCCCGAGCAACAGGGCGAAGGGCCGGCGGCGGTGCATCGCTGCGGATTCTACGAGCGCGCTGCCGACGCAGACGCCGCGGCCCGCGCCGCGACCGGGGTTGATCGGGATGCATCGCCGACGATGCATTCGTTACAGTCGCGCCCTCATCACGACGGAGACGCGCCATGCGACGCCGCACCCTGCTCTCAGCCAGTGCCGCGGCACTGGCCCTGCCGCTGGCCGCGCGTGGCCAGGCCCTGGAGAAGCCCAAGCTCACCATCGCCGTCGGCGGCAAGAACCTGCTCTATTACCTGCCGCTCACGATCGCCGAGACCCAGGGCTACTTCAAGGCCGAGGGCCTCGACCTCACCATCGCCGACTTCGCCGGCGGCTCGCGCGCGCTGCAGGCGCTCATCGGCGGCAGCGCCGACGTGACCTCGGGCGCGTTCGAGCACACCATCAACATGCAGGTGAAGGGGCAGAGCCTGCGCGCCTTCGTGCTGCAGGGCCGCGCGCCGCAGATCGTCCTCGGCGTCAACCCGAAGACGATGCCCGACTACAAGTCGATCGCCGACCTGAAGGGCAAGAAGATCGGCGTCACCGCGCCCGGCTCGTCGACCAACGTCCTCGTCAACTTCGTCCTCGCCAAGGCTGGCCTGAAGCCGAGCGACGTGTCGATCGTCGGCATCGGCGCGGGCAGCGGCGCGGTCGCGGCGATGCGCTCGGGCCAGATCGACGCGATCTCGAACCTCGACCCGGTGATCACGCTGCTCGCGCGCTCGGGCGACCTGAAGATCGTCACCGACACCCGCGTCGTCGCCGAGGCCGATCGCATCTTCGGCGGGCCGATGCCGGCCGGCTGCCTCTACACGGTGCAGACCTTCCTCGACAAGAACCCGGCGACGGCGCAGGCCCTCGCCAACGCGATCGTCCGCGCCGACCACTGGATCAAGAATGCCGGCGCGCGCGACATCATCAACGCCGTGCCCGAGAGCTACCTGCTCGGCGACCGCGCCGTCTACGTCGAAGCCTTCCTCGCCGACAAGGGCGCGCTCTCGCCCGACGGCATGATCCCCGAGGCGGGCGCGGAGACGGCGCGCCGCGCGCTCGCGAGCATCGACCCGGAAGTCGCCGCCGCGAAGATCGACCTGCGGGCGACCTGGACCAACGACTACGCCAGGCGCGCGAACGCGAAGTACCCGAAGGGCTGAGGCATCATCGCGGCCATGTCGGCCGCCGCCCACGAAGAGGGTTTTCTCCCGCTCCACCGCGTCGAGGCGCTCACCGACGGCATCTACGCCGTCGCCATGACGCTGCTCGTGATCGAACTCAAGCTGCCCGAGCACGGCGGGGTCGGCTCGGCCGACGACGTCGTCGCCGCGCTCGGTGCGCTGCTGCCCAAGGCGTTTTCCTGGCTGCTGAGCTTCTTCGTCCTCGGCCTGTTCTGGGTCGGCCACCACCGGGTCTTCGCCTACGTGAAGCGCGTCGACTCGACGCTGGTGGTGCTCAACCTGATCGAGCTCGCGGCCGTGAGCCTGATGCCGTTCGCCTCGGCGCTGTCGGGCGAGTTCAGCGGCGTCTACGTCGCCCACCTGATCTTCTCGAGCAACATGGCCGTGCTCGCCGTGACGGCGCTGATCGTCCTGCGCTACGTCCACCGCCACCCGGAGCTCGGGACGCAGATGCCGCCCGGACGCTACGCCGGCGCGCGCCTGCGCATTCTCGGCATCGTCGCCATCAGCGTCTTCGCGGCGATCCTCGGCGCGATCCTGCCGTTTCCGTCGATGGGCAACATGGCGTTCATGCTGATGGCGGTCATCAGCCCGCTGTCGCATCGCCTCGAGCGACGCGCGCCCGATGGCACGCCGTCGGCCGAGGCTCCCGTTCGATCGGCGTGATGGGAGCCGGCCGCACCGTCCGGTGCGGCCGGCTCGCTCGCGGTCAACGCGCCGAAGCGACGGCGCAGGTCTGGCGGTTGGCGCGCTGCGCGTCGACCATCGCGACCGCTTCGTCGACGCTCACCTGGTAGATCGGCTGCGTCAGGTGGACGTAGCCGATCAGCGCCGGCATGCCGTTGCCGGCGTGTTCGGTGATGCGCCGCTCGGTCAGCGTCATCCGGCCGGAGCAGGCGTCCGCGGACGCGAGCGTCGACGTGGGCGCGGCATGACCGGCGAGCGGCGCGGCGAGCGCGCTGCAGGCGACCATCAGGAAGACAAGACGGACTGGGCTCATGGTGTGACTCCTCGCGGCCGGACTGGACGCGAACGAGAAGGTAGGCGTCGCTCGCACCGAGGTCATCCACAACACGACGGGAGGCCGAAAGCGTGGGTCGAAATCGTCCCCAGGGCGATGGGTGCCGGCGCGCCGACCCGGCTCGGCACGAGCGCGCGTCTACACTCGGCGCCGTTTCCTGCTTCCCGAATCGATGCCGCTCGCGTCCGCCACTACCTCAGCGTCGCCGGCGCTCGCGCTCGCCGGCGTCACCTGCACCTTTGCCGACAAGAGCGACCGCAGCCGGCGCTACACCGCCGTGCGCGACGTCACGCTCGCCGTCGGCGACGGCGAGTTCGTCTCGGTCGTCGGCCCGACGGGATGCGGCAAGAGCACCCTGCTCAACGTCGCCGCCGGGCTGCTCTCGCCGAGCGCCGGCAGCATCACCGTGTTCGGACAGCCGCTCGCCGGCATCAACGCGCGCGCCGGCTACATGTTCCAGGCCGAGAGCCTGATGCCGTGGCGCACGGCGCTGCAGAACGTGGCCGCCGGGCTCGAGTTCCGCGGCGCCGCCGATGCGGACGCCGCGGCGCACGAGTGGCTGAAGCGCGTCGGCCTCGGCGGCTTCGGCGACCGCTATCCGCATCAGCTCTCGGGCGGCATGCGAAAGCGCGTCAGCCTGGCGCAGACGCTGGTCCTCGATCCGGACATCATCCTCATGGACGAGCCCTTCTCCGCGCTCGACGTGCAGACGCGCCAGCTGATGGAGAACGAGGTCCTCGGCCTCTGGCAGGCCAAGCGAAAGGCCGTGCTCTTCATCACCCACGACCTCGATGAGGCGATCGCGATGAGCGACCGCGTCGTCTGCCTGTCGGCGGGGCCGGCCGCGCACCCGATGGGCGAGTTCGCGATCGACCTGCCACGGCCGCGCGACGTCGCCGAGGTGCGCGCGACGCCGCGCTTCGTCGAGCTGCACCAGGCGATCTGGTCGGTGCTGCGCGACGAGGTGCTCAAGGGCTATCGCCAGCAGCTCGCGGCATGAACGACGGCCCGCCATGAAATACCTGCGCGCGTGGCAACTCGGCCTGCTCGTCGCGGTGTTCGTCGTCTGGTACCTGCTGACGACGCCGGGCCTGCTGCCCAATTTCATGTTCGAGAACGACCGCCAGGCGGCGTTCTTCTTCGGCGAGCCGCTCAAGATCTTCGGGCGCATCTGGGCCTGGTTCGTCACCAACCACGACATCTACGAGCATCTCTGGGTGACGCTGGTCGAGACCGTGCTCGCGTTCGCGCTCGGCACCGCGCTCGGCCTCGGCTTCGGCCTGTGGCTCGCGCTCAGCCCGCTCGCCGGCGCGATCGCCGATCCCTACATCAAGGCGCTCAACAGCATGCCGCGCGTGATCCTGGCGCCGATTTTCGCCGTGTGGTTCGGCCTCGGCATCGCCAGCAAGGTCGCGCTTGGCGTCACGCTCGTCTTCTTCATCGTCTTCTTCAACGTCTACCAGGGCGTCAAGGAGGTGAGCCCGGTCGTGCTCGCCAACGCGCGCATGCTCGGCGCGTCGCGGCGCCAGCTGCTGCGCCACGTCTACCTGCCGAGCGCGACGAGCTGGGTCTTCAGCTCGCTGCACACGAGCGTCGGCCTGGCGTTCGTCGGCGCCGTCGTCGGCGAGTACCTCGGTTCGGCGCGCGGTGTCGGCTACCTGATCCTGCAGGCCGAGGGCGCGTTCGACATCAACACCGTGATGGCCGGGATCCTCGTGCTGACGGTGTTCGCGCTGGCGCTCGACGGCGCAGTCGGCCGGATCGAGAAGCGGCTGATGCGCTGGCAGCCGACGGCGGGAGAGACCGAGAAGCTCTGAGCGGAAAGCGAGAACGAGGATCGACGCCGGTCGGACGATTCCGACTGCATGAATCGACTCTCGCTGATGGCTTCCTGCACGCCTGCGGCACAGGCTATTTGCTCGGTTCGCTCTTTAAGGAGGTCTGTCATGACCACCGTGTCTCGATTCGCCGCAGTGCTCGTTCCGGCGTTGCTCGCCGCCCCTCTCGCGTGGTCGCAGGGCGCCGGGCAGGACGCCCCCTGGGGGGATTCGGCGCAGATCCAGCATCAGCACGGCGTCGATTACGTCAACGGCGGCGTCGGCCTGAACGCACGCGCGCGCATCGCCCACGTGCGCGAGGACTTTCCGCTGAAGATGGTCTTCAGTACGCCATCGGGCAACTATCTCGTCGCCGACCATGTGTCGATTCGGCACGAGGGTGAGCAGGTGCTCGCGATCGACGACGTTGGGCCGATGCTCCTGGTCAAGCTCGAGCCGGGCACGTATCGCGTGCGGGCGACCTACGAAGGACGCACGCAGGAGCGCGACGTTCGTGTCGGCGCCCAGCCGCGCACCGTGTACTGGCGCTTTCCTTCTGCCTGACTTCTCTGGATCTAGATCGACCTCCGTCTTCGCCGCGCCGACCGCCAACGGCGCAGTGCGATGAGCGCGACCGCGGTGGCGAGCGTCGAGGCGACGGTGGCTGCCGTCGCACGGCCGCCGGGTTGCTCGACGTGAGCGTCCCACCAGGAGCGCGCCTGCTCGCCGGCCGCAGGCAGCGCGAAGGCGACGATCGAGTCACCGGTCTCGGTGCCCGATTCACCATGCCCGCCGGCGGCGATCACGACGTATTGCCGGCCTTGCCAGAGATAGGTCATCGGCGTGGCCATGCCGGCGGCTGGCAGCCGGCCGCGCCACAGCTCAGTGCCCCTGCGTGCGTCGAACGCGCGCAGATAGCGGTCGGTCGCCGCACCGATGAAGACGACGCCGCCGGCGGTGGCCACCGGTCCGCCGAAGTTCGGTGTCCCGGTGCGCAGGGCGATGCCGAACGGCAGGCGGTCCTCGGTGGTCCCGAGCGGCACCTCCCACAGGATCCCGTGGCCGACGAGGTCGAGCGCGGCAAGCGTGCCCCAGGGCGGCGGGTTGCACGGCGCGCCGAACGGCGAGACGACGAGCTCGCGCTCCATGCCGTAAGGCGCGTCGCGCTGCGGGCTGACTTCCTTGTCGGGATGCGCCGCCTTGAAGGCCGCGTAGTCGGTGCGCGGCACCAGCCGCACGGCGTGCGGCGCGCGTGAGGTGTTGACGTAGACGATGCCCTGCGGATCGATCGCCACGCCGCCCCAGTTGACGCCGCCACCGGTGAACGGAAACACCAGCGTGCCCTGCACGGTCGGTGGCGTGTACAGACCTTCGTGGCGCAGCGCGGCGAGTCGATCGCGACAGGCGTTGCGGTCGAAGAAGGTGTAGCCGAACGCATCCTCGGGGCCGAGCCGGGAAGGCACGAGCGGCGGCATGCCCACGGGAAAGGTCTGCGTCGCCGAGAGCGTCTCGCCTTCGGCTCCGCCCTGCGGAACGGCGCGCTCCTCGACCGGGAAGACCGGCTTCCCGGTGATGCGATCGAGCACGAAGACGAGGCCCTGCTTGGTCGCCTGGACGACCACGTCGCGGGCGACACCGTCGATGGCGAGCGTCGCCAGCGTCGGCTGTGCCGGCACGTCGTAGTCCCAGAGGTCGTGCTTGACGATCTGGAACGCCCACGCGATCGAGCCGTCGGCAGCGTGCAGGGCGACGACCGAGTCGGCGTTGCGGTTCGCGCCCGGCCGCGCGCCGCCGTAAAAATCCGGGCTCGGGCTCGAGGTCGGCAGGAAGACGAGGCCGCGCCCTTCGTCGACCGACATCGGCGCCCACACGTTGGCCGCGCCGGCGGCGAGATTCGGATCGGGCTCGAGCGGATCCCATTGCCAGCGCAGCGCACCGCTGCGCGTGTCGAACGCGCGTACCCGACCCGACGGCGCCCTGATCCGCTGGTTGTCGCCGATCGCCGAACCGACGACGACCACGTCGCCGACGACGACCGGAGCGGACGTCACCTGCCATTCGCCCGGGCGCTCGAGCGCGCCGGTGTCGATGCGCAGCACGCCGTCACGGCCGAAGCCGGCGCAGGCGCGGCCGGTGCGCGCGTCGAGCGCGAGCAGTCGGGCATCCACGGTCGCGCTCAGGATGCGCAGGGCGCAAGGCGAGTCGGCGGGCGCCGACGGATCCCGCCACTGGGCGACGCCGCGGCAGTTGAACCGGTTCGCCGGCCGGGAATCGGTCGCGACGTGCGGATCGTGGCGCCACGCCTGCGCGCCGGTCGCCGGGTCGAGGGCGATCACCTCGTTGAAGCTCGAGCAGAAGACGAGCTTGTCGCCCGCCAGGATCGGCGTCGTCTCGAACTTGACCCGGCGCATGAGCGCGGCCGGACGCGCAGCGATGTCGCCGGTGCGATAGATCCACTGGCGGCGCAGGCCGTCGATGTTGTCGACGCGGATCGAGGCGGCGGCGCTGAAGCGACTGCCACCGGCATCGTTGCCGTAGTGGCTCCAGCCGACGTCCTGCGCGATGGCAGCGTTCGCGCCGTGCAGCGCGATCAGGCTGGACGCCAGCGCCGCGACGACGAGCGTGCGCCGTCGCGTCATCGCCGTAGGCGTGGGTGTCGCCGAACATGCTCGACTTCCAGCCGCCGAAGCCGTGCCAGGCCATCGGCACCGGGATCGGCACGTTGATGCCGACCATGCCGACCTCGACCCGGCGCGCGAACTCGCGCGCGACGTTGCCGTCGCTCGTGAAGCAGGCGACGCCGTTGCCGAACTCGTGCCCGTTGACGAGCCTGAGCGCCGCGTCGAAGTCGGGCACGCGCACGCACGAGAGCACCGGGCCGAAGATCTCCTCCCGGTAGATCTTCATGTCGGGCGTGACGTGGTCGAAGAGCGTGCCGCCCGTGAAGAAGCCCTGCTCGTGGCCGGCCACGGCGAGCCCGCGCCCATCGGCGGCGAGCGTCGCGCCGGCTTCGATGCCCGAGGCGATGTACGACTCGACGCGCGTCTTCGCCTCGGCGGTGACGAGCGGGCCCATCTCGGCGTCGCTCTCCATGCCGTTGCGCACGATCAGCTTCGTCGCGCGATCGGCGAGCAGCGGCACGATGCGATCGGCGACGTCGCCGACCAGCACCGCGACCGAGATCGCCATGCAGCGCTCGCCGGCCGAGCCGTAGGCCGCGCCGATCAGCGCGTCGACGGTCTGCGCGAGGTTGGCGTCGGGCATCACGACCATGTGGTTCTTGGCGCCGCCGAGCGCCTGCACGCGCTTGCCGTGCTTCGCGCCGGTCTCGTAGATGTAGCGTGCGATCGGCGTCGAGCCGACGAAGCTGAGCGCCTTCACGTCCGGGTTCACGAGCAGCGCGTCGACCGCCACCTTGTCGCCCTGCACGACGCTGAAGATGCCCTTCGGCAGGCCGGCTTCGTCGAGCAGCTCGGCCATCAGGATCGACGCCGACGGATCGCGCTCGCTCGGCTTGAGCACGAAGGCGTTGCCGCAGGCGATGGCGACCGGATACATCCACATCGGCACCATGCAGGGGAAGTTGAACGGCGTGACGCCGGCGACCACGCCGAGCGGTTGGCGCATCGTCCAGTTGTCGATGCCGGTCGAGACCTGGTCGGTGTAGTCGCCCTTCAGGAGCTGCGGGATGCCGCAGGCGAACTCGACGATGTCGATGCCGCGCATCACCTCGCCCTGCGCGTCGCTGAAGACCTTGCCGTGCTCGGACGTGATCATCGCGGCGAGTTCGTCGCGGTGCCGGTTCAGCAGCGCGAGGAAGGCGTTGAGGACCCGCGCCCGGCGCAGCGGCGGCGTGTTGGCCCAGGCGGGCTGCGCCGCCTTCGCGGCGGCGACGGCGCCGTCGACCTCCGCCGCGCTGGCGAGCGCGACGCGTCGCGACACGGCGCCGGTCGCCGGGTTGTAGACCGCCTGGCTGCGGCCGCTCGCGCCGGCGACGCGTCGTCCGCCGATGTAGTGGCCGATGTCGGCGGTGCTGGTGAAGCTCTCGTTGGCGCCCATGCTCGGGTCTCCTGGTGTTCGCGTGATTCAGCTGCGTCGGTCGAACGGTCTGCGTGACGGCCGCGTCGGTTCGGCCGCCGCCGGAGTCGGCGCCATCGCGTGCAGCGGCACCGACGGCGTGACCCATAGCATCGACTCCGGCGCGCCCGACATCATCAGCGCCATCTTGGTGACGATCGCGCGGACCGCGGCGACGTCGCTCGGCCGCCAGCGACGGATGTGCGCCGTCTCCTCGCAGCAGATCATGCCGTAGGCGCGGCCGTTGAGCAGGAACGCCGCGGCGAGCATCGACAGCACGTGGTTCGGCACGAGGTAGCTGTCGCGCATCGGCTGAAGCGCGGGTTCGCTCGTCACGTCTTGGCTGAGGTAGGTGCCCTTCTCGATCAGGGCATTGAAGTAGTCGCGGTATTCGCTCCGGCGCAGGCGCCGCTCGGTGGTGTCGAGCGCGCCGCCGGCGGTCTTCGACGCGAAGCAGAGCAGGCTCAGGTCCTCGCCCTCGCCGTCGAACTTCCACAGGGTCACGCGCGCGCAATGAATGCGGTCGAGGACGACGTCGATCAACTCGGAACGCGTCTCGTCGCGCGTCGCGCGACCGGCGTAGAACGCGCTCAGGATCTCCTGCAGGCGCTGCGAATCGCGAACCTCTGGGGGCATCGCGCAAGTATCCGCCCAAGCCCGTGCCCGCGCCCGTGTCGGGGTACGGGGAACGGGGTTCGCTCGCGACGGACGGCGCTATGCTCGGCCGGTGCCGCAGGACCCCCACACCGGATCGGAGCGCGGGATCGACGAGTTGCAGGCGCTGCTCGATGCCGTGCCGCCGCCGCTCGACCCGCTCGACGTGTCCTCGCTCGACGGGTTCCTGTGCGGCGTGATCGTCCAGCCGCACCGCGTCGCGCGCGAGCGCTGGCTGCCCTTCGTCACCGACGCCGATGGCCGGCCGCTGCCGCCGGGCTTCGACGCGCGCCGCCTGCACGCGCTCGTCGGCCAGCGCGAAGCCGCGCTGCGGCGCTCGATCGAGCGGCGCGAGTGGTTCGACCCGCGCGTGTTCGAGCTCGACGGCGGCGATGGCGATGGCGAGAGCGACGACGCCGAGGCCGTGTTCCCGTGGGTCGCCGGCTTCGCGGCCGCGATGGAGAGCTTTCCAGAGCTGCTCGCCGTCGATGGCGACCTGGCCGTGATCGAGCCGCTGGCGCTCATCTATCGCCATCTCGATCCCGACGATCTCGAGGACGCCGACGCGCTGCTCGCCGAGATCGAGTCGATCGAGCCGCCGGCCGATCTGGCCGAGTCGGTCGAAGGGCTCGTCCGCGCGACCCTGCTGCTCGCCGACGTCGCGCGCGAGCGCTCGCGGCGCTGACCGGCGCCGCCCTCAGATCGTCAGCGGATCGACGTCGATCGCCCAGCGCAGCACGCGCGGCCGGGCCGCGTCGCCGCGCTCGGCGTGGAGCGCGTCGAGGCGCGGCAGCCAGGCGTGCAGCATCGCCTGCAGGCGCGGCCGCGACGCCGACTCGACCAGCATCTGCATCCGCTCGATGTCGGCGACGCGGGCGACGTCGAGCGGCACCGGCGCGTAGATCATCACGTCGGCGATGTCGTCGAGCGTGTGCGCGGCCTCGGCGGCGGCGGCAAGGAACGCTTGCGCCGCGGCTGCCGTCCTCGCCTCGGCGCGCAGCACGGCGAGGTGCGAGTAGGGCGGCAGGCCGGCGCTCTCGCGCTCCTTCAGCTGGCTCGCGGCGAAGGCGGCGTAGTCGTGCCGGCCGAGCGCCTGGTAGAGCGGGTGCAGCGGGTGCCAGGTCTGCACCCACATCTCGCTCGGGTGCGGGCTCGCGGCGTCGCGACCGGCGCGTCCGGCGGCCTGCATCAGCAAGGCGAACAGGCGCTCGGGCGCGCGGAAGTCGCTGCTGAAGAGCGAGCTGTCGGGATTGATCGCGGCGACCAGGCCGATGCGACGGAAGTCGTGGCCCTTGGCGACCATCTGCGTGCCGACCAGGATGTCGACGTCGCCGGCATGGACCGCGCCGAGCCGTGCCTCGAGGGCACCCTTGGCGCGTGTCGTGTCGGCGTCGATGCGGGCGATGCGCGCGTGCGGCAGCAGCGCGGCGAGCTGCTCTTCCAGCCGCTCGGTGCCGCGGCCGACCGGCGCGATGTCGGGGTTGCCGCAGTCCGGACAGGCGCGCGGCACCGGCTCGGTGAAGGCGCAGTGATGGCAGCGCAGCGTGCGGTCGTGCTTGTGGAAGACGCGCCAGGCGCTGCAATGCGGGCAGCCGCTCATCCAGCCGCACTCGCCGCACTGGAGCACCGGCGCATAGCCGCGCCGGTTCAGGAAGACGAGGCTCTGCTCGCCGCGCGCGACCCGCTCGCCCAGGGCCTCGACCACCTGCGGCGACAGGCCGGCCGGCATGCCGCGCGTCGTTCCCGCGCTCAAGCCCACGGTGACCTTGGCGAGCTTGCCCATGTCGACCAGGCGCACGGCCGGCCAGGCGGCGGCGCCGACGCGATCGGGCAGCGACAGGCGCCGGTAGTGACCGGTGTCGGCGCGCTGCCAGGTCTCGAGCGACGGCGTCGCCGAGCCGAGCACGACCAGCGCGCCCTCCCGGCGCCCGCGCCAGACGGCGAGATCGCGCGCCGAATAGCGCGCGCCTTCCTGCTGCTTGTACGAGGCGTCGTGCTCTTCGTCGACGACGACGAGGCCGAGCCGAGGCAGCCCGGCGAACACCGCCAGGCGCGTGCCGAGGACGAGGTCGGCGAGGCCGAGCTGGGCGGCGAGCCAGCTGCGCAGGCGCTGCGCCGGCGTCAGCCCGCTGTGCAGCGCGACGATGCGGCGGCCGGAGAAGCGGCGCGTGAAGCGCTCGACCAGTTGCGGCGTGAGGTTGATCTCGGGGACGAGCACCAGGGCCTGTCGCCCGCGCTCCAGCACGACCTCGGCCGCGCGCAGATAGACCTCGGTCTTGCCGCTGCCGGTGACGCCGTGCAGCAGGATGGTCCCGGGTGCCGGCGCGGCGAGCGACGTCTCGATCGCGGCCGTCGCCAGCGCCTGTGCGTCGTTGAGCGCGGGCCGGACGTCGGCTTCGGCGGGCTCGTCGTGCCGGCGCTTCGCCTCGGTCTCGAGCGCCTTGCGCAGGCGTCGCACGCGGTCGGCGAGCGCGTCCTGGCCGAGCCTGCGCAGCTCGGGCGGCAGCGACGCGAGCGCAATCTCGCCGACGCTGCGCTGGTAGTACGAGGCCGCGAACCGGACCAGCGCGCACCAGTCCTCGCTCATCGGCGCCACCGCGTCGCAGACCTCGGCGACGTCGCGCAGCTCCGGAACGACGTCGGTAGCGACGTCGGGCTCGCTCGGCCACACCAGGCCAGCCACTTCGCGCCGTCCGAACGGCACGCGCACCAGCGTTCCGGTCGCGAGCGGGCGCTGACTTCTGTAGGTGAGAGCGACCTGCAGTCCGGCGTGACGAGGGGCATCAACGAGGACCGAGACCCGGATCGGGGCGATGGCCGGATCAGGATCGGAAGCGGGTCGTGCGATTCCTCCGGGAAAATTCACGTTCGAGCTGTAAGTCGATGATTTTTCGAGGCTTTTGATTTTCTCCACCGCACCTGTGGACAACTTTGTGGGTAAGCCCGCCTGTGCACGCCAAAACGCATGACAGGACTCGCTTGCGGACATCTTGCCCGCTTTCGTGGCATCGACGAGAAGTCAATCAAATCAACAACTTACGAACGACGCAGAAAAATACGATGATGCGCCGCAGCAGACGGCATGACGTTTGCGACAAGACCCGTTCATGGGGATAAGTCAAGCCCTTAGTGCTCACTCACCCGGAAAACATCACGAGGAACCGCGTCGGCGATCGCGATCAGGCCGGCCGGGCGGCGCGCGAGCCCCGTGATGCCGAATGCACGGCATCGACCAGCACTGCGACGCTGTCGGTGGGGGTGTGCTGGCTGATGCCGTGGCCGAGGTTGAAGACGTGGCCGTTGCGGGTCGCGCCGTCGCCGCGGCTGAAGCTGTCCAGCACGTTCGCGGCTTCGCTGCGGATCGCCGCCTCGCCGCCGAACAGCACCGCGGGGTCGAGGTTGCCCTGCAGCGCCACGCCGTCGCCGACCCGGCGCCGCGCCGCAGCGAGGTCGACGGTCCAGTCGACACCGACGACGTCGGCGCCGATCGCCGCGATCGCCTCGAGCCACGGCGCGCCGCCCTTGGTGAAGACGATGCGCGGCACGCGCCGGCCGTCGGCGTCGCGTCGGAGTTGCTTCACGACGCGCTCGGTGTAGGCCAGGCTGAAGGCCTGGAAGGCGCCGTCGGCGAGCACGCCGCCCCAGCTGTCGAAGACCATCACCGCCTGCGCGCCGGCGTCGATCTGCGCGTTGAGGTAGCGCGCGACCGCGTCGGCGTTGATCGCGAGGATGCGGTGGAGCAGGTCGGGCCGCGCGTAGAGCATCGTCTTGACCTGCCGGTAGTCGTCCGAGCTCGAGCCTTCGACCATGTAGCAGGCGAGCGTCCATGGGCTGCCCGCGAAGCCGATCAGCGGCACGCGGCCGGCGAGCGCGCGCCGGATCGAGGCGACGGCATCGAAGACGTAGCGCAGCTTCGCCATGTCGGGGACCTCGAGGCGCGCCACGGCGGCCTCGTCGCGGACCGGATGCCGGAAGCGCGGGCCCTCGCCTTCGGCGAACGAGAGGCCGAGGCCCATCGCGTCGGGCACGGTGAGGATGTCGCTGAAGAGGATGGCGGCATCGAGCGGATAGCGATCGAGCGGCTGCAGCGTCACCTCGGTAGCGAAATCCGGGTTCGTCGCCAGGCCCATGAAGCTGCCGGCACGGGCGCGCGTGGCGCGGTATTCGGGCAGGTAGCGGCCGGCCTGGCGCATCAGCCACACCGGCGTGTAGTCGGTCGGCTGCGACAGGCAGGCGCGCAGGAAGGTGTCGTTCGAGAGGGGCGTCGGCATCGCCGAATTGTCGCTGCGCCGGATCCATAATCGCGCCGACCCGCACGACACGCTCCATCCCCACAAAGCCAGGATCGCCATGCTCGCCAACGACGTCCTGAAAACGATCGGGAACACCCCCCACATCCGCATCAACCGGCTCTTTCGAGGCGGCCGAAGCATCGGGGGCGCTCAAGCCCGGCGCGACGATCGTCGAGCCGACCTCGGGCAACACCGGCGTCGGCCTGGCGATGGTCGGCGCGGTCAAGGGCTACAAGGTCGTCCTCGTCATGCCAGACAGCATGAGCATCGAGCGGCGCCGCCTGATGCTCGCCTACGGCGCCCGCTTCGAGCTCACGCCGCGCGAGAAGGGCGTCAACGGCGCGATCGCCCGCGCGCAGGAGATCGTCGACGAGCTGTCCGGGAACGCGCCCGGCGCCTGGATGCCGCAGCAGTTCGACAACCCGGCCAACGTCGACGTCCACGCGCGCACGACGGCCGCGGAGATCGCCGCCGATTTCCCGAGCGGCATCGACGCGCTCGTCACCGGCGTCGGCACCGGCGGCCACCTCACCGGCTGCGCGCGCGTGCTGAAGAAGATGTGGCCGAAGCTGAAGGTGTTCGCGGTCGAGCCGAGCGCGTCGCCGGTGATCAGCGGCGGCCCGCCGGGCCCGCATCCAATCCAGGGCATCGGCGCCGGCTTCGTGCCGAAGAACCTGCACGTCGACCTGCTCGACGGCGTCATCCTGGTCGAGGCCGAGGCCGCGCGCGAGATGGCGCGGCGCTCGGCGCGCGAGGAAGGCCTCCTCGTCGGCATCTCGTCGGGCGCGACGCTCGCCGCGATCGCGCAGAAGCTGCCGGAGTTCGCCGTCGGCGCGACCGTGCTCGGCTTCAACTACGACACGGGCGAGCGCTACCTGTCGATCGAAGGCTTCCTGCCGGAATGAAGCCTCCACGCTTGTCGCTTCGCTCCGGCGCTGCCCCCCGAGGGGGCGCGACCGGGCTTGGGAGCGGCCCGGCGCCCGGTCGTCCGCGCTGAATGTGGCTTCGATGAAGCCGCGCATCCTGATCGTCGAGGACGAGCCCGGCATCGCCGACACGCTCCAGTACGCCTTGCGCACCGACGGCTTCGAGCCCGCGTGGTGCGCAACCGGCGAAGAGGCGCTGGCGGCGGCGCGATCGACACCGCCCGCGCTCGTCATCCTCGACGTCGGCCTGCCCGACGCGTCCGGCTTCGAGATCTTCAAGCGCCTGCGCGAGACGAGCGACGTGCCGGTCGTGTTCCTCACCGCGCGCAGCGACGAGATCGATCGCGTCGTCGGCCTCGAGCTCGGCGCCGACGACTACATCGCCAAGCCGTTCTCGCCGCGCGAGCTGGTCGCGCGCGTGCGCGGCGTCCTGCGCCGCAGCCAGCGCTCGGCTGGCGCCGCTGCGCCCGGCGCGGCGGCGATGGCGACGAGCCCGATCAGCGTCGACGAAGGCCGGATGCAGATCCGCTACTACGGCCGTGCGCTCGAGCTGTCGCGCTACGAGTTCGGCCTGCTGAAGACGCTGGCGTCGCGGCCGGGCCACGTGTTCACGCGCGAGGCGCTGCTCGACCGCGTCTGGGGCGACGACAGCGACAGCATGGACCGCACCGTCGATGCCCATGTCAAGACGCTGCGTGCCAAGATGAAGGCGATCGCGCCGCTGCACGATCCGATCCGCACCCTGCGCGGCAGCGGCTACGCGCTCGCCGAAGACCTGCCGGCCGATCCGGCCACACCCTGAACCCTCGCTCCGGAGACTTGCCATGAGCATCGAGACGATCCGCCGCAGCATGCTCGTCGCTGCCGTCGCGCTGAGCGCGCTCGCGACACTGCCGGTGGCCGCGCAGCCGGCTGCCGCGTCCGCGGCGGCCTCGGCGCCGACGCGCACCTACGCCATCGTCTCCCTCGTCGGCGACGAGTTCACGGTCGTCAGCCGGCGTCCCGAGGTCGGCACGAACCTCAATCCGAACGAGCGCACCGCGCTGCCGGTGTCCGATCCGGTCTTCGACCGGATCGCCGCCGAGGAGATCGAGGCGCTCCTGCTGCGTGCGCATCCGGGAACGCCGGTGCTGCGCGTGCTGATCCGCGATCCGCGCCTGTTCGCGCTGCAGGACAAGCTGCTGACCGAGAGCGGCGATTCGCACGACATGCGGATCGCCTTGCGCGACCTGCTCGCCCAGGCGGGCGCGACCGACCTCTTCCTCGTCACCAAGCACCGCGGCCCGCCGCAGTTCGAGCTCGTGACTGGCAAGATGATGGGATCCGGAACGATCGCCGGCATCGGCTTCTACATCGACAACATCGCCCACATCTACAACACCAGCGACAAGGTCGGCGGCGAGGGCTTTCTCGCGCCGTACGCGTACCTGGGGGTCTCGCTGATGGATGTCGCTTCGATGCGCGTCGTCAAGACCCGCATCGGGCTCGAGACGACGATGGCGCTGCCGGCGGAAAAGGGCGGTGCGGAGCATGCGTGGGACGCGCTCACCAGCAAGGAGAAGGTCGACGCGCTCGACCGGGTCATCCGCAGGGCGATCGACGCCGGCATGACC
>CAJDUN010000014.1_pt1 | contig 24537 bp, 21 predicted proteins | sample 7390741 | NCBI WGS metagenome assembly CAJDUN01 (sample SAMEA7055660, study PRJEB34461) | soil metagenome | biome: terrestrial ecosystem; feature: Peninsula; material: soil | place: Antarctica | collected 2016 | reverse complement strand
ATAGCGCGCCTCGACGAAGCCGCGATGGCGGTAGGCGTGATGGAGGTTCGAGACGATCGCGTTCGGGTCGAGCAGCACGACGAGGTGCTGGGGCAGAAAACCGATGGCATTGACGACGTACTCGTTCTCGCTCAGCCAGACCGAGCCGGTTTCGGCGACACCGAACACCGCCCGGACGACGCCGACATCGACGTCGTCGAGTTCGCCCGGATGGCGCACCGACGCGATCGGGCGCGTTCCCTGAACCTCGGGCGTGGCCGAGCAGATCACGCGGGCCTTCGGGAATCGGGCGCGGATGAACGCGTCCAGGTCCGTCGCCGGTGCCTCGGTCAACTCCCCGCCCATGCGCGCCAGCGCCCCGCCGAAAGCTGCGAGCGGATCGGCGAGCGGCTGGTCGAAGGTCGGCACCTCGGGCAGGTCGCGCCATGCCGGCTGGTTGCGCCGCACCCTCGCCAGGATGAATTCGCGGCTGCTCACTTGGCGCCACCTCGGTTCTTCACGTACCACTGGCGGAAGGTCGACGGCGGGCTCGCCGGCACCTCGCGCTGCCGGCCCCAGGCATTGAAAGGGTTGTAGACGAGGAGGCGCGGCAGGTGCTCGATGCCGGCCGACGCGGCCTCGACAGCGGCGCGGTACATCTTCGGGCTCGAGAGGACCTTGCCGGCCAGGCGCATCGCCTCCTTCTTGACCATCGGCAGCTGATGCCGCTCGGCGATGATCTGGCGCCACTTGTAGATCTGCTCGTGGATGTTGATCTTCACCGGGCAGACGCTGGTGCAGCTGCCGTTGAGGGTCGAGGCGAACGGCAGCGAGCTGTACTTCCTGAGGTTGAAGGTCGGATCGATGATCACGCCGATCGGTCCGGAGTACGTCGCGCCGTAGCTCAGGCCGCCGCTCCTGCGGTACACCGGGCAGGTGTTCATGCACGCGCCGCAGCGGATGCACTTGAGCGAGTACCAGAAGTCCTCCATGCCGAGCCGCTCGGAGCGGCCGTTGTCGACGAGAACGACGTGCATCTCGGTCCCGGGCCGCGGCGCGCGAAAGTGCGAGGTGATCTGGGTGATCGGCGAGCCGAGGGCGCTGCGCGACAGCATGCGAACGAACACGGCGACGTGCTCGATCCTCGGCAGCAGCTTTTCGATGCCGATCGAGGCGATGTGCAGCGACGGCACGTTGGCGCCGAGGTCGGCATTGCCCTCGTTGGTGCAGACGACGAAGCTGCCGGTCTCGGCGATCGCGAAGTTGGCGCCGGTCATGCCGGCCTGCGCCTTCAGGTAGTACGGCCGCGTGTGCTGACGCTGGCTTTCGGCGAGGTAGGGAATGTCGCTGTTCCTCGGGTCGGTGCCGATCGTCCGGCCGAAGACCTCGGCGACGTCGGTCCGCAGCTTGTGCACCGCCGGGACGACGATGTGGCTCGGCGGCTCGTCGTCGAGCTGCTGGATCCGCTCGCCCAGGTCGGTCTCGACGATCTCGATGCCGCGGTTCTCGAGGAACGGACGCATCTCGCATTCGTCGGTCAGCATCGACTTGCTCTTGACCAGGATCGTCGCCTGGTGCGACTCGAGGATGTCGAAGACGATCTGGTTGTGCTCGGCGGCGTCGCGCGCCCAGTGCACGACCATGCCGTTGGCGGTCGCGTTCTTCTCGAACTCCTCAAGGTAGTCGCCGAGATGCGTCAGCGTGTGCTCCTTGATCGCCGAGGCGAGCGAGCGCAGCGTTTCCCACTCCGGCATCGCCTCGCTCTCGGTGTCGCGCTTCTTGCGCAGATCCCAGAGCCGCTTGTCGTGAAAATCGGCGTGGTCCTTCGCCTCGATGAACTTCGAGGACGCCTCGGCATGGTCGACGCGGGCCATTGCTTGTCCTCCGGCGCTCAGCCGCGCGCCCCGTTAAGCACCTGGGCGATGTGGATGAACTTCAGCGGCAACCGGGCGCGCTGGGCGCAGCCCTTCTGGTGCATGACGCACGACATGTCGGGCGAGACGATGTACTCGGCGCCCGCCTGGCTGTGGTCGGCGACCTTGTCCTGACCCATCTTGGCCGACACCGGCTCCTCGAACACCGAGAACGTGCCGCCGAAGCCGCAGCATTCGTCGGGCCGCTCCGGGTGCACGAACTCGAGACCCTTGACGGCGCCCAGCAGCCGGGCCGGCTTGCTGAACTTCGCCTCGACGATCTCCGTCGTCGACGCCTCGCGCAGGCCGCGCAGCGTCGCGCAGCCGATGTGCAGGCCGACCTTGTGCGGAAACTCGGCCCACGGAAACTCGCGCACCCCGAGCACGTCGTGCAGGAACTCGACCAGCTCGCGCGTGTTGCGCCGCACCGCCTGCACCGCCTCCGTCTGCTCGATCGCCGTCAGCTGGTCGCGGACGTGATGAGCGCAGCTTCCCGACGGCGTGACGATGTGGTCGTAGCCGGCGAAGTTCTTCGCGAACAGCGCCTCCGTGTCATGGGCGTCGCTGTGGCAGCCGCTGTTGGCCATCGGCTGGCCGCAGCAGGTCTGGTCGAGCGGATAGTCGACCGTGCAGCCGAAGCGCTCGAGCAGCTCGAGCGTGGCGATGCCGACTTCCGGGAAGAAGGCATCGACGTAACACGGCACGAACAACGCCACCTTCATGCGCGCCTGACCTCCCGGGTGCCCCGCTGCGGATGAACCGCGCCGGGCCTGGCCATCGAACCGGGACGGACTGTGCCGAGCGCCTTGGGCGTTCGCTTGCGCCATGTCAAGCGAAAGCGCATGCGCGGGTCATGGAAAACCCGCGACGGGCGGCCGTCCGACGTGCGGCACCGTTGACCTGCCGCAGCCGGCGCATGCGCTCGAACTCCACAATGCCCTTCCGGCCACGACGCCGGTCTTCGATCGGCCCACCATGACAGCGGAATCCAGCGTCAAGACGACGGCCGGTGCGGCAGGCATCGACCCGCGACGACGCGCCTTGATCGCCGGCGCCCTCGGCGCCGTCCCGCTCCTGCAGTCGACGCGCGCCCGGGCCGCAGCTTTTCCGACGCGTCCGGTGCGGATCGTCGTGCCGTATTCGGTCGGCGTCGGGCCGGACGTGGTGGCGCGCAGCGTTGCCGATCGACTGGCGCTCATGTGGGAGCAGGCCGTGTTCGTCGACAACAAGCCGGGCGCCTCGGGGATCGTCGCCTTCTCCGAGGTGCGACGGACCGCCGCCGACGGCCACACGCTCTTTCTCGCCGACACGGCGACGCTCGCGGTCAACCCGCTGCTGCACGCGACCCTGCCCTACGACCCGCGGCAGGACCTGGCCGCCCTGACGATGCTCTTTCGCGCCACCTTCGTGTTCTGGGTCGGTGGCGCGAGCCGCTTCGGCAGCGTCACCGCGCTCATCGACGCCGCGCGGGCCGCGCCGGGGCGGGTCAGCTACGCGACCTTGGGCAACGGCCACGCCATCCATCTCGCGATCGAGACCTTCGCGCGCGCCGCCGACATCCGCATGCTTCACATTCCGTTCAAGGAGGGCGGCGCGATGCTCAGCGCCGTGGCCAGCAGCGACGTCGACTTCACGACGATCGGCGTCAACGCCGTCGCCGGGCTGATGGCGAGCGGGCGCCTCAGGCCGCTGGCGGTTCGAGGCCGGCGGGCCGGCGGTCGAGATGCATCCCTGGGCGGCGCTGATGACGGTGGCGCGCACGCCGGCAGCGATCGTCGGGCAGCTGCGCCGCGAACTCGGCAAGGCCCTCGACGACCCGGGTGTGCGCAGCCGCGCGGCCACGGCCGGCTTCGAGATCACGCCGTCGACGCCGGGGACCGTGAGCGAGCGCGTCGACGCCGACGTCGCCCTCTACGCGCCGCTGATCCGCGAAGGCCGGGTGTCGAAGGTCTGATCGCGAGGACCGCGCGCAAGAGCCAGAGGACAGCCCTATTCGAAGGCCTGCCGGCGGCGCTCCTCGCTGACGAAGTCTTCCAGCTCCGGGTCGAGCGCGCTGCGCGCCAGGACGATGCCGATCGGCCGACCCGCCGCGACGATCGGCACGTGGTTGAAGCCATGCACTCGCATCAAGGTGAGGGCGTGACCGAGCGTCGCCTCGGGCCCGACCGTCACGGGCTCGCGGGTCATGACGTCATCGATGCAAACCGTGCCCGGGTCGCGGCCGGCGGCGACGACGCGCAGGACGACGTCGTGCACGGTGAGGATGCCGGTCAGAAGATCGCCCTCGACGACGACGACGGCGGTGGCCCCGTGCTCGAGCATCAGCCGGGTGGCTTCGAGCACGTAGACGCGCGGCGATACCGTGACCAGCTTGTCACGTCCCCACAACCCCAACCGCTTCGACAACATGGCCTTGCCTCTGGTCTTTGCGACGCTGAACGCCGGCGCGGTGCGTGGTGACCGTCGGACCGCGCACAGGGAGACGTCCGATGGTCGCCCGCCGTCTCGCTTCGCCTTCAGCCGGGCGGCGCCGGTCCGGAGTCAGGGCGAAGTTGCGCCACGTCAAGAAGGCGACGCCACCGCGGTCTATGCTTTGCTCCATGAGCGCACCTGCCACTCCCGAGATCGAGCCGGTGACCGCGCCGGGGGACGGGTTCTCCGTGCTCGACGACTGCCATCGACTGACGCTGGCGGCGCTCGACCGCCTCGAGGCCTTGATGGCGCAGGTCGAGCGCCAGGAGGTCGACGCGACGACCAGGACGATCGCCGCCGACATCGTCCGCCACTTCTCGCAGACCGTTCGGCAGCATCACCAGGACGAGGAGCGCCATGTCTTCCCGGCGCTGGCGTCGAGCACCGACGCCGAGGTCGCCCAGATCGTCCTTCGCCTGCGCCAGGACCACGTCTGGATCGAGGAGGACTGGATGGAGATCTCGCCCCACCTCGACGCCGTGGCCTGCGGCCAATCCTGGTACGACGTCGATGTCCTTCGCGAAGGGGTTGCGGTCTTCGCCGCACTGTCGCGCGACCACATCGCGCTGGAGGAGTCGGTCCTCTACCCGCAGGCGCAGGCGCGGCTGGGTGCCGGAGCGCGGCGCGAGATGGGTCGCGAGATGGCGGCGCGGCGGCGTCAGGCACGCGGCGGCAAGGGCAAGCCCGGCTGAGCGGGGCCGCGGGGCTGAGCCAAGAAAGCTCATTTCCATCCGATCGCCACCATCTTGCGGCGGATGAACGCGAGCTGGGTCAACAGCGGCAGCTGCTTCGGACAGACGTCGTGGCAGCCGAGCAGCGACATGCAGCCGAAGGTGCCGTTGTCGTCGCCGACGAGCTCGTAGAAGTCGTCGTCGCTGCGTTGGTCGCGCGGGTCGAGGCGAAAGCGGGCGATCTTGTTCAGGCCGATCGCGCCGACGAAGTCCTCGCGCATGCGGGCTACGCCGCACGCCGAGACGCAGCAGCCGCACTCGATGCAGCGGTCGAGCTCGTAAATCTTCTCGGCGAGCTCGGGCTCCATGCGCGCCTCGAGCCGGCGCAAATCGATCGCCTCTTCCTGCTGGTGGACCCAGTTCTCGAGGCGCTCGCTCATGCCGCGCATCCATTTGCCGGTGTCGACCGAGAGGTCGCCGATGAGCTCGAAGACGGGCAGCGGCGCGAGCGTGAACTCGGCGTCGAGGTTCTTGGTCAGCGTGCGGCAGGCCAGCGCCGGCCGGCCGTTGATCAGCATCGCGCAGCTGCCGCAGATGCCGGCACGGCAGACGAAGTCGAATTGCAGCGACGGGTCGAGCTTCTCGCGGATCTCGCTGAGGGCGATGAAGAGCGTCATTCCCGGGGCATCGTCGAGCTCGTAGGTCTGCCAGTGCGGCGCGACCGCGGGTTGCTGCGGATTGAAGCGCAGCACCCGAATGCGGAGCCGCCTTGGCGTCGCCTCGGCATCGGCCGGCGACGGCGCCGGTGCCGGCATTTCAGCGGCATCCGGGGCATGGGGCATCAGCGTCGGCGCCACGGGCAAGATCGCGATCTTCATGACAGCGGCTCGTCGATCCGCTCGTTGCGGCCGCGAAGCGTGGCCGGCAGCAGATCCTCGTAGCGCATCAAGGTCTGCTGCACCTCGAAGCGCGGCGCCTCGCGAAGCCGCTCGCGCACAGCCTGGACCTCGGCGGCGCGCGCCGCCGTGTCGGGGTGATCGACATAGTCCTTGGCGCCGTAGCCGCGCCAGCCGGGCGGCAGCTCCATCGTCTTCACGTCGATCGCCTCGTAGGCCAGCGTCGGCAGCGAGTCGGCGTCGCTCTTCCAGGTGGCGAGGGTTCGCTTCAGCCACTGCGAGTCGTCGCGGCGCGGGAAGTCCTCGCGGAAATGGGCGCCGCGGCTCTCGGTCCGCTCGGCGGCGCCGTGGGCGACGCAGAGGGCGAGCTTGAGCATCTTCCTGACCCGATAAGCGGTGACGAGCTCGGGGTTGGCACCCGGCCCGCCGCTCTTGACACCGATGCGGCGGCTGCGCTCGAGCAGGGCCTGCAACTCGCTCACCGCCGCGGCGAGCTCGGCGCCGGTGCGGAAGATGCCGACCTTGGCCGTCATGATGTCCTGCATCGCCCCGCGCAGTTGCGACGCGTCTTCGCTGCCGCCGCCGTTGACCATGCCGTCGAGCTCGGCCTGCGCGGCGGCGACGAACTCGCGCACCAGGGCGGTCGGGATCGGCGTGTCGTTGTCGCTGCGCTCGCAGTAGTCGGCGATGGACTCGCCGACGATCATCCCGGCGACGACGGTTTCCGCGACCGAGTTGCCGCCGAGCCGGTTGAAGCCGTGCAGGTCCCAGCACGCGGCCTCGCCGGCAGCGAAGAGCCCTTTCAACGTCGGGCTCTGCCCGGTGTGATCGGTGCGGATGCCGCCCATCGTGTAGTGCTGCGCTGGGCGCACGGCGATCATCTGCTCCACGGGGTCGATGCCGAGGAAGGCCTCGCAGATCTCCTTGACCTCGCGCAGGTTCTTCTCGATGTGGGCACGGCCCAGCTGAGTGATGTCGAGCCAGAGATGCTCGCCGAAGCGCGAGCGCGCGCCCTTGCCCTTTCGGATGTGTGTCTCCATCCGCCGCGAGACGACGTCGCGCGACGCGAGCTCCTTCTTCTCGGGCTCGTAGTCGGGCATGAAGCGATGACCGTCGACGTCCTTGAGCAGGCCGCCGTCGCCTCGACAGCCTTCGGTGACGAGGATGCCGGCGGGAAAGATCCCGGTCGGGTGGAACTGGATCGCTTCCATGTTGCCGAGCGCGGCGACGCCGGTCTCGAGCGCGATCGCGGTGCCGATGCCCTCGCAGATGACGGCGTTGGTCGTCACCCGATAGAGCCGGCCGGCGCCGCCGGTGGCGATCGTCGTCGCCTTGGCGACGTAGGCGCTGAGCTCGCCGGTGACGAGATTGCGGACGACGGCGCCGTGGCAGCGGCCGCCGTCGTGGATCAGCGCGATCGCCTCCATCCGCTCGTGCACCGTGATCGATTCGGCGATCGCCCGGTCGCTCACCGCGAACAGCATGGCGTGGCCGGTGCCGTCGGAGACGTAGCAGGTGCGCCACTTCTTCGTGCCGCCGAAGTCGCGCTGCGCGACCAGCCCGTGCGCCTCGTCGCGCTCCGTGAGCGTGACCTTCTGGCCGTTGATGATCACCTGGCGATCGCCGCGCGCGACCCGGCTCCACGGCACGCCCCACGCCGCGAGCTCGCGCACCGCCTTCGGCGCGGTGTCGACGAACATGCGCACGACGCGCTGGTCGGCGCCCCAGTCGCTGCCGCGCACGGTGTCCTCGAAGTGCACGTCCTCGTTGTCGCCCTGTCCCTTGACGACGTTGGCCAGCGAGGCCTGCATGCCGCCCTGCGCTGCCGCCGAGTGCGAACGCTTGGGCGGCACCAGCGACAGGATGATCGCGTCGTGGCCGCGTCGCTTGGCGCCGATGGCGACGCGCAGCCCGGCGAGGCCGCCGCCGATCACCAGGACGTCGGTGTAGACGATCTTCATGGCGGCGATCTCACGACGCGGCCTTCGGCCCGTGCACGGCCCAGGCCGGCACCGGGTACGACTCGCCGGCGTGCGGCGCGTGCTCGATGCCGATCTTCACGTAGGCGGCGAGCGTCAGCAGGCCGAGGACGAGGAAGAACGCCGTCAGCGCCCATTTGAGCGTCTTCAGGCGCCGCCGCGTCGCGTCGGCGTTCTTGCCCTCGAACCAGCCCCACTTGACGGCGAGCCGGTAGAGACCGATGCCGCCGTGCAGCTCGACCACGAACAGGAGGACGAGGTAGAGCGGCCAGTAGTGCTCGCTCCAGACCCGGTCGGCGCTCTCGAACGGACCAATCCGTTCCGGCCGCGTGAGCATGGCGTAGAGATGGATCGTGACGAGAAAGAACATCGCGAAGCCGGTGACGACCTGCCACCCCCAGAGCGTCGTGTCGGCATGCTTCATCGACCGGGCGTGGCCGCGAAACGCGCGGTACTGCCCGTAGTCGATCGGGAACTTGCGCACGGCGAGCATCGCGTGCACGACGAACAGCGTCAGCACGGCAGCGACGGCGCAGGAGACGATCAGCGGATACGAGCGGCCGAGGACGAAGTAGCCCTCGAAGAAACGCGTCACGGTCCACATCGCGTCCTTGCCGAGCAGGATCGACGAGACGAAGAACATGTGACCCCACATGAAGAGCGCCAGCAGGAGGCCGCTCACGCTCTGCACCCAGTCGAGCCGTGCCGGCCACCGGCTCTTCCTCCCGGCTCGAGCGCGGGAGAGCCCCGGGACGACGACCGAGCCGGGGTTCATCGGGAGGTCTGGCTGACTCTGCGCACGTTGCATCTTGGGCGCGCCCCGGATCGGCGCACTTGACGCAGATCACGCGTTTCGGCATCCGCCTGCGCACAAACCCGCAAGGCGGGTCCGCGGCGCGGCGACGCCGGCGACGCCGGCGACGCGTTCGCAGCGATCTCGCGATCGCTTGCGTTGAGACAAGTGCGGATCGGCTCGCGCCCGCTACCGTGTCCTCACGCCGCAAGGTGTCACGCAGGAGAACGAATCATGCCAAGCGCACTTCCGCCCCAGCGCACGTTGCCGCTGTCGCCCTGGTTTCCGCGCGGCCTCGCGCTGCTTCACGACCCCGAACTCAACAAGGGCACGGCCTTCAGCGACGCCGAGCGCGACGTGCTCGGCCTGCGGGGCCTCCTGCCGCCGCACGTCTGCCATCAGGACGAGCAGGTCGCCCGCGTCCTCGGCAACTTTCGCCGGCTCGAGAGCCCGCTCGAGAAGTACATCTTCATGGCCTCGCTGCATGACCGCAACGAGGCGCTCTTCTTTCGCATCGTCATGGAGAACCCTGACGAGACGATGCCGATCATCTACACGCCGACCGTCGGTCTCGCGTGCCAGAAGTTCGGCCACATCTTCCAGCGCCCGCGCGGCATCTTCGTCACCGCCAACGATCGCGGCCAGGTCCGGTCGCTTCTGCGCAACTGGCCGCACCGCGACGTCGCCATGATCGTCGTCACCGACGGCGAGAGGATCCTCGGCCTGGGCGACCTGGGCTCGAGCGGCATGGGCATCCCGGTCGGCAAGCTCTCGCTCTACACCGCCTGCGCCGGCGTCGAGCCGACGCAGTGCCTGCCGGTGATGCTCGACGTCGGCACCGGCAACAAGGCGCTGCGCGACGATCCGCTCTACCTCGGCCTGGCGCAGCCGCGCCTGACCGGCGACGCCTACGACGAACTGGTCGAAGAGTTCGTCACCGCGGCAAACGAGATCTTCCCGGGTGTCGTCATCCAGTTCGAGGACTTTGCCAACCACAACGCCTTTCGCCTGCTGAAGAAGTACCGCGACCGCATCTGCACCTTCAACGACGACATCCAGGGCACGGCGGCCGTCGCGCTTGCCGGCGTCTACTCGGCGATGCGGGTCAGCGGCGGCACGCTCGCCGGGCAGCGGCTGCTCTTCCTGGGCGCCGGCGAGGCCGCGACCGGGATCGCCGACCTGATCGTCGCGGCGATGGTCGCCGGCGGCGCCGACCCGGTGCAGGCGCGCACGTCGTGCTGGCTGTTCGACTCGAAAGGGCTGGTCGTCGCCGGGCGGCGCGGCGAGCTCGCCGAGCACAAGCTCGCCTACGCCCACGAGCACGCCGGCGAGACCGATCTCGTCGGTGCGATCCGCTCGCTCGAGCCGACCGGGCTCATCGGCGTGTCGGCCATGGCGGGCGCGTTCACGCGCGAGGTCGTCGAGGCGATGGCACGCCTGAATGCGCGGCCGATGGTCTTCGCGCTGTCGAATCCCACGTCGCGTGCCGAATGCTCGGCGCAGCAGGCCTACGAATGGAGCGCCGGCCAGGCGCTGTTCGCCTCGGGCAGCCCGTTCGATCCGGTGACCATCGGCGGCCGCACCTGGGTGCCGCGCCAGGGCAACAACTCGTACATCTTCCCGGGCATCGGCCTGGGCGCCATCGCCGTCGGCGCGCGCCGAGTCACCAACGAGATGTTCCTCGCCGCCGCGCGCGCCCTCGCCGACCAGGTCAGCGCCGAAGACCTCGCGCAAGGCAGCCTCTATCCGCCGCTTTCCTCGGTGCGCGACGTCTCGGCGCTGATCGCGGCAGCCGTCGCCGGGATCGCGTACGAGCAGGGCCACGCCGCCCTCGAGCGGCCCGCCGACCTGCTCGCCCACGTCCGCTCCTGCATGTACGACCCGGTGTATCCGCAATACGTCTGAAAAAGGGTGCCCCGGTCCGTCCGCCACGCCGCGATCGGCGCTGCGCTTGATGTGGCTCAAGCCTGGCGGCGGTCGGCGTCCCTAGGCTCGAGAGTCACGGCGGGTGCCGCAGAGGAACGCGATGCTGCAGATCCGGATTCACGGTCGAGGCGGTCAGGGTGTCGTCACCGCGGCCGAGATGCTGTCGATCGCCGCCTTCCGGCAGGGCCGGCACGCGCAGGCGTTCCCGAGCTTCGGCTCCGAGCGCACCGGCGCACCGGTGGTGGCGTTCTGCCGCATCGACGACGTCGAGATCCGTTCGCGCGAGCCGATCGTCGCGCCCGATGTGCTGATCGTCCAGGACCCGACGCTGCTTCATCAGGTCGACGTCTTCCAGGGGTTGACGCCCGACGGCTACGTCCTCATCAACAGCAAGCGAAGCTTCGCGATGCTCGGCCTGGCCGAGATCTCCGCCCGGTTCCGGCCGGAGCGGCTGCTGACCGTCTCGGCGACCGAGATCGCGCTCAAGCATCTGGGAAGGCCGCTGCCGAATGCCGTCCTGCTCGGCGGCTTCGCGGCGCTGTCCGGGCTGGTCACGCTCGACGCAGTCGCGCACGCGATCCGCACCAAATTCGGCGGCAAGGTCGCCGAAGGCAACGTCGCGGCAGCGACCGAAGCCTGGGATGTCGTCCGCCAAGAGATGGAAGAGATCGCTCATGCTCAAACAGATTGAGGGCTCGCGCGCGGTCGCCGAAGCCGTGGCACTCTGCCGGCCGGACGTCATCTGCGCCTATCCGATCTCGCCGCAGACGCACATCGTCGAAGGCCTCGGCGAGCTGGTCAAGGGCGGCGCGCTGGCACCGTGCGAGTTCATCAATGTCGAGAGCGAGTTCGCGGCGATGAGCGTGGCGATCGGCGCGTCGGCGGCCGGCGCGCGCACCTATACCGCGACCGCCAGCCAGGGGCTGCTGTTCATGGCCGAGGCCGTCTACAACGCCTCGGGCCTGGGCCTGCCGATCGTCATGACCGTCGCCAACCGGGCGATCGGCGCGCCGATCAACATCTGGAACGACCACAGCGATTCGATGAGCCAACGCGACAGCGGCTGGCTGCAGCTGTTCGCCGAGACCAACCAGGAGGCGCTCGACCTGCACATCCAGGCGTTCAAGCTCGCCGAGGAGCTGTCGATGCCGGTGATGGTGTGCATGGACGGCTTCATCCTCACCCACGCCTACGAGCGTGTCGACATGCCGACGCAGGCCGACGTCGACGCCTTTCTCCCGCCCTACGAGCCGCGCCAGGTCCTCGACCCGGCCGACCCGGTCTCGATCGGCGCGATGGTCGGCCCCGAGGCGTTCATGGAGGTCCGCTACCTGGCGCACGCCAAGCAGACCTCCGCGCTCGACCGCATCCCGGTCATCGCCGCCGAGTTCGAGGCGCGCTTCGGGCGCCGCTCGGGCGGCCTGGTCCGCGCCTACCGCTGCGACGATGCCGAGACGATCGTCGTCGCCCTCGGCTCGGTCATCGGCACGCTCAAGGAAACGATCGACGCGATGCGCGACAGCGGCATCAGGATCGGTGTCCTCGGCATCCAGTCGTTCCGGCCGTTCCCGCTCGCCGCGGTGCGCGCGGCGCTCGAGAGCGCGCAACGGGTGGTCGTGCTCGAGAAGAGCTTTTGCGTGGGCCTCGGCGGCGTCGTCTCGACCGACGTGCGGCTCGCCCTCTCCGGCCTGCAACTGCACGGCTACACCGTCGTCGCCGGCCTCGGCGGCCGGGCGATCACGCGCGTCTCGCTCGATCGGATGCTGCGCCAGGCGATCGAAGACAAGCTCGCCCCTCTGACCTTCCTCGACCTCGACTGGGGCATCGTCAATCGCCAGCTCGAGCGCGAGGCGCAGATGCGCCGCAGCGGCCCGATCGCCGAGAACGTGCTGCGCGACGTCGGCCCCGTCGCCGCGAAAGTCGCCTGATGAACGAAACACGCACACGCTCTCTTCGTTCGCTGCTCCCCGAGGGCGCGGGCGACGATCGGGAATCGCCGCAGACCGTCAAGTTCTACCAGACCGGCACGTTCACGGTCGGCAACCGCTTGCTCGGACCGGAGCAGCGAACGGTGCAGGCATCGATCGAGCGCAGCAACTCGCTCAACTCGGGGCATCGCGCCTGTCAGGGCTGCGGCGAGGCGCTCGGCGCGCGCTACGCCATCGACGCGGCGATGCGCGCGACCGGCAACCGGCTGATCGCCGCCAACGCCACCGGCTGCCTCGAGGTCTTCTCGACGCCGTATCCGGAATCGTCGTGGCAGCTGCCGTGGATCCATTCTCTGTTCGGCAATGCCGCCGCCGTCGGCACCGGCATCGCCGCCGCGCTCAAGGTCAAGGCGCTGAAGGCCGGTCGCGCGGCGAGCGACGTCCGCGTCATCGCCCAGGGCGGCGACGGCGGCACGACCGACATCGGCTTCGGCTGCCTGTCGGGCATGTTCGAGCGCAACGACGACGTGCTCTACATCTGCTACGACAACGAGGCCTACATGAACACCGGCGTGCAGCGCAGCTCGGCGACGCCGCCGGGGGCGCGCACGGCGACGACGATGGCCGTCGGGCCCGCCCCCGGCGCCGACTTCGGCAAGGGCAAGAACCTGCCGCTGATCGCGATGGCGCACGAGATCCCGTACGTCGCCGCCGCCACCGTCGACGACCTGCACGACCTCGAGGCCAAGGTCGAGCACGCGATGCGCCTGCACGGCGCGCGCTACCTGCACATCCTCGTGCCGTGCCCGCTCGGCTGGGGCTCGGCCAGCCACGACACGATCCGGCTCGCGCGCCTGGCGCGCGAGACCGGCATCTTCCCGGTCTTCGAGGCCGAGAACGGCGAAGTGACCCGCGTGACCAAGATCCGCCGTCGCGTCCCGGTCGAGGAGTACCTGCGGCCGCAGAAGCGTTTCGCCCACCTTTTCGGCGCCCAGGGAAAGGCCGACATGCTCGCCCGCATCCAGGCCGACGCCGACCGCAACATCCGCCGCTTCGGGCTGCTCGACCAGGAGAGCGTCGCATGACGATGCAAAAGCCGTTCGCGATCACACTCGATCCGGGCTCGTCGCTCGCCAACAAGACCGGCTCGTGGCGCACCGAGCGGCCTGTCTACGTCGATCGCCTGCCACCGTGCAACGCGCAGTGTCCTGCCGGCGAGGACATCCAGGGCTGGCTCTTTCACGCCGAGAGCGGCAACTACGAAGCCGCCTGGCGCCACCTCACCCGGGACAATCCGTTCCCGGCGATCATGGGTCGGGTCTGCTACCACTCGTGCGAAGGGGTGTGCAACCGCGCCAAGATCGACGACCCGGTCGGCATCAACTCGGTCGAGCGCTTCCTCGGCGACGAGGCGCTCGTCAGAGGCTGGCAATTCGAGTCGCCGAAGCAGGAGACCGGGCGTCACGTCCTCATCGTCGGCGCCGGCCCGTCGGGCATGTCCGCGGCGTTCCAGTTGCGCCGCCTCGGCCACGCCGTCACCGTGATGGAGGCCGGGCCGCTGCTGGGCGGGATGATGCGGTTCGGCATTCCCAAGTACCGCCTGCCACGCGACGTGCTCGACGCCGAGATGGAGCGCATCGTCCGGATGGGCGTGACCGTCAAGCTCGGCGCCAAGGTCGCCGACCTCGCCCGGACGATGGAGGAGGGCGGCTACGACGCGACCTTCCTCGCCGTCGGCGCGCACATCGCCAAGCGCGCCTTCATCCCGGCGAAGGACTCGGCGCGGATCCTCGACGCGGTCGCCGTCCTGCGCTCGATGGAAGGCGAAGACAGGCCCATGCTCGGCCGGCGCGTCGTCGTCTACGGCGGCGGCAACACGGCGATCGACGTCGCGCGCACGGCCAGGCGCCTCGGCGCGACCGAGGCGGTCATCGTCTACCGGCGCACGCGCGAGAAGATGCCGGCGCACGACTTCGAAGTCGAGGAAGCGCTCGAGGAAGGCGTGATGGTCAAGTGGCTGTCGACGATCAAGGAGGCCGGTGAAGGCGCCATCACGATCGAGAAGATGACGCTCGACGAGAAGGGCAATCCGCAGCCCACCGGCGAGCTGGAAACGCTGGCGGCCGACTCGGTCGTCCTCGCCCTCGGCCAGGACGTGGATCTCGGCCTGCTCGAAGGCGTGGCCGGGCTCGAGGTCAGCGACGGCGTCGTCCGCGTCGATCCGGCGACGATGATGACCGGCCGCGCCGGCCTCTTCGCCGGCGGCGACATGGTGCCCGCCGAGCGCAACGTGACGGTCGCCGTCGGCCACGGCAAGAAGGCGGCGCGCCACATCGATGCCTGGCTGCGCGGCACGGTGCTGCGCGAGGCGCCCAAGCACGCGGTCGCGACTTTCGACCGCATCAACGCCTGGTACTACAGCGACGCGCCGAAGACGGTTCGCCCGCAACTCGACATCGCCCGACGCACGAGCAGCTTCGACGAGGTCCAGGGCGGCCTCACCGGCGACAACGCCCTGTTCGAGGCGCGCCGATGCCTGAGCTGCGGCAACTGCTTCGAGTGCGACAACTGCTACGGCGTCTGCCCCGACAACGCCGTGATCAAGCTCGGCCCCGGCAAGCGCTTCAGCTTCAACTACGACTACTGCAAGGGCTGCGGCATCTGCGTCGCCGAGTGCCCGTGCGGCGCCATCGACATGGTGCCCGAGGAGGTCTAACGCGGCGGCGCGCCCTCAGGATGCGGCCGGCTCGAGCACCTGCCGCAGGCCGGCGGGGTCGGTGATCTCGATCTGGCGCTGGCGGACGAAGAGCAGCCCGTCGGCCTGGAACTTCGACAAGGTGCGGCTCACCGTCTCCAGCTTCAGGCCGAGGAAGCTGCCGATCTCCTCGCGGCTCATGCGCAGCAGCAGCGACGCCGCCGAGAAGCCGCGCACCTCGAGCCGATGGACGAGGTTGAGCAGGAAAGCCGCGACGCGCTCCTCGGCGTGCATGCTGCCGAGATGCAGCATCGCTTCGTGATCGGTGGCGATCTCGTGGCTCATGTGGCGGTGGAACCGTCGCTGCAGCGACGGCACTTCGCGGGCGATCGTTTCGAACTGATCGAACGGGATCACGCACACCTGCGAGTCCTCGAGCGCGATCACTTCGACCTCGTGGCGACCGATGTCGATGCCGCCGAGGCCGATCAACTCGCCGCCGGTCTGGAACCCGGTGACCTGCTGGTGTCCCTGCGGCGAGGTGATGACCGACTTGAAGAAGCCGGTGCGAACGGCGTACAGGGCGTCGAAACGGTCGCCGGCGTGAATCAGCGTTTCGCCGCGCGCCACCTTGCGCTGGCCGACGACCATGTGGGCATCGACGTGATCGAGCTCGTCCCGTTCGAGGCCGACGGGAAGGCAGAGCTCGCGCAGATTGCAGGTCGAGCACCGCGCCTTGCAGGCGACGGTATGGAGCGGTCGAAAGACGATCTGATCCATCGGCAGCGCCGCTCCTCGTCCCGGCTGAGGGAAGTCTAGCCGAGGCGCCGAGGGTCCTGATCTACATCAAGCCACTGACGCATCGCGCGCCTAGAGTCGGCGCGGATGCTCCCCGAGACCTATCACCAGCTGCGCCAGGAGCTCGCGGCCTTCGTTCCGGCGGCAAGACTCGTCGATGACCCGCTGCGCCTGCTCGCGTGGGGAACCGACGCCAGCTTCTACCGCCTCGTGCCGCAGCTCGTGGTCGTCGTCGAGAGCGAGGACGAGGTGCGCCAGCTGCTCCGGTGCTGCGCACGCCTGAAGACGCCGGTGACCTTCCGCGCCGCCGGGACGAGCTTGTCGGGACAGGCAGTGAGCGACTCGGTGCTGGTCATGCTGGGCGACGGCTGGCGAGGCATTTCGGTGGCCGACGACGCGGCGACGATCACGCTGCAGCCCGGCGTCATCGGCGCCGCGGCGAACCGCAGGCTGGCGCCGCTCGGCCGCAAGATCGGTCCCGACCCGGCGTCGATCGACGCGGCGATGATCGGCGGAATCGCCGCCAACAACGCCAGCGGCATGTGCTGCGGCACGGCGCAGAACAGCTATCACACGCTCGCCGGCATGCGCATCGTCCTCGCCGACGGCACCGTGCTCGACACGCGCGATCCGGCCAGCCGCGCCGCATTCGCCGAGCGCCGCGCCGAGCTCTCGCAGGGCCTTGCCGAGCTGGCCGCCGCGACCCGCGCCGACGCGACGCTCGCCGAGCGCATCCGTCACAAGTTCAGGCTCAAGAACACCACCGGCTACAGCCTGAACGCGCTGGTCGAGTTCAGCGACCCGGTCGACATCCTCGCCCACCTGATGATCGGTTCGGAGGGCACTCTCGGCTTCATCAGCGAGATCACCTACCTCACCGTCGAAGAGCACCCGCACAAGGCGAGCGCGCTGATCCTGTTCGACCGGCTCGAGACCGCGTGCAGCGCCGTGACGCTGCTCAAGCAGACGCCGGTGGCCGCGGTCGAGCTGCTCGACCGCGCGTCGCTGCGCTCGGTGCAGGGCAAGCCCGGGATTCCCGCGTCGCTCGTCGCCCTGCCCGACGACGGCGCGGCGCTGCTGGTCGAGACGCGCGCCGGCACGGCCGCCGCCCTCGCCGTCAAGATCGACGCGATCACGGCCGTGCTCGCCTCGCTGCCGCTCGCGACGCCGCTTCGCTTCACGACCGACGCCGCCGAGGCCACCGCCCTCTGGAACGTCAGGAAGGGCATGTTCCCGGCGATCGGCGCGATGCGGCCGATCGGAACGACGGTGATCATCGAGGACGTCGCGTTTCCGGTCGAGCGCCTCGCCGAGGCAACGCTCGCGCTGCAGCGGCTGCTGCGCCGCCACGGCTACGACGAGGCCATCATCTACGGCCATGCGCTCGAGGGCAACCTGCACTTCGTCTTCACGCAGGACTTCGGCAGCGCCGCCGAGATCGAGCGCTACAGCGGCTTCATGGACGAGCTGTGCGCGATGGTCGTGCACGAGTTCGACGGCTCGCTGAAGGCCGAGCACGGCACCGGCCGCAACATGGCGCCGTTCGTCGAGATGGAGTGGGGCGCCGCAGCCTTCGCGGCGATGCGGCGCATCAAGGCGCTGATCGACCCGCACGGGCTGCTCAACCCCGGAGTGATCCTCAACGACGATCCCAAGTCGCATCTGAAGAACCTGAAGCCGATGCCCGCGGCCGACCCGCTCGTCGACACCTGCATCGAGTGTGGCTTCTGCGAGCCGAAGTGTCCGTCGCGCGGCCTCACGCTCTCGCCGCGCCAGCGCATCGTCGGCTGGCGCGAGATCTCCCGCCTCGACGCCGCCGGCGACGACAGCGAGCGAACGCGCGAGCTGAAGCAGCTCTACGACTATCAGGGCATCGACACCTGCGCCGCCTGCGGCCTGTGCGCGACGGCATGCCCGGTCGGCATCGAGACCGGCCTGCTGATCAAGGCGCTGCGCGGCCGCAAGGCGAGCCCTTTTGCCAAGCAGGTCGCCGGCGTGGCGGCCAAGCGCTACGGCGCGCTCACCGCCGGCGTCCGATGGGGCCTCGGCGCCGCCGACCTGCTGCACGGCATCGTCGGCACGACGATCATGAAGGGCGCGCTCGACGGCCTGCGCCACGCGAGCGGCGGCCGCCTGCCGAAATGGTCGCCGGCGCTGGCCCGGCCGATCCACTTCGTGCCGCGCCCGCACGCCGCCACCGGCGCCGAGCGGATCGTCTACTTCGCGAGCTGTGCCGCCCGCAACATGGGATCACAACGCGGCGACGACGGCGTCGAGATGCTGCCGGTCGTCGCCGAGCGGCTGTTCGCTCGCGCCGGCTTCGACGTCGTCCATCCCGCCGGCCTCGACGGCTTGTGCTGCGGCCAGCCGTTCGAGAGCAAGGGCCTCATCGACGCGGCGAACGCGAAATCGGCCGAGCTCGAGGCGGCCCTGGTCGCGGCGAGCGAAGGCGGACGCCTTCCCGTCGTCTTCGACACCAGCCCGTGCGCCTACCGCATGAAGAAGTACCTGGCCGGCCGCCTCGCCGTCCAGGACAGCATCGATTTCGTCCACGACAGCGTCCTGCCGCGCGTCACGATCACGGCGCAGCCCGAGGCCGTCGCCATCCACCCGGTCTGCAGCGTTCGCAAGATGGGCGGCGTCGACAAGCTGATGGCGGTGGCGCGCCGCTGCAGCGACGACGTCGTGACCAGCGAGGACGTGCAGTGCTGCGGCTTCGCCGGCGACCGCGGCTTCATCCGGCCCGAGCTCAACGAACATGCGCTGCGCCTGCTCAAGGCGTTGCTCCCCGCGGGCTGCGAGAGCGGCTATTCGACCAGCCGCACCTGCGAGATCGGCCTCTCGGAGCAAGCCGGCTTTCCCTATCAGTCGATCCTGTACCTGGTCGAGCGCTGCGCGTCGCCGTGCGCGCGTCAGCCGGCCGGCGCCGACGCGACGGCCGTCGCCGGCACCGATCGGGGCAGCATCGCGTCGGCGACCAGCTCGGCGATGTCGCGCGACGTCGTCGCGCCTGCACCTTCGACCGCGGCCAGCCCGTCGCCGATCATCACCGCGCAGTAGGGACACGCGGTCGCGATCGTCCTGGGCGCCGCTTCGAGCGCCTGCTCGACGCGCAGCACGTTGATCCGCGTGCCGATGGTCTCGTCGATCCACATCCGGCCGCCGCCGGCGCCGCAGCACATCGACTTCTCGCGCGTCAGCGCGAACTCGAGCGGCGTGTCGCGGCTCAGGCGCGCGACGATCGCCCGCGGCGCGTCGAACTCGCCGTTGTGGCGGCCGAGATAGCACGGGTCGTGATAGATCACGCGCTCGAGCGAAGCGTCGACCTCGATGCGGCCGTCGGCGAGCAGCTCGGCGATGAGCTGGCTGTGGTGCACCACCTCGCAGTCGATGCCGAACTCGGGGTATTCGTTGCGCAGCGTGTTCAGGGCGTGCGGGTCGCAGGTGACGATCCGCCTGACGCCGAGCTCGCCCAGCGTCCCGGCCAGCGCCGTCGCAAGCTGCCTGAACAGCACTTCGTTGCCGACGCGGCGCACGCATTCGCCGGTCGAGCCTTCGCGCGCGCCGAGGATGCCGAAGCGGACCTGCGCGCGCTGCAGGATGCGGACGAAGGCGCGCGCGATCTTCTGGCCGCGCGGATCGAACGACATCGCCGAGCCGACGTAGAAGAGGCAGTCGAGCCCGGCCATGTCGGCGGCGCTGGTGACGAGCGGGACGTCGAGGTCGTCGGCCCAGTGGCCGCGATCCCCGGCCGCAAGCCCCCAAGGGTTGCCCTGCGATTCGTAGGCCTCGAAGACGCGCTTGAGCTCGTGCGGAAACTCGCCTTCGATCATCACCTGGTGCTGGCGCATGCGGAAGAACTTGTCGAGGTGCTCGAGCTCGATCGGACACGCGGCCTCGCAATAGCCGCAGGTCGTGCACGCCCAGAGCGTCTCCTCGGCGATGACGGCGCCGACGAGCGGCGGCAAGCTCGCCGCGGGATCGACGTCGACGATCGCCCGCCGCTCGGCCAGCAGATGGTGCTTGAGGCTGTCGTTGACAGCCTTCAGCGACAGCGGCTTGCCGGTGAGGTACGTCGGGCACGCATCCTTGCAACGGCCGCACTCGGTGCAGGTAAAGACGTCGAGCCCGTCCTTCCAGGCCAGGTCGCGCGCGTCGCGGATGCCGGCCTTCATGTCGGCCTCGTCGGTCGCCTCCATCAGCTTGTCGACGTCGACGCTCGGGACCCGATGTCCCGGCCGGCCGCGCCGGAAGTAGAGCGTCGGCAGCGCCGTGACGATGTGGAAGTGCTCGCCCGCCGGCAGGAGGACCAGGAAAGAGAACACCACCACCATCTGCGTCCAGTACGACAGCGCGTAGCCGACCTGCAGCATCGCAGGCGAGAGGTCGGCGAAGCCCCGGGCGATCGCGTCGCCGCCGAACGCGAACGCGCGCTCGTGGGCCATGGCCGGGAAGCGGTCGGAGAGCAGCGCGAAGCGAAAGCCGTCGAAGGCGAAATCGGTGAGCATGATCGCCAGGATCAGCGACAGCACGAGGATCGCCTCGCGGTTCTTCTCGAGGCGAGGCGGCCGGTCGACGAGGCGCCGGTAAAACGCGTACAGCACGGCGGCGATGACGGCGAGCTCGACGGCGTCCTTGGCCGCGGCAAACGGAGCGAGCGCGTCCGGAAACGACGCCGACTCGTCGTAGCCGATGGCGATGAGCTGGAGCTTTCGGATCAGCAACGACATGAAGCCGACGAAGATCACCGCGTGCATCACGCCCGGGCGCCATTCGCGCCGGACCATGCGCTGCTGCAGCAAGCCGTTGACGACGACGCTGCGCAGCCGCTCGAGCGGCCGGTCGAACCGCGCGGCCGGCTGCAGCGCCGCGACAATGGCGAGCTTGCGCCAGGCGAGTGCGGCGAAGCCGGCAAACGCCATCAGCATCAAGACGGTGATTCCTGCCGGCCCCATCGGCTCTGGCCCTCCGCGCCGGACTCTAGGCAGAGCCGCGGGTTGGCGGATGATCTATGTCACGCAGCACGCCGAGGGCAAGGTCGATGATCCGGACAGACCCGAGGTCGGAAGGGAACGAGATGCAGATGCAAGACAGCCGTGCGCCGGCGGCGGCGCCCGCGGCCGGCCGCGAGCGGTCGGCGCTGCGCGCCTGGGTGATGGCGTCGCGGCCGCACACCTTGACGATCGGCGTCAACCCGGTCCTCGTCGGCGGTGCCCTCGCCTGGCAGCAGACCGGCCGCATCGACGTCGCCGTGATGCTGATATCGATGCTGGGTGCGTTGCTTCTTCAGGCCGGCACCAACCTAGACAACGACGTCAGCGACTTCGAGCGCGGCACCGACCGTGCCGGCCGCCTCGGCCTGCCGCGCGCGACTGCGCTCGGCCTTTTGAGCGCGCGCCAGGTGCGCACCGCGTCGCGCGGCTGCTTCCTGCTCGCCACCGTGCTCGGCCTGATGCTGGCATGGCGCGGCGGCTGGCCGATCCTCGTCGCCGGCCTCGCCTCGGCGGCAGCGGCAATGTCGTATTCGGGCGGGCCGCGGCCGATCTCGTACACGCCGTTCGGCGACTTCGTCGTCTGGCTGTTCTTCGGCCTGGTCGCGGTGTGCGGCACCTACTATCTGCAGACCTTCGCGCTGACGCCCGGCGTCGTCGTCGCGGCGACGATGGTCGGCCTGCCGGCGACCGCGGTCCTGGTCGTCAACAACTACCGCGATCTCGATCCCGACCGTGCCGTCGGCAAGCGCACCCTGGCCGTCTGCCTGGGGCGGGCCTTCAGCCGCGGCGAATACGCCGTTCTGCTGCTCGCCCCGTTCGCCCTCCTCGCCGTCCTGGCGATGCTGACCGGCATCGGTGCGACCCTGCTCGTGCCACTGCTCGCGCTGCCGACAGCGATCGGGCTGGTGCGTCGGTTCTGGCGCGAGACGCCCGGGCCGGCGTTCAACGCCCTGCTCGCGCAGACGGCGCGCCTGCAGGTGCTGTTCTCGGTGCTGCTCTGCGTCGGCATCCTGCTGCACTGAAGCGCACCGGTCCCTGCGGCCGGTGCCGCGCGAAGTCGTGGCCTCAGTAGCGGCCGTGCTGCTTGTAGACGTAGTTCGTCAGCTCCGCGGCCTGGATCGACAGGCGCGTCTGCACCCGGTGAACGGCGCGCACGATCGCGCACATCACCGCATACAGGATGCGTGGATGGCTGTCGATCAGGCTCTCCATGTCGGCGCGGCGGATCTCGAGCACGCGCGAACTCTCGGCGGCGACGAGCGAGGTGTAGCGCGGCGTGCCGTCGAGAAAGCCGAGCTCGTGCGCGAACTCGCCCGCGCGCAGCGTCGTCAGCACCGTTTCGTCGGCCGTGCCGGCGTGCTTGACGACAGCAAGCCCGCCGTCGACGACGACGACGAGGCGATCGTCGGCCTCACCCTCGCGGCCGATCACCTGCTGCGGCGAATAGCTGCGCAGCGTCATCAGCCCGGCGAGAACGGCACGTGCATCGGCATCGAGATCGGCGCCGATCGGACTGCCCTGGAGGGCTTCGAGAAGAGGGGGCGGTGCGGTCATGGGGGTCTCGATCAGGAGGGACAGTGAAAACGGGCGGTGTCGGTCAGGAGGGAAAGGCCGGGGCGGCAAGCGGCGCGGCGTCCGACGTCGGGCGAGGCGCCGGCGGGCCGCTGCCTGCGCCGGCCATGTCGAGCGTCGTGTCCGCGCGCTTGACGAACGCGTCGACCATCGTCCGCGCCACATACTCGATCGCCGGCGCGGCGAGCCGGTCGAGGACGCCGTCGGCGATCTCGTAGGACACGTCGAAGGTGACGCGGCAGCCGATGTCGGCGAGCGGTGTCAGCCGCCAGTCGCCCTGGAAGCGCCGAAACGGCCCTTCGACGAGGCGGACCTGCAGCCACTCGGGGCGGTGCTTCGGATTGCGGGTCCGAAAGCCGAAGCGCGCCTTCATGTAGCAGAAGTCGAGACGCGCCGCGACCCAGTCGTCGCTGCGCTCGAGGATCGTCGCGCCGGTGCACCAGGGCAGGAACTGCGGGTACGCCTCGGCCTGCTCGATCAGGTCGAACATCGCCTCGACGGCGTAGGGAACGAGGACCGAATGACTGAGCTCCACAAACCGACCTCGCGAACACGCCCCTTGACCTAGATCAGACTCGTGTGTCTTCGACCGCCGACACTGCCGGTATCGCCACCTTGCCCCGGTCGCGATCGCGGCTGGTGATCCAGGTCAAGAAAGCCGCAGATTCACTCTCGAGGAACCGACATGAAGCACATTCTCACGCTCGCCGCCGCGGCGGCGACCCTCGCATTCGCCGGCGCCGCCTTTGCCAGCCCGGCCGAAGACATCATCGCCGCGCAGAAGTGTTCGAAGTGCCATACGGCGACGACCACCAAGAAGGCGCCGTCGTGGGCCTCGCTGGCGCAGAAGTACAAGGGCGACCCGGCGGCCGAGGCCAGGCTCGTCACGATACTCAAGACCGGCGGCAAGACCGCCGACGGCGACGACCACAAGAAGGTCGACGCGAGCGACGCCGACCTGAAGGCGATCGTCGCCATCGTGCTGTCGTCGAAGTAGTGCCGTCGGTGCGCCGGGGAGCGGTTCCATGACCGAAGCCGATCGGCCGGGATTCATCGGCCGGGTGCGTCGCGCCCTGTTCTCGCCGTCGCTGCGCTGGTCGGTGGCGACGCTGCTCGGCCTGGGTCTCGTCGTCGGCGCGGGCGCCGTGATCTCGACGCAGGTCGCGCTTGCTGTCACCGGAACCGATGAGTTCTGTGGCACGGCCTGTCATTCGCACGAGAAATTCGTCTTCCCCGAGCACAAGCTGTCGGAGCACTACACCAATCGCGTCGGCGTGCGGGCGATGTGCGTCGACTGTCACGTGCCGCATTCCTACCCGGCCAAGATTTTCTACAAGGCCCGGGTCGGCATGGAAGACGCCTACGCCGAACTGCGTGGGACGATCTCGACGCAGGCCAAGTTCGATGCCGCGCGCTGGCGCCTGGCCAACATCGTCTGGGACGAGATGCGCGCCAACAACTCGGCCAACTGCCGCAGCTGCCACGACCCGGCCGCGTGGGATCCGAAGAAGCAGTCCGAGGACGCGACTTCGCAGCACAAGAAGTTCTTCTCCGGCAAGGCGACCTGCATCGATTGCCACACCGGCGTCGCGCACAAGGACCCCGAGGAACCGAAGGTGCCGGAGACGGCGGCCTCCGCGCCCGGCTGATCGTAAACCCGCGTGCCGTCGCGACGCGGGCGCCGTATCGCCGCGACGCGGCGAACGAAGAGTCGGAGTTGTCTGATCTGCGTCAAGTCACTGCCTCGACCCGGCCGTAGATTTGCCGAGCCCCAAAGCGCCGCCAGCGGCCGTCCACTCGAGGAGTACCCATGATGACTTTGCGCACCTGGACGCGGTTGGCCTTGACGGGGTTGATGGCTGCGGCGCTGGCCGCTTGCGGCGGCGGGGGCGGGAGCGACGGTGCCGCCGGACCGGCGGGC
>CAJDUN010000055.1_pt1 | contig 24634 bp, 27 predicted proteins | sample 7390741 | NCBI WGS metagenome assembly CAJDUN01 (sample SAMEA7055660, study PRJEB34461) | soil metagenome | biome: terrestrial ecosystem; feature: Peninsula; material: soil | place: Antarctica | collected 2016 | reverse complement strand
CGCCCTCAAGCGCCGCGCCACTGCGCTGGGATTCCAGATCAACCCGATGGAGACCGCTGCATGAAGTCGGCCGTCTTCAGTTTTGTTTCTTGAGAGCGTGCGCTACCTGTCGCGGGGAGCCTTGTCGTACTTGCGCCAGTAGTCGAACTCTTCCTCGTGGATCTCGATGTCGAGCTCGGCCACGCGCGCGCCGAGCCGCTCCTGGACATCGGCGACGGCGCGGTTGTAGACCGACGGCGCGATCTCCTCGAGCACGAACGCGAGCAGCGCGCCGGCGGCGATGTTGCCGATGCGCTCTTCCATGTTCTCCTGGAAGTAGCGCTCGATCGAGGCGATCGCCTGCTGGCGCGCTTCCTTGCTCAGCTCGATCGTCATGCGCGCGGCTAGATGCCGGCCTGGGTGATGAACTTCGGGTTCATGTACGACTCGATCGCCTCGCTGCCGCCTTCCGAGCCGTAGCCGGAATCCTTGACGCCGCCGAACGGCGTTTCGGGGATGCCGAGGCCGACATGGTTGATCGAGATCATCCCGGTCTCGACCGACGCCGCGATCGCGTTGGCGGTCTTCGCCGACCTCGTCCACGCGTACGCCGCGAGGCCGAACGGCAGACGGTTCGCTTCCTTCACCGCATCCTCGAAGCTCTTGAACGGATTGATGATCGCGAGCGGGCCGAACGGCTCCTCGTTCATCGCCCTGGCGTCATTGTCGAGTTCGGTGACGACGGTCGGCTCCCAGAAGTTGCCCTTGTCGCCGATCGCGTGGCCGCCGGTGCGCAGCTTGCCGCCGTGACGGCCGGCGTCCTCGAGGTTGACCTCCATCGCCTTGGAGCGGCGCGGGTTGGCGAGCGCGCCCATGCGCGTCTCCTTGTCGAGGCCGTTGCCGACCTTGAGCGCCTTCGCGGCGGCGACGAACTGCTCGACGAAGCTGTCGTAGATGCCTTCCTGCACCAGGAAGCGCGTCGGCGAGATGCAGACCTGGCCGGCGTTCCTGAACTTGCTCGCGGCCATCGCCTTGGCGGCCACCGCGGCGTCGGCGTCGTCGAAGATGATCACGGGCGCGTGGCCGCCGAGCTCCATCGTCACCCGCTTCATGTGCAGACCGGCGAGCGCCGCGAGCTGCTTGCCGACGACCGTCGAGCCGGTGAACGAGATCTTGCGGATGACCGGATGCGGGATCAGGTACGACGAGATCTCGGCCGGATCGCCGTAGACGAGATTGACCGCGCCAGCCGGCACGCCGGCGTCGGCGAAGGCGCGAATCAGCTCGGCGGGCGAGCCCGGCGTCTCCTCGGGCGCCTTGACGATGATCGAGCAGCCGGCGGCGAGCGCGGCCGAGAGCTTCCTCACGATCTGGTTGATCGGGAAGTTCCACGGCGTGAACGCCGCCACCGGGCCGACCGGCTCCTTGACGACGAGCTGGTAGATGCCCTCGCCGCGCGCCGGGATGACGCGGCCGTAGGTGCGCCGGCCTTCCTCGGCGAACCAGTCGATGGTGTCGGCGCCGTTCAGGATCTCGGCCTTCGCCTCGGCGACGGTCTTGCCCTGCTCCATCGTCATGATCTCGGCGATGGTCTGCACGCGCTCCCGCAACAGGTCGGCAGCCTTTCGCATGATCTTCGAGCGCTCGTAGGCCGAGACCTTCTTCCAGGTCCGGAAGCCCTTGTCGGCGGCGGCGAGGGCGCGGTCGAGGTCGGCGCGGCCGGCCCAGGCGAACTTGCCGATGACCTCGCCGGTCGCGGGGTTGACGACCGGATGGGTGCGGCCGGACGCGGCGGGGCTCCAGGTGCCGTCGATGTAGAGCTGGGTGTCGGGGTACATAAGTCCTCTGGCGGTGAACGATGAAATGGGAAGAAGGAAGGTCAGCCCGGCTGCGGGCCGTCGTAGCCCTCGACCACGACCATGTCGACGGTCGAGACCGGCAGCCGGATCTTCACGGCCGACTGGTAGTCGGGCGAATGCCAGCAGTCGAGCGCGGCCTGGTAGGACGGGAATTCGATGACGACGTTGCGGCTGCGGCTCGAGCCTTCCGGAGTCTCGTAGCGACCGGCGCGGACGAGAAAGCGCCCGCCGAAGCGCGAGATCGGTGCGGCGTTCGCCGCCACATAGGCCTTGTAGACCTCGGGGTCCACGACCTCGACGCGGGCGATCCAGTATCCCTTGGCCATCCGGTTCTCCTTGCGGCGCGACGGTCCGCGACGACGACGGCCGGCGCGGGCGAAATGGGGATTTTGCGCCCGTGACACGGTTCGCGTGGGAGCGCGGTCGGCGCGTGCTCGCACGCACTCTTGGCGGCGCCGGACGGAGCGCGGATGATCCGCGTTCGAACGACAACGACGCCGGAGACACGTCCATGCATCCTGGGTTTCGACCTTTCGCCGTCGCATGCGCGACCGGCGCGCTCGCGGCGGTGCTTGCGAGCTGTGCCGCGCCCTCGGGCACGTCCACCGTCGCCGCCGCGAGGGCCGGCGATGCCGCGGCCGTGCCGCGCTATCGCGTCGACGCCGCATGGCCCTTGCCACTGCCGAACAACTGGATCCTCGGCCAGGTGAGCGGCATCGCCACCGACGCCGAAGACCATGTCTGGGTCCTGCAGCGGCCGGGCAGCCTCACCGAAGACGAGCGCGGCGCGGCGCTCTCGCCGCCGCAGTCGAGCTGCTGCCGGCCGGCACCGCCGGTGCTCGAGTTCGACGCCCAGGGCAAGCTCCTGCGCTCGTGGGGCGGGCCGGGGGCGGGCTACAACTGGCCGCAGAACGAGCACGGCATCCACGTCGATGCCAACGGCTTCGTCTGGATCACCGGCAACGGCAGCGAGGACGGTCAGGTCCTCAAGTTCACCCGCGACGGCCGCTTCGTGATGCAGATCGGCAAGGTCGGGCCGCAGACCGGCAACGCCGATCTCACGCGGCTCGGCCAGCCGGCCGGCGTCGAGGTCGACGCGCCGGCACACGAGGTCTACGTCGCCGATGGTTACTACAACCGGCGCGTCATCGTCTTCGACAGCGACACCGGCGCCTACCGGCGGCACTGGGGCGCGTACGGCAAGCCGCCGAGCGATGCCGACAAGCCCAGCACGCGCCGCCTCTCGTCGCCGACCGCCGCCGAGCTGACGCAGTTCGGCAATCCGGTCCATTGCGTGCGCGTCGCCAAGGACGGGCTGGTCTACGTCTGCGACCGGCTCAACAACCGCGTCCAGGTGTTCCGCAAGGACGGCCGCTACGTCCGCGAGTTCTCGATCGAGTCGCGCACCGCCGGCAACGGCTCGGTGTGGGACATCGTCCTGTCGCGCGACCCCGAACAGCGCTGGCTGGTGCTGGCCGACGGCCGCAACAACACCGTGCACATGGTCCGCCGTGACACCGGCCGGATCGAGGGCTCGCTCGGCCGCCCGGGCCGCTATGCCGGCGAGTTCCACTGGGTGCACGACCTGGCGATCGACTCGCAGGGAAACCTCTACGCCGGCGAGGTCGACACCGGCAAGCGGGCGCAGAAGTTCGTCCGCGTGCCCTGACCGACTAGCTAGGCGGCCGGCGCGTCGCGCACCGGTCCGGGCTCGTCCGGGCGCGGTGACGCGCCCGGTGGCTCGATGGCGGCGACGGTCGCGAGGCGCAGCTGCTGCAGCTGCGCCTGGGCGAGCGACGCGTAGAGCGGCGGCCCGAGCAGGCGCGAGACGAGGCTCGCGACCAGTGCGCAGGCCATCAGGCTGAGCACCATGGCGTGGCCGTCGATCATCTCCATGACGATGATGAAGGCCGTCAGCGGCGCCTGCGTCGTCGCGGCGAGGAAGGCGACCATGCCGAGCGCGATCAGCGCCGCATGGTCGGCGTTGCCGAAGAGAAGCGCGATGTCGTTGCCGATGCCGGCGCCGATCGCGAGCGAGGGCGCGAAGAGGCCGCCGGGCACGCCGCTCCAGACCGTGAGCCAGGTGGCGACGAGCTTGCCGAAGGCATACACGACAGGCGCGCTCTGCGTGCTGTCGAGCAGGCCGCGCGTGTAGCCGTAGCCGCTGCCCCAGGTTGCGCCGCCGGTGGCGAGCGCCACGATCGCGACGGCCAGGCCGCAGATCGCGGCGAAGGCGACCGGCCGTCGCGCGCGCCACGCGTTGACGCGCTCCGCGCGGCTGGTGAGCGAACGCAGCAACAGGCGCGAGAAGACGCCGCCGGCCACGCCGCCGAGCACCGCCACGAGCACCCCCGGTCCGAGCAGCGACCAGCCGATCGTCGGCACCTGGATCACGCCGAAGTAGGTCGAGTTGCCGTAGACCGAGACCGCCATCAGGCCGGCGAGCACGATCGCCGAGACGAGCAGGCCGCTCGAGCGCTGCTCGGGCCGGCGCGAGAGCTCCTCGATCGCGAACATCACGCCGGCGAGCGGCGCGTTGAAGGTGGCGGCGATGCCGGCCGCGCCGCCGGCGATGAGCAGGCCATGCTCGGTGATCGCGGTGCGCTCGGGCAGCCAGCGCCGCACGCTGTGCAGCACGCCCGCGGCGATCTGCACCGACGGGCCCTCGCGGCCGAGCGACAGCCCGGCCAGCAGGCCCCAGGCGGTGAGCAGCACCTTGGCCAGCGCCAGGCGAAGCGAGACGAAGAGGCGCACCTCGGACGTGCTCACCGCGGTGTCGAGCGCGGCCATCACGTGCGGGATGCCGGACCCCGCCGCGGCTGGCGCGAAGCGTCGTGTCACCCAGACGCAGCCGGCGGTCGCCGCCGGAACCCAGACCAGCGGCACCCACCAGGCCAGCGCGGCGATGCGGTGAAAGCCGGCCAGCGCGACGTCCGTGAGCCAGGTAAAGCCGACGATCGAGAGCCCGGCCAGCGTAGCGAAGGCCAGTACCAGCGCACGCGTGATCCACGGTCGCCAGTCGCTGAATTCGCGCCGCACCGCGCGGACGGTGTCGTGGTCGGGAATCACGGTCTCGGCGTCGACGAGACGATCAGGAGGGGCAGGCGCTCAGCTCGATCACGTCGCCGTTGCCGGCGCGCGGCGCCGACGCGGCGAGCGGCGTGCAGCCACGCGGCGTGCAGATGTCGTAGCCCGCGGTGTACGACGAATGCGTCAGCCGCAGCACTTCGAGAGGCGGCACGTGCGGGTCGTAGTGCCAGACACCGTCGGCAAATCGGCTGCCGGCCGGCGGCTCCATGCCGGCACCGCTGCCGCGCACGCGCGCCTCGGTGAGCACGAGCCGGCCGTGGTCGATGCGCCAGTCCTCTTCCCAGCGGATCTTCTCGATCGAATGGGTCCAGGCGAGGGTGAAGCTCTCGAGCGCCAGCGACATCACGAGGCCGCCGGCGGCAACGCACAGCGGCATCAGGTCGGCGCCGGCACCGCCGCGGGCCGGTTGCGCCACACGTTCCACGCGATCACGGCGGCGCCGAGCGCGAAGCCGATCTCGTCGCTGAGCGGCAGGGCGGCCACGAGCAGGGCGGCGGCCACGAACGCCAGCACGCGCTCGACGAGGCCGAGCGGTCCGCGCAGGAAGCCGACCACCGTGCCGCCCCAGAGCAGGATCGCGACGATGGCCTTGACGCTGACGTAGACGACATCGGTCCAGACGTACGTTCCCTGCAGCATCAGCGACGGGTCGTAGATGGCGATGAACGGCACGGCGAAGCCGGCGATCGCGATCTGGGTGGCCTTGATGCCGGTCTGCATCGGCGAGGCGCGCGAGATCGACGCCGCGGCGAAAGCGGCGAGCGCGACCGGTGGCGTGAGGTCGGCCATGATCCCGAAGTAGAAGACGAACATGTGGCTCACGATCAGCGGCACGCCGAGCTTGAGCAGCGCCGGCGCCGCGATGGAGCTGGTGATGATGTAGTTCGGGATCGTCGGGATCCCCATGCCGAGGATCAGGCAGACGATCATCGTCAGCAGAAGCGAGAGGAACAGGCTCTTCTCGCCGACCGACAGGATGAAGCCGGCGAAGCTCGACGCCGCGCCGGTGAGCGTGAGCACGCCGATGATCACGCCGACGACCGCGCAGGCGATGCCGACGCCGAGCGCCTGCTTGGCGCCGTCGATCAGGCTGGCGCGCAGCGAGTGCAGCGTCTTGCGGCCGCCCTTGATGAAGAAGCAGACGGCGACGAGCAGCGCGATCAGGAGGAGCACCGGATCGATGCCCCACTTCAGGAACGACGACGCGCCGATGCCGATCGCGATCCAGAAGACGTAACGGAACGCCGTCGGCGAGATGCGCGCCGCGAGCGCCGCGCCGAGGACGAGGATCGCCGTCAGCGCCAGGCCGATCATGCCGGCGAACATCGGCGTGAAGCCGTGGAAGAGCATGTAGACGAGCGCGGCGAGCGGCAGGACGAGATGCCAGTGATCCGCCAGCGCCTTCCACGGATTCGGGCACTGGTCCTTCGGCAGCCCGATCAGCCGCGCGCGCCCGGCCTCGAGGTGGACCATCATGAAGGCGGTGAAGTAGTAGAGGAAGGCCGGGATCACGGCCGCCTTGACGATCGACGCATACGGCACGTTGAGCGTCTCGGCCATGATGAAGGCGACCGCCCCCATCACGGGCGGCATGATCTGCCCGCCCATGCTCGAGGTCGCCTCGACGGCGCCGGCGAACACCGGCGAGTAGCCGAAGCGCTTCATCAGCGGGATCGTGAACTGGCCGACGGTCAGCACATTGGCGACGCCCGAGCCGGAGATCGTGCCCATCAGCCCCGACGAGATCACCGCGACCTTCGCCGGGCCGCCTTTGGTGTGGCCGACCAGGCCGAGCGCGAAGTCGTTGAAGAGCTTGATCATTCCCGCGTGCTCGAGGAACGCGCCGAACAGGATGAACAGGAAGATGTAGGTCGCCGACACGAGCGTCGGAATGCCGTAGATGCCTTCGGTGCCGAAGGCGAGCTGGTCGACGATCTGCGCGTAGTCGTACGGGCGGTGCGCGAGCTCGCCGGGCAGGTACTGGCCGAACAGGCCGTAGGCCAGGAAGATCGCGCAGACGATCGGCAGCGCGATGCCGAGCACGCGCCGCGCCGCCTCGAAGACCAGCACGATCACGATCGTGCCGACGACGAGGTCGATCGTCGTCGGGTCGCCCGCGCGCTGGATCAATGCCGACTCGAACACCCACTGGTAGAGGCCGAGGGCGAAGCCGACGATGGCGAGCAGCCAGTCCAGGAGCGGCACCTGCGTCATCTGCCGGCCGCGCTTGACCATCGGGTACAGCACGTAGACGAGCAGCAGCAGGAAACCGACGTGGATCGAGCGCGTGATCAGGCTCGACAGCGGCGAGAACGCCGCGATGCTCAGCTGGTAGGTGGAGAAGAGCAGCGCCGCGGCGGCGACGAAGGCGAGCGACGCGCCGCCGAGCCGGCGCTGCAGCCCGTGCTCCTGGAACTCGACCGCCGGCTCGACACCCTCGTCGAGGACTGGCGCCGGGCCGTGCGGGGAAGGCTCCATCACGCCTCGCTTCAGGCCGCCCGACGGCCTACTTCAGGAGGCCGATCTCGCGGTAGTACTTCTCCGCGCCGGGGTGCAGCGGCACGGGCATGCCCTTGAGCGCGTTCTCCTTCTTGATCGCCTTGCCGGCTGCATGCGCGGCGACGAGCGCGTCGAGGTTCTCCCACATGGCCTTGGTCATCTTGTAGACCGTCTCGGCCGGAACGCCTTCATGGGTGACGAGGAAATTCTGGACCGCGATGGACGGCACGTCCTTGGTCTGGCCTTCGTAGGTGTTGGCGGGAATGATGGCCGCCTGGTAGGCCGGATCGCCGATCTTGGCGACGACCGCCGGCGGGATCTCGACGACGACGATCTTCATCGACGCGGACAGGTCGCGCAGCGCCGACACGCCCAGGCCGGCGGACTGCAGCGTGACGTCGAGCTGGCGGTTCTTCATCAGCTCGACCGATTCGCCGAACGGCAGGTATTCGACCTTGGCGAGGTCCTTGTACGAGAGGCCGGCAGCCTTGAGCACGGCGCGCGCATTCAGTTCGGTGCCCGACTTGGGCGCGCCGACCGAGACGCGCTTGCCCTTCAGGTCGGCGAGCGTCTTGATGCCGGAGTCGGCGCTGGCGACGATCTGGATGTAGTTCGGATAGATGCCGGCGATGCCGCGCAGCTTCTTGAGCGGTGTCGGGAAGCCGGCATCGGCGTCGCCCTTCCATGCGTCGGAGAGCGAGTCGCCGAGCGTGAACGCGATCTCGCCCTTGCCCGCCTGGAGCAGGTTCAGGTTCTCGGCCGAGGCCTTGGTCGCCTGCACCGAGACCTTCGCGTCGGGCAGCGCCTTGCCGAAGATCTGGCTCAGCGCGACGCCCATCGGGTAGTAGACGCCGCTGGTGCCGCCGGTGAGGACGTTGATGAACTCGGCAGCGTGCACGGGCACGGCGACGGACAGCGCGACGAGGGCAGCCGACAGTGCGGCCTTGAGGTTCTTCATGGATGTGTCTCCAACGGTGATGCGGTTTTCGCCCGCCGACGCGGGGTGCGCGTCGACGGGTCTTGCAGGCGAGATGGTATCGCCCGGTCGCGGACGACTTCCGGCACCGGACGCGATCTGCCTGCCCTTCAGGGTCGGCGACCCCCTTGACCCGTCTCGCGCACGGCCGAATCGCACTCGGCGACGCGGCCGGACTCGGCATCGAGCCGACGGCTCAGGAGCCGCGCGAACTCGCAGGCTCGCGCTGACCATGGCTGCCGCCGGGAAGAACCCGATCGATGCGAGGCGCTTGACAGACCGGGGGGAGTTCGAGATAGTCTATACCGACTGATTGGTATGGTGATGAGCACGAACGCAACGATCCCCGCGAAGGCCGCTCCGCACGCCTCGAAAACGGCCGTCCTCGACGCGGCGATGCAGGTCATCCGCGGCAAGGGGTACAGCGCGGCCACGGTCGACGACATCTGCGCCGCCGCAGGCGTCACGAAGGGCAGCTTCTTCCACCACTTCACGGGCAAGGAAGACATGACGCTCGCCGCTGTCGAGCACTGGAACAACGTCACCGGCGAGCTCTTCGAGCAGGCCGCGTACCGGCGTCGGAAGGATCCGCGCGACCGTGTCCTGGGCTACATCGATTTCCGCAAGGGTCTGCTCCGAGGCGACGTGCAGGACTTCACCTGCCTGCTCGGCACGCTCGTGCAGGAGACCTTCGACACCCATCCGCGCCTGCGCGACGCCTGCCACGCCGGCATCTCGGCGCACGCGCGCACGGTCGAGCGCGACCTGGTCGCGGCCAAGGCGCTGCACGCGCCCGACGCCGCCTGGGATCCGAAAGCACTCGCCCTCTACACGCAGGCCGCGCTGCAGGGCGCGTTCGTCCTCGCCAAGGCCGAGGGCAACGCCAGCGTCGCCGCGGACTGCATCGATCATCTGCGACAGCACGTCGCTCAGCTCCTTGGCGCGAAGGCGCGCAAGGGCACACCCAGGAAGGCGCGCCGTGCGTGACGCGGCCTGCAAGAAGGTCATGACCGATCTGCGCATGCAGCCCGGCACGATGACGATGCCCTTCAATCGCAAGTGCCTTATCTACCGCGGCTTCGACGTGCTGGTCGAGGTCTGACCGGCCGACAACGACCAGCTTTTACACACGCAACAAGGGAACAACGACATGTCCGATCGCAAAGTCCAGCTTCACCGGGTCCTGCGCGCCAAGCCGGAGAAGATCTATCGCGCCTTCTTGGAGGCCGAGGCGCTGAGCAAGTGGATTCCGCCGTACGGCTTCACCTGCACCGTGCAGCACCTGGAGGCCAGGACCGGCGGCACGTTCAAGATGTCGTTTCGCAACTTCTCCAGCGGCAACGGGCACTCGTTCGGCGGCGAATACCTCGAGCTGGTTCCGAACGAACGGATCCGCTACACCGACAAGTTCGACGATCCGAATCTGCCCGGCACCCTGCAGGTCACCGTGAGCCTGACGCCGGTCATGTGCGGAAGCGACCTCAGCATCGTGCAGGCGGGGATTCCCGACGCCATTCCGCTCGAGATGTGCTACCTCGGCTGGCAGGAGTCGCTCGCCCAGCTCGCCACGCTCGTCGAACCCGAGATTCCGGGCTGATCACCAGCCGGCGCGCCGTCCACCCGCAACGATTGCCAAGGAGAACCCCATGGATCCCGTTGTCCACTTCGAGATGCCGTACGACGACAGCGCCCGTGCCTCGCGCTTCTACGAATCCGCCTTCGGCTGGAAGACGAAGGCGCTCGGTGACGAGATGGGGAACTACGTGACGGCCGACACCGCCGAGAGCGGTCCGGCCGGACCGCTCAGACCCGGCGCCATCAACGGCGGACTGTATCCACGCAAGCCCGAATGGCCGGCGCAGGTTCCGTCCGTCGTCATCGCCGTCGACGACATCCGCGCCAGCATGAAGAAGATCGCGTCGGCCGGCGGACGGCTGCTCGGCGACGGCGAGCCGATGGACATCCCAGGCGTCGGCCAGTACGTCGCGTTCACCGACACCGAGGGCAACCGCGTCAGCATGCTGCAGCCGCTGCCGCGCGCGTGAGCGACGACCCGCGTCGCAGCAGCCCGGCGGCCGAGCGCAACGCAGCGCCGATCCTCGCTGAGTTGCAGCGTCTCTTGCCGCCGCACGGCAGGATGCTGGAGATCGCGAGCGGCACCGGCCAGCACGCTGCGCGCTTCAGCGTGGGCCTGCCGGGCTGGAATTGGCAGCCGAGCGACTTCAATGCGGCGGCGCTGCCGTCGATCGCGGCGTGGTGCGACGGGCTCGATCGCGTCCGCCGGCCGCTGCGCCTCGACGTGACGGCGGCGGCGTGGCCCGGCGTCGACGAGGTGGTCGATGCGATCTTCTGCGCCAACATGATCCACATCGCGCCCTGGTCGTGCTGCATGGGTCTGATGCGCGGGGCGGCCCGGCATCTCGCACCGGACGGGGTGCTGATCACCTACGGGCCGTACCTCGAGGACGACGTCGCGGTCTCGCCGGGCAACGCGGCGTTCGATGCCGACCTGCGCGCGCGCGATCCGGCCTGGGGACTGCGCCGGCGCGAGGACGTGGCCGCCGAAGCCGGGCGATCCGGACTCGTCCTGCGCGAGCGCGTCGCGATGCCGGCCAACAACCTGCTCCTGATCTGGGAGCGCGCCGCGGCCCATGACGCCGCGCTCGCGTCGACGCATCCTGCTCGCTAGACTGGCACCACACCGACAAGATCAGGAGACCCCCATGAATCGCCGCGCCCTCCTCGTCGCCGCCGCGCTGAGCCTCGCCGGCACGGCCGCGATGGCCGACCCGATCGCCATCCTTTTCGTCGGCAACAGCTACACCTTCGGTCGCGTCGATCCGGTGCTGAGCTACAACGCGGCCAACGTCCACGACCTGACGGCCGCCTTCAACGCTGCCAGCTCGGCCGGCTCGAATGCCTTCGAGCCGCACCCGTGGGGCGGCGTGCCGGGCCTCTTCAAGAAGTTCACCGACGAGGCCGGGCTCGACTACGACGTCTCGATCTCGGCGCGCAATGCGGCGACGCTGCGCGGCCAGTTCCTGAACACCGCCAACGCCGCCTGGGACCTGCGCGGCAACGTCGCCTCGCGGGTCTGGAACACGGTCGTGCTGCAGGAGCAGAGCGACGCGGCGCTGCCGGCGGGCAAGGGCAAGAACGCCAACCTCGCCCAGTTCAACGCCTACGCCGACCAGTTCGAGCGCTTCATCCACAACGGCGCGGCGCAGTCGTACACCGAGGCGCAGCTCTACGGCAGCCTGGCCACGTGCCAGGCAACCGGTGCATCGACGACGACCTGCAACACCGTGCGCAACATCCCGGCCAACGCCAACGCCAGCGCCGCGACCAAGGTCTACCTCACCGACACCTGGGCGCGGCCGGACATGGTGTTCGCGCACAAGATCACCAAGCCCGACCTGACGACCTCCGATGGTCGCCCGATCGTCGACACCTCGAGCGCCGGCGGCGATGCGACGCTCTACTACGGCACGCTCGCCGCGATGACCGCCGACCTGCATGCGTCGTTCGCCGCCAAGGCGAGCAGCAACCCGAACTTCGCCGGCGTGATCCCGGTCGGCGATGCCTTCCAGCTCGCCGTGAACCTCGGTCTCGCCAAGTCGAGCGGCTTCTACGACGCCAGCGGCGTCTATGTCGGAAACGCGCCGGGCGATCTCCTCAACCTCTGGTGGTACGACTACCTGCACGCCAGCAAGTACGGCTCGTACCTCGACGCGCTGGTCCAGTTCGGCAGCATCACCGGCCTCGACCCGCTCTCGCTCGGCGCCGGCGAGCAGGCCGCGGCCGACCTGGGCATCAGCACGGTCGACGCGCTCACTTTGCAGCGGGTCGCTTCGCAGGAGCTTTCGATCGCGGCGGTGCCGGAGCCGGGGACTTGGGCTCTGCTCGCCGGCGGGCTGCTGCTGATCGGTCGGCGGTCGAGCGATCGACGCGGCGCCGAGCGGCGGCGCTAGCCGCACGCATCGGGGCGACCGCCCCGACCGAAGGGATGCGAATCACCGCCGCCGCCGACGCGGCGGCGGCGCGCGTCAGGCGGCTTCGAGGACGTGGATCGCCCGGTTCGCGGTCCAGTCCTTGACCTGGCTCGCGTAGGCCTTCATGTGCGGCGCGACGGAGTGGGCCTGCAGCGCCGCCATCGACGCCCAGCGCTCGACGACGACGAAGGTGTCGTCGCCGAAGCGGGCCAGCCCCGGGGCGGCACCGGCGGCGTCGACCACGGCCTCGTACTGCAGGCAACCGTCCTCGGCGCGGACGGCGGCGACGTTGCCGCGCCAGGCGTCGAGGATGCGCTCGCGCATGCCGGGATGGGCGGTGATCAGGGCGAGGACGTGGATCATGGAAGTCTCCGTGGGGACGAGCGCGGCGCGCCGGATCGCGACCGTCGATCGCCGTCGAATGTACCGGCCGCTGCGGACGCTGCGAAGGTTCTCGGGTTCTCCCGGCTGCACGCCGCAGAGCGCGGCGTCGAAACTACCGCGATGCCACCGGGTCGCCGCCACTCCCGAACGAGAACGTGAGCTCGCTGGGCCTCGAGGGCGTCAGCAAGCTGTGGGGCGAGGCGCGTGCCGTCGACCGCATCTCGTTCGCCACCGGCTCCGGGCGGCTCGTCGTCCTCCTCGGGCCCTCGGGCTGCGGCAAGTCGACGACGCTGCGCATGATCGCCGGGCTCGACACGCCGTCGGAAGGCCGCATCGTCATCGACGGCCGCGACGTCACCGACCTGAGCCCCGCGGCGCGCCGGATCTCGATGGTGTTCCAGTCGTACGCGCTCTTTCCGCACCTGAGCGTGCGCGAGAACATCCTCTTCGGCGTGAAGGTCAGGAAGGACCCGGCGGCCGATCACGAGCCGCGGCTCATGCGTGTGGCGACGCTGCTCGGCCTGACGGCGCTGCTCGACCGCAAGCCCTCGCAGCTCTCCGGCGGACAGCAGCAGCGCGTCGCGCTCGGCCGGGCGATCATCGCCGAGACCAAGGTCTGCCTGATGGACGAGCCGCTCTCCAACCTCGACGCGCAACTGCGCCAGGAGATGAGGAAGGAGATCCGCTCGCTCCAGCAGTCGCTCGGCATCACGATGGTCTACGTCACCCACGACCAGACCGAAGCGATGAGCATGGCCGACCAGGTCGTGCTGCTCAACGCCGGCCGGATCGAGCAGGACGCGCCGCCGGCCGAGCTCTACGCCAGACCGGCGTCGGTGTTCGCGGCGCGCTTCATCGGCACGCCGCCGATGAACATCGTCGCCGCGCCGGGTCGGCCCGATCTCAAGCTGGGCGTGCGGCCGGAGCACGTGCGGCTCGAGGCGCATGGCGGCTTCGATGCGGTGGTCAGGAGCGCCGAATACCTGGGCGCCGACACCGTCGTCACATGCTCGACATCGGCCGGTGGCACGCTCGCCGACACCCTCGCTGCGCGCCTGCCCGGCCGCCACGACCTCGCCGAGGGCACACGTGTGCGGCTCGGCTGGTCGCCCGAAGACACCCACTGGTTCGATGCGGCGACGAACCAGCGGCGCGACGATGTCGCGTTCGCCGCCGACTGATTCCTTCCCGCTCGACTCGATTCCGGAGATACACGCATGAACAGCACCCTTCGCCTGATCGCCCTCGCCGGCGCCGTCCTCGCCACGCTTCCTGCGGCCGCGCAGAAAGTCACCGAGATCAGTTTCTATTACCCGGTCGCCGTCGGCGGCCCGGTGACCAAGACCATCGACCAGATGGCGGCCGAGTTCGCGAAGGAGAACCCCGACATCAAGGTCAACCCGGTCTACTCCTCGCTCATCGACGAGGACGCGATCGTGCCGATCGACGACATCGCCAAGGGCGCCGACGACAGGAAGTGGCTCGACGGCTTCTACAAGAGCTTCATGCTCAACAGCCGCACCGGCGGCAAGACCTGGGGCATCCCGTTCCAGCGCTCGACCATCGTCCTCTACTGGAACAAGGACGCGTTCAAGGAGGCCGGCCTCGACCCCGAGAAGGGCCCGGCCAACTGGGACCAGATGGTCGAGTTCGCGAAGAAGCTCACCAAGACCGATGCCAGCGGCAACGTCACGCAGTGGGGCGTGAAGATTCCGTCCTCGGGCTTCCCCTACTGGCTGTTCCAGGGCCTGACGACGCCCAACGACGCGATCCTCATGAACGAGGCCGGCACCGAGACGTACTTCGACAAGCCGGCCGTGATCGAGGCGCTGCAGTTCTGGGTCGACCTCTCCGCCAAGTACAAGGTGATGCCGCCCGGCGTGATCGAGTGGGGCACGACGCCGAAGGACTTCTTCGAGAAGAAGGCCGCGATGATCTGGACGACCACCGGCAACCTCACCAACATCCGCACCAACGCCGGCTTCCCGTTCGGCGTGGCGATGCTGCCGGCGAAGAAGCATCCGGGCAGCCCGACCGGCGGCGGCAACTTCTACATCTTCGCCAAGACGACGCCGGCCGAGCAGCAGGCGGCGCTCAAGTTCGCCAAGTGGGCGACGGCGCCGCAGAGGGCGGCGCAATGGAGCATCGCCACGGGCTACGTCGCGGTCACGCCGGCGGCCTGGGACACGCCCGAGATGAAGAAGTACGCGCAGGAGGTGCCGCAGGCGACGGTCGCGCGCGACCAGCTCCAGTTCTCGGTCGCCGAACTCTCGACGCACGACAACCAGCGCGTGACGACGGCGCTGAACAACGGCCTGCAGGCGGCGCTCACGGGCTCGAAATCGCCCGCGGACGCGCTGAAGGATGCGCAGCGCGAGGCGACGCGGATCCTGAAGGACTTCAAGAAGTAGCCGCCGGGCAGCGACGCGCGTGACGAGCAGCTCCGGATGAAGCGCCTCGGCCCCGCCGTCACGCCCTGGCTGCTGCTGCTGCCTGCGCTGACGCTGCTCGTCGCGTTCACGCACTGGCCGGCGCTGGCGACGGTCTGGGACAGCGTCTTCTCGACGGCGAAGAAGGGCCGGCCGTCGCACTTCACCGGCCTCGAGAACTACCGCTCGATGATCCAGGACGATGTCTTCTGGCAGGCGCTCTGGAACAACGTGATCTACGCGGTCGCGACGGTGCCGCTCTCGATCGCGCTGGCGCTGGCGATGGCGCTCTGGGTGAACAGCCGCATCCCGGGCCGCGGCCTGCTCCGCCTCGCGTACTTCACGCCGACCGTGCTGCCGATGATCGCCGTCGCCAACATCTGGCTCTTCTTCTACACGCCGCAGTACGGCCTGCTCGAGCAGATCACGCAGACCCTCGGCCTGCCAAGCCACAACTGGCTCGGCGACAGGCACACCGTGCTCGGCGCGATCATCGTCGTCGCGGTCTGGAAGGAGGCGGGCTTCTTCATGATCTTCTACCTCGCCGCGCTGCAGCAGATTCCGCCGTCGCTCGCGGAAGCGGCGGCGCTCGAAGGCGCGTCACGCAGCCAGTACTTCCAGCGCGTCCTCTTCCCGCTCCTGATGCCAACGACGCTCTTCGTGCTGATCAACGCGCTCATCAACTCGGTGCGCATGGTCGACCACCTGTTCGTGATGACACGCGGCGGCCCCGACAGCGCGAGCACGCTGCTGCTCTACTACATCTACCAGGTCGGCTTCAGCTTCTGGGACACCGGCTATGCGGCGGCGCTCACGGTCGTCGTGCTGGCGACGCTCGGCCTCGTCGCCTTCCTGCAGCTGCGCTTCTTCGAGCAGCGCACCCACTACCAGTGACCACGCTCGAATGACGCCGACCGCCACCGTCTTTCGTCCCGCACCCGCCTCGCGTGCGCTCGAGACCGTCGCCGCCTGGCTGCTCGGCGCGCTCTGGATCCTGCCGCTCGTCTACGCGGTGTGGACGGCGTTCCACCCGTCGGCCTTCTCGACCCGCTTCGAGCTCGGCGCGCCGCTCACGCTGCAGAACTTCGTCAACGCCTGGAACGCGGCGCCGTTCGCGCGTTACTTCCTCAACACCATGCTGCTCGTGACGATGATCCTCGCCGCGCAGATGGTGCTGGGCACGCTCGCCGCCTACGCGCTCGCGCGCTTCGAGTTCCGCGGCCGGGAGCTTGTCTTCGGCCTGATCCTGCTCCAGCTGATGGTGATGCCCGACGTGCTCATCGTCGAGAACTACGCGACCATGAACGCGCTCGGCCTGCGCGACACGCTGCTCGCGATCGGCCTGCCCTACTTCGCCTCCGCCTTCGGCATCTTCCTGCTGCGCCAGACCTTCAAGACCGTGCCGAAGGAGCTCGACGACGCGGCGCGCGTCGAGGGCGCGAGCGCGCTGCAGGTGCTGATGAAAGTCTACGTGCCGCTCGCCCGGCCGGTGTACCTCGCCTATGCGCTCGTCTCGGTCAGCTACCACTGGAACAACTTCCTCTGGCCGCTGATCGTCAGCAACTCGGTCGAGACCCGGCCGCTCACCGTCGGCCTGCAGGTGTTCTCGTCGACCGACCAGGGCGTCGACTGGTCGATCATCACCGCCGCGACGCTCATGACCTCGGCGCCGCTGCTGGTCGGCTTCCTGCTCTTCCAGCGCCAGTTCGTGCAGTCATTCATGCGCGCCGGCATCCGCTGACGCGCGCGGAGAGTTCACGATGAAGCTCGTCACCTGGAACATCCAGTGGTGCCTCGGCGTCGACGGCGTCGTCGACCCCAAGCGCATCGTCGATCACGCCCGCGCCTTCGCCGACTTCGACGTGCTCTGCCTGCAGGAGGTTGCGGCGAACTTTCCCGACCCGGGCCTGAAAGGAAGCCGTGGCGAAGACCAGTTCGCCGTCATCGCGTCGCTCCTGCCGGGCTTCACGGCGGTGCCCGGCGTCGCCGTCGACAGCCTCGCTCCCGACGGCAGCCGGCGCGCCTTCGGCAACCTGATCCTGAGCCGCTATCCGGTGCGCCGGGCGATGCGCGTGGCCCTGCCGTGGCCGGCCGACCCGGCGGTGCGCAGCATGCCGCGCCTGCTGGTCGAGGCGCTCGTCGACGCGCCATTCGGGCCGCTGCGCATCATGACGACGCACCTCGAGTACTACTCGACGAGCCAGCGCGCAGCGCAGGTCGAGGCCGTGCGCGCGTGGCACGCGCAGGCGTGCGGGCACGCGACGACGCCCGGTGTGCCCTATTCGACCGACGGCCCGTTCGAGCGCCTGCCCGCGACGGTCTCGGCCATCCTCACCGGCGACTTCAACTTCCGGCCCGGCGATCCACCCCACGCACGCCTGACGGCACCGTTCGACGACCCGAGCGTCCCGGCATTCGACGATGTCTGGCAGCGCCTGCATCCCGGCGTCGAGCAGCCGCCGACCACCGGCGTCCACGACCACAAGCAGTGGCCCGAGCCGTTCGCATGCGACTTCATCTGCGCCAGCGCCGACCTCCGCGGTCGCCTGCGCGAGATCGCGGTCGACGCGGCGAGCGCCGCGTCGGACCACCAGCCGATGCGGGTCGAGATCGGCTAGCGATCCCGCGCCTGGCGCCGGCGTGCGTCCAGGCCGATGGTGCCGAGGCCGGCGGCCGGGTGTCGCCGTGAACTGAACGACGGCCTCTGACCCCCGGAGGCCGGGCGTGTAGGCCAACACCGCGTCGTCGCGTCGGCGCCGCGTGTTTGCCGGACGAAATACCTTTCTTAACCGAAGAGTCGCCTTTACCGTCGGCGCCGTGCTCGCGTCTCGCGTTGCATGAGTGGCCCACCCGGGCCGCCGAGACACCAGGAGACTCCGATGAAGAACATCCCCACCGCCCTCAAGCCCCTCGTCGCCGCCGCGGCCCTCCTCGTCGCCGGCCAGGCGATGGCGCAGGTCACGTTCTACGAGGGCGAAGGCTTTCGCGGTCGCGCCTTCGCGGCCAATCGCCAGGTCGACAACTTCGCCAACATCGGCTTCAACGATCGCGCCTCGTCGGTGGTCGTCGACCGGGGCCGCTGGGAAGTCTGCGAAGACGCGGGCTTCCACGGCCGCTGCGTCGTGCTGCGGCACGGCAGCTACGACTCGCTGCGCGGCATGGGCCTCGACAACCGCATCTCCTCGGTGCGGCGGGTCGCCGATCGCCGCGACTATCCGAACGAGGCGCCGGTGCCACTCGCGGCGCCCAACTACGAATACCGCCAGCGCCCGAACGAGCGCATCTTCGATGTCCCGGTGACGTCGGTGCGCGCGGTCGGCGGCCCGCCCGAGCAGCGCTGCTGGACGGAGCATCAGGCCGGCACGGAGCGTCGCGACCTGAACGTCCCGGGCGCGGTCATCGGCGGCGTGCTCGGCGGCATCCTCGGTCACCAGTTCGGCGGCGGCAGCGGCAAGACCGTGACGACGATCGGCGGCGCGGTCGCCGGTGGCGCGCTCGGTGCCAACGTCGACCGCATCCGCGATCCCGCCACCGGGCGCGACGTGCGGCGCTGCGAGAACGTCGCGAGCCAGGCGCCGCCGGCCTACTACGACGTCGTCTACTCCTTCCGAGGCGTCGAGCATCGCATCCAGATGGCCACGCCGCCCGGGCCGACGATCGCCGTCAACGGCCGCGGCGAGCCGCGCCAGTAGCGCCGCCGCCGCTCAGGGGACGGTCGATCCTTCCGGGCGTGCGATGGCCACCACGCCCGGCGTCGCCGGCGCGCGCAACAGCGCCAGCGACGCGAACGCCATCAGGCCGACCGCCGCCGATCCCCAGACCGCACGCTCGCCCCAGCGCGCGAGCATCACGCCGAAGAGCCAGGGTGCCATCGCCTGGGCGATGCGCGCCGGCACCATCAGCCAGCCCTGGCGATGGCCGTAGCCCTGCGGCCCGAACAGGACCAGCGGCAGCGTGCCCTTGGCGATGGTGAGGATGCCGTTGCCGGCGCCGTGCAGGATCGCGAACACCGCTGCCGCCGGTCCGCCGACGACGCTCAGCACCACCGCGCCGAGGGGATGGAGCAGCGCCGCCAGCCGCGCCGAGAGCAGCGGATGGACGCGGCGCAGCACCCCGAACTCGAGGATGCGGCCGGCGACCTGCGCCGGGCCGACGAGCGCGCCGACGGCGACCGCGACGGCGAGCGTGGCGCCGCTCGCCTGCAGCAGTTGCGGCAGATGCGCGGCCATCGCCGTGCTCACGAACCAGGTCGCCGCGAAGGCGATCGCCAGCAGCAGCGAGGCGCGCTCCGGCGTCTGCTCGCTGCGCGCCGGGGGTGCCTGCACCAACGACGACGACGACGACCGCTGCGGCTCAGCCGACGGCCCGACGCGCGGGATCATCGCGTTGAGCGGGATGCCGACGACGAGGTGCAGCGCGGCCCACGTGAAGCACGCGCCGCGCCAGCCGATGTGGCTTTCGAGCAGGGCCGAGAGCGGCCAGCCGACGGTGCTCGCGAAGCCGGCGATCAGCGTGATGCCGGTGATCGCGCCGCGCGAGTCCGAGCCATAGAGGCGCACGAGCGCGGCGAACGCCGCTTCGTAGAGGCCGCTGCCCATGCCGACGCCGAGGATCGCCCAGGCGGCGAAGAGCGTCCACGGCCCCGCGGCCGCCCCGAGCGCCGCGAGACCCACGGCGAAGACGAGGTTGGTGCCGATCAGCACGCTGCGCCCGCCCCAGCGGTCGATCGCCCGCCCCGCGTGCGGACCGAGCGCGGCCGAGACGAGGAGCGCGAACGAGAACGCCGCGAACACCGTCGGCGACGCGACGCCGAGGTCGCGCGCCATCGGCACCGCGAGCACGGCCGGCACGTAGTACGACGAAGCCCAGGCCAGCGTCTGCGCCGAGCCGAGAGCGAGGACGGTCGGGAGCTTCGCGTTCACGCCCGGATCACGCCTTCGACCGCCCGAGCTCGTACCAGGCCTCGGAGCGATTGACGACGGCGACGACGGCCAGCATCACCGGCACCTCGATCAGGACGCCGACGACGGTGGCGAGGGCCGCGCCCGATTCGAAGCCGAACAGGCCGATCGCCGTCGCCACGGCGAGCTCGAAGAAGTTGCTGGCGCCGATCAGCGCCGACGGCCCGGCGACGCAATGCGGCACGCCGAGCCGCCGGTTGAGCCAGTAGGCCAGGCTCGAGTTCAGCAGCACCTGGATCAGGATCGGCACCGCGAGCAGGGCGATCACGAGCGGCCGGTGCAGGATGCGGTCGCCCTGGAACGCGAACAGCAGGACGAGCGTCAGCAGCAAGGCGGCGGTCGAGAGCGGGCCGAGCCGTGCGACGACGTCCTGGAACCGGCCGACGCCGCCGCGCAGGAGCAGGCGGCGCCAGATCTGCGCCACGATCACCGGCACGACGATGTAGAGCGCGACCGACGTCAGCAGCGTGTCCCAGGGCACGTGGATCGACGACAGTCCGAGCAGGAGTGCGACCAGCGGAGCGAAGGCGACGACCATGATGGCGTCGTTCAGCGCCACCTGCGACAGCGTGAAATAGGGATCGCCCTTGCACAGCTGGCTCCAGACGAAGACCATCGCCGTGCAGGGCGCCGCGGCCAGCAGGATGAGGCCGGCCACGTAGCTGTCGATCTCGGCCGGCGGCAGCCACGGCGCGAAGACGTGGCCGATGAAGAACCAGGCCAGGAGCGCCATCGAGAACGGCTTGACCGCCCAGTTGACGAACAGCGTCACGCCGATGCCGCGCAGGTGCGCGCGCACCTGGCCGAGGGCCGCGAAGTCGACCTTCAGCAGCATCGGCACGATCATCACCCAGATGAGCACACCCACAGGCAGATTGACGTGCGCGACCTCGACGCCGGCGACGACCCGGATGAGGCCCGGGAACATCCGGCCGGCGGCGACGCCGACGACGATGCACAGGCCCACCCAGAGCGTCAGATAGCGCTCGAAGAAGCCGATGGCGGGCATCGGGCCCGCGAGTGCCGGCGCGACGACGGTCACGAGGCGCGCCGGGCCGAAGGGGGGCAGGTCTCGCCGGCCGCGGCGCCCATGTCCTCAGCAGCAGGAGCCCTGCGTCGCCGGGACGCCGACCGCCTTGCCGCGGGGCGCCTCGGTGGCGCAGCACGGCGATGCCGGCTCGGCCGCCACGGCCTTCTCGCTGAAGACCGGGATGTCGGCCAGGGTGCGGAAGTGCTCCCAGGCGATGCCTTGCGGATCCATCACCCAGTGCTTCTCGCTGCGCGCGTAGCAGCAACTCGTCTGTCCTTCGTCGAGGATCGGCGTGTCGGACGCGACCCGCGCCTTCAGCACGGCGAGTTCCTCATCGCTGTCGGTCTGCAGGCCGAGGTGATCGACCCCGGTCGTCTCGCCGCGGGTCGAGATGGCGAAGTTGATGCGCGGGTCGTCGAGCATCCACTTGGCGTAGTCGGCTTCGAGGCGCGTCGGGGCGGCATCGAACATCCGCGAATAGAAGGCGACGCTCGCCGGCAGGTCGGCGACGTGGGCATGGACATGGAAGCGCTTCATGGGAGGTCTCCTTGAGGGTCAGCAGTGGCAAGAGGCCGGGGCTTCGTTCGTCGGGCGAGCGGGGCCCCGGCAGCAGTTCTCGGTCAGGTAGCCGAGCAGCGCGTTCATGCGCTCGTACGCGGCCCGGTAGATGATGTTGCGGCTCGATCGCTCCTGCGACACGAGGCCGGCCTGGGCCAGCTCCTTGAGATGGAACGAGAGGGTGTTCGCCGGGATGGCGAGCCCTTCGGCCATCGTGCCCGGCGTCATGCCTCCCGGCCCCGCGACCACGAGAGCGCGGAACACCTGCAGCCGGATCGGCTGGGCCAGGGCGGCGAGCGATTTCACGACTTCATCTGCATCCATAGTTCCAGAATACTGGAACTGGTCGAGGAGCGCAAGTGGCCCTCGCACCGCCCTGGCGCTAGAGTGCGCCCACGCCTCGCCCATGCAGCCGTTCAAATCCATTTCCTACGCCAGCGCCGCACCGGGCACGCGTCTCGTCGTCCTGGGCGCGGTGCATGGCGACGAGACCTGCGGCACGCGCGCGATCGAGCGTGTCGCCAGGGAACTCGACGACGGCACGCTGCGGCTCGTGTCCGGCCGGCTGACGCTGGTGCCGGTCACCAACCCGCTCGCCTACGAGAAGGGCCAGCGCACCGGCGACCGCAACCTCAACCGCAAGCTCGCGCCCACCGACGCGCCGCGCGAGTTCGAGGACCACGTCGCCAACTGGCTCTGTCCGCTGCTCGCGGCGCACGAGGTGCTGCTCGACCTGCACTCATTCCGCACACCCGGCGTGCCGTTCGTCTTCATCGGGCCCGGCGACAACGCCGGCACGCTCGAGCCCTTCGCCCACGCGGCGCGGGAAGAAGCGCTCGCGCTGCGCCTGGGCGTCGGCCGCGCGGTCGACGGCTGGCTCGCGACCTACGCCATCGGCGTCGCGCGCCGGCACGAGCTCGCCGCGTCGCTGCCCGAGTCGAAGCTCGACCTCGACCCGCGCTACGGCATCGGCACGACCGAGTACATGCGATCGGTCGGCGGCTGGGCAGTGACGCTCGAATGCGGCCGCCACGACGATCCCGAGGCGCCCGGCGTCGCCTATCGCGCGATCGTCAACACCTTGGCCCATCTCGGCCTGGTCGACGCGCCGGATCCCGCACCGGCCGAGCGCATGGAGACACTCAGCCTCGTCGACGTGATCGACAAGCTCGACGCCGCCGACACCTTCGCGAGCGCATGGCGCAGCTTCGATCCGGTGCCCGCCGGCACCCTGATCGGCAGGCGCCACGACGGCGCCGAAGTGCGCGCGCCGTACGACGCGACGATCGTCTTTCCGAACCCGGGCTGCGTGGCCGGCCAGGAGTGGTTCTATCTCGCCAGGCGGAGCGAGCGCCTGGCGCGCTGATCCAAAGTGCGCGGGAGCGTGCTTTTTTTCCCGCTGCTTTTTCGCTGCGACTGGTCGATTGCTGGCAATCTCGGCGACCATGAATCCCACACCCGCATCGACGCCCACCCTCAGCGAAGAGCAGGCCCGCGCCTACATGCACAAGCTGCTGGCGGCGATGAGCCAGGCCGGCGGCTCCGACCTGTTCATCGCCGCCGACTTCCCGCCGAGCATGAAGACGCAGGGCTCGATGAAGCCGCTGACGACGCAAAAGCTCGGCGCGGAGATGACCAAGATGCTCGCGCACTCGCTCATGAGCGAGAACCAGCGCGAGGAGTTCGAGAAGGAGATGGAGTGCAACTTCGCCATCTCGATTCCCGGCGTCTCGCGCTTTCGCGTCAACGTCTTCGTCCAGCAGCGCTGCGTCGGCATGGTGATCCGCACGATCGCCTCCGAGATCCCGAACTTCGAGAAGCTCAAGCTGCCCGAGATCCTCAAGGAAGTGATGATGTCCAAGCGCGGGCTCGTGCTGGTCGTCGGCGCGACCGGCTCGGGCAAGTCGACCACGCTCGCGGCGATGATCGACCACAGGAACCGAACCTCGCCGGGCCACATCATCACGGTCGAGGACCCGGTCGAGTACGTCCACGTCTCGCAGCAGTCGCTGGTGACGCACCGCGAGATCGGCATCGACACCAAGAGCTGGCATCACGCGCTCAAGAACACGCTGCGCCAGGCGCCCGACGTGATCCTGATCGGCGAGATCCGCGACGCCGAGACGATGGAGCATGCGATCGCCTTCGCCGAGACCGGACACCTCTGCCTCGGCACGCTGCACGCCAACAGCGCCAGCCAGACGATCGAGCGGATCATCAATTTCTTCCCGGAAGAGCGCAGGAAGCAATTGCTGATGGATCTCTCGGCCAACCTGCGCGGCATCGTCTCGCAGCGGCTGGTGCGGCGCGAGGACGGCAAGGGCCGCTCGGCGGCGATCGAGATCCTGCTCAACACCGGCACGATCGCCGAGAAGATCTTCCAGGGCGACTTCCACGAGATCAAGGGGATCATGGCCCGGTCGCGCGAGCTCGGCATGTGCACCTTCGACGCCGCCCTGTTCGACCTCTACGATGCCGGCGCGATCAGCTTCGAGGAGGCGATCAGGAACGCTGACTCGACCAACGAGCTGCGCCTGAACATCAAGCTGAAGAGCAAGCGCGGCGAGCCGAAGGCGACCGACTTCGGCGGCCTGTCGCTCAACCCGATGACCCAGCCCGCGGACCTCGAGGAGCGCGGGCACCAGGAGATGCTGAAGAAGCAGGAGTCGCGGCGGCGCTTCGAGGAAGAGCAGATCAAGCAGCTGCGCGAGAAGAAGCGCCTCGCCGAGCTGGCCGCGGCGGCCAAGGGCGACGACTGAGGGCTGGCGCCGGGCTGCGGCGACGCCGGGGAAGCTACAGCTAGCGCGCGGCTGCCGCGGGCGCGCGCCGCCGGAAGGCCGCGCACGGATCGCCGCGCTCGGCCGGTGCCGCCCTGAC
>CAJDUN010000006.1_pt1 | contig 25041 bp, 24 predicted proteins | sample 7390741 | NCBI WGS metagenome assembly CAJDUN01 (sample SAMEA7055660, study PRJEB34461) | soil metagenome | biome: terrestrial ecosystem; feature: Peninsula; material: soil | place: Antarctica | collected 2016 | reverse complement strand
TCTTCTGCCAGAGCGCGGCGAAATGGCCGGTCTCGAACATCAGGACGGCGTCGCCCGGGCTCAGCACGTTGACGAGCGCGGCCTCCCAGGCGCCGGTGCCCGACGCGGCGTAGATCACGACGGGATGGCGCGTCCGGAAGATGGCCTGCATGCCGGCCAGCACCTTCTTGCCGAGCACTGCGAACTCGGGGCCACGGTGGTCGATCGTCGGCAGGCTGAGCGCGCGCAGCAGGCGGTCGGGCACCGGGCTCGGGCCCGGGATCTGGAGGAAATGGCGCCCGCTCGGATGGTAGTCGAGAGAAATCATGGGAGCCCCTTCATCGCTTCAGTTTTGCATGCAAAACATCGCTGTCAAGCATCGCTTACTCTGAAGATCGATCGTGCTTCGCCGGTTCGATCTGCATACAAAATGAGCGACATCATGGCCGCCGTGCTCCCGGTCCCGACCCCGATCCTGCATCAGCAGGTCATGGCCAGGCTGCGCCAGCTGATCGTCGAGGGCACGATCGCGCCCGGCGCCAAGCTGAACGAACGCGCCCTCGCCGAGCAGCTGTGTGTCTCGCGCACGCCGCTGCGCGAGGCGATCCGGATGCTCGCCGTCGAGGGTCTCGTCGAGCTGCTGCCGAACCGCGGTGCCGTCGCCGCGCAGCTCTCGCCGCGGGACATCGCCGACACCTTCGAGGTCATCGCAGGTCTCGAAGGGCAGTCGGGCGAGCTCGCCGCAGAGCGCATCGGCGACGCCGAGCTGAACGAGATCCGCGCCCTGCACTACGAGATGCGAGCCGCGCACACGCGCCGCGACCTGCCGACCTACTACGGCCTGAACGCCGCGATCCACGACCACATCAACGCCGCCGCGCGCAACCCGGTTCTGACCGACGTCTACCGGACCGTCAACGCGCGCTTGCAGGCGTTGCGCTTCCGCTCGAACTTCGACGAGGACAAGTGGGCGCGGGCCGTCGCCGAGCACGAGCGCATGGTCGAGCTGCTGTCGGCTCGCGACGGCGCCGGCCTGAGACAGCTCCTCGTCGCCCATCTCGAGCACAAGCGCGACGCGGTGCTCGACCAGCTCGCGCGCAGCCGCGCATCCGAGGGATAGCCCCGTCGGGAGTGACCCGTAGTTTGTCGTCGCAACGACAACACGACGTCAAATTCTTCCTAGAGTCGCAACTTGCCCAGTCGCGGGACAGGAACTGCGGCGATCCCTCGCGAAAGACCCCCGTGCGAACGACTTTTCCAGGCCTGTTGCTCGACCACGCGGCGCGACGCCCGCGCGCGCCGGCCCTGCGCGAGAAGGAATTCGGCATCTGGCAGACGCTCTCGTGGGGCGCGCTCGCCGAGCTCGTCGAGCTGCTCGCCTGCGGTCTCGCTGCAGCCGGCCTGCGGCGCGGCCAGCACCTGGTCGTGATCGGCGAGAACCGGCCGCGCCTCTATGCCTCGATGCTCGCGGCGCAGTCGCTCGGCGCGATCCCCGTGCCGCTCTACCAGGACGCGGCGGCCACCGAGTTCGCCTTTCCGATCGCCAACGCCGAGGTCGCGTTCGCCGTCGTCGAGGACCAGGAGCAGGTCGACAAGCTGCTCGAGGTGCGCGAGCGCTGCCCGCATCTGACGCACATCTGGTTCGACGACCCGCGCGGCCTGCGCCACTACGACGAACCCGGCGTCGCGCCCCTCGACGCGCTGCTCGAGAGCGGCCGCGCCCACGCCGCGGCACATCCGGGCTTCTTCGCCGCGGAGGTCGCGAAGAACGGCCCCGACGACGTCGCCGCGATGTTCTTCACCTCGGGCACGACGGGTCACGCGAAAGGCGTCGTCCACACTCACGACACGCTGATCGACCGAGCGGCCGCGGGCGCCCGCTTCGACAAGCTGAACGAGAACGACGAGGTCCTCGCCTACCTGCCGCCGGCCTGGATCGGCCAGAACATCTTCTCGTACGCGCAGTGGCTGGTCTGCGGCTACGTCGTCAACTGCCCCGAATCGGCGAGCACGGTGATGCTCGACCTGAAGGAGATCGGCCCGACCTACTACTTCGCGCCGCCGCGCGTCTTCGAGAGCCTGCTGACGAGCGTCATGATCCGCATGGAAGACGCCGCCCGGCCCAAGCGCTGGCTGTTCGACCGCTTCATGGCGCTCGCCCGGCGCGTCGGCCCCGCGCGCATGGACGGCAAGGCGCTCGCGCCGCTCGACCGGCTCGGCTGGGCGCTCGGCAACCTGCTCGTCTACGCGCCGCTGCGCAACACGCTCGGCTTTTCGCGCGTGCGCGTCGCCTACACCGCGGGCGAGGCGATCGGGCCCGATCTCTTCACCTTCTACCGCTCGATCGGCATCAACCTGAAGCAGCTCTACGGCTCCACCGAGACGGCGGTCTTCGTCTGCCTGCAGCCCGACCACGAGGTGCGTGCCGACACCGTGGGCGTGCCGATCGAGGGCGTCGAGATCAAGGTCAGCGATTCGGGCGAGGTGCTCGTGCGCTCGCCCGGCCTGCTCAAGGGCTACTACAAGGACCCGGCCGCGACCGCCGAGGTGCTCGGCGCCGACGGCTGGTACCGCACCGGCGACGCGGGCTTCATGGACGCGAGCGGCCACCTGAGGATCATCGACCGCGCCAAGGACGTCGGCCGCATTGTCGGCGGCGCCCAGGACGGCGCTCTCTTCGCGCCGAAGTACGTCGAGAACAAGCTGAAGTTCTTCCCGTACATCAAGGAGGCCGTGGCCTTCGGCGATCGGCGCGAGCACGTGTGCGCCTTCATCAACATCGACATGGAGGCCGTCGGCAACTGGGCCGAGAAGCGCAACCTCCCGTACACGAGCCACGCCGACCTCGCACAAAAGCCCGCCGTCCTGGCGCTCGTGCGCGAATGCGTCGAGAAGGTCAACGCCGATCTCGCCACCGACGAGCGCCTCGCGGGCAGCCAGATCAGCCGCTTCCTCGTCCTGCACAAGGAGCTCGACGCCGACGACGGCGAGCTCACGCGCACACGCAAGGTCCGGCGCGGCTTCATCGCCGAACGCTACCAGCTACTCGTCGACGCCCTCTACAGCGGCAAGAGCGAGCAGTACGTCGAGACGGCCGTGACCTTCGAGGACGGCCGCACGGGCAAGATCGCGGCCACGCTGCAGATTGTCGACGTGCCGGTCTTCGCGCCCGTGAGCCGCGCCGCGTGATGGCGGCCCGGCCGGCCGGCGATGTCGTCCTCGACGTCAGGAACATCAGCCTGCGCTTCGGCGGCGTCACGGCGCTCACCGACATCACCTTCGATGTCCGTGAGCACGAGATCCGCGCGATCATCGGCCCGAACGGCGCCGGCAAGAGCTCGCTGCTCAACTGCATCAACGGCGTCTACCAGCCGCAGGAAGGCGAGATCGCCCTGCGCGGCCAGACGTTCCGGCACATGAAGCCGCGCAAGGCCGCCGAGATGGGCGTCGCGCGCACATTCCAGAACCTCGCGCTCTTCAAGGGCATGAGCGTGCTCGACAACATCATGAGCGGGCGCAACCTGAAGATGCGCACCAACCTCTTCCAGCAGGCGATGCACTTCGGCGCCGCCGAGCGCGAGGAGGCGGCCCATCGGCGCGCCGTCGAGGGGATCATCGACTTCCTCGAGATCCAGGCGTATCGCAAGACGCCCGTCGGCACGATGCCCTACGGGCTGCAAAAGCGCGTCGACCTCGGCCGCGCGCTGGCGATGGAGCCGCAGGTGCTGCTCCTCGACGAGCCGATGGCCGGAATGAACGTCGAGGAAAAGCAGGACATGAGCCGCTTCATCCTCGACGTGAACGACGAGTTCGGCACGACGATCGTGCTCATCGAGCACGACATGGGCGTGGTGATGGACATCTCCGACCGCGTCGTCGTCCTCGACTACGGCAGGAAGATCGGCGACGGCGTCCCGGAAGCGGTTCGCGCCGATCCCGAGGTGATCAAGGCCTATCTCGGCACGACCCACTGACATGGGCCCGTTCCTCGAGACACTGATCGGCGGCCTGATGGTCGGCACGCTTTATTCGCTGATCGCGCTCGGCTTCGTCATCATCTACAAGGCCTCGGGCGTCTTCAACTTCGCGCAGGGCGCGATGGTGCTGTTCGCCGCGCTGGCGATGGCGCGCTTCGCCGAATGGCTCACGGAACTCGCCGGCATCACCGACAAGTTCACCGCCAACGCGATCGCATTCGTGCTCGCGGTCGTGGTGATGATCGTCGTCGCCTGGCTGATCCAGAAGCTCGTGCTCGGCCACCTCGTCAACCAGGACGGCATCACCCTGCTCATGGCGACGCTCGGCATCAGCTACTTCCTCGAGGGCGCCGGCCAGAGCCTGTTCGGCAGCGACATCTACCGCATCGACGTCGGCCTCCCGAAGGACCCGATGTTCCTGTTCGAGAAGACCTTCCCCGGCGGCATCCTCGTCAACCAGGAGGACCTCGCGGCCGCCGTGATCGCGGCGGCGCTCGTGTTCGTGCTCGCGCTGTTCTTCCAGAAGACGACGACAGGTCGGGCCCTGCGCGCCGTCGCCGACGACCACCAGGCCGCGCAGTCGATCGGCATTCCGCTCGACCGGATCTGGGTCATCGTCTGGTCGGTCGCAGGAGTGGTCGGGCTGGTCGCCGGGATCATCTGGGGAAGCAAGCTCGGCGTGCAGTTCTCGCTGTCGCTGGTGGCGTTGAAGGCGCTGCCGGTCGTCATCCTCGGCGGCCTGACGTCGATCCCGGGGGCGATCGTCGGCGGGCTGCTGATCGGCGTCGGCGAGAAGCTCTCCGAGATCTACCTCGGGCCGCTGATCGGCGGCGGCATCGAGATCTGGTTCGCCTACGTGCTCGCACTTGCCTTCCTGCTGGTCCGGCCGCAGGGCCTGTTCGGCGAGAAGATCATCGACCGCGTCTAGCCGCACCGCATTCCACCATGTTCTATCGCGAGAACGGCCAGTTCAAGACGACCTACCGGTCCGACCAGCAGATCTTTCCGATCCTGCAGGACCGGATCGGCATCGCGCTGATCCTGGCGGTGGCCTTCATCGCCGTGCCGCTGCTCGCGTCGGACTACACGTTCCAGGCGATCCTGATCCCCTTTCTCATCCTGTCGCTCGCGGCCATCGGCCTCAACGTGCTGGTCGGCTACTGCGGGCAGATCTCGCTCGGCACGGGCGGGTTCATGGCGACGGGCGCGTACGCCGCGTACAACTTCATGGTCCGTGTCGAGGGCATGCCGCTCATCGTCGCGCTGCTCCTCGGCGGCGTCGCGGCGACCGTGGTCGGCGTGCTGTTCGGCATTCCCTCGCTTCGCATCAAGGGGCTCTACCTCGCCGTCGCCACGCTGGCGGCCCAGTTCTTCCTCGACTGGGCGTTTCTGAGGATTCCCTTCTTCACCAACAACTCCAGTTCCGGATCGGTGAGCGCGCCGCCCCTGTCGGCGTTCGGCATCCCGATCGAGTCGTCTTCGTCGAAATACATCTTCTGCCTGCTCTTCGTCTGCGCCTTCGCGCTGATCGCCAAGAACATCGTGCGCGGCCACATCGGCCGCGAGTGGATGGCGATCCGCGACATGGACGTCGCCGCCGAGGTGATCGGCATCCGTCCCGTCTACGCCAAGCTGACGGCGTTCGCGGTCAGCTCGTTCATCGTCGGCGTGGCCGGTGCCCTGTGGGCCTTCGTCTACCTCGGATCGTGGGAGCCGGCCGCCTTCTCGGTCGATCGCTCGTTCCAGCTCCTCTTCATGGTCATCATCGGCGGGCTGGGCTCGATCGCCGGCAGCTTCTTCGGCGCCGGTTTCATCGTCCTCACGCCGCTGTTCATCAGCGCGGTGCCACGCTGGCTGGGGTTGCCGATATCGGTGGCGACCGCGTCGCACCTCGAGTTCATGATCTTCGGCGGGCTCATCGTGTTCTTCCTGATCGTCGAGCCGCACGGGCTCGCCCGCCTCTGGTCGACCGGCAAGGAAAAGCTGCGCCTGTGGCCCTTCCCGCATTGACCGCACCGATAGCCCCGATTGAAATGAAGCGCGATTCGGGTTGAACTAGATCCCTTTACCTCACGCACCGACGGGTGCACGTTCCACGGAGATAACAGCCATGACCTTCAAGACCACACTCGGGCGCATCGCGCTCGGCGCCGCGATCGCGGCGAGCGCGCTGGCGGCGACCCCGGCCGCCTTCGCCCAGGCCAAGGAGCAGTTCTTCCCGCTGCTCGTCTACCGCACGGGCGCCTACGCTCCCAACGGCACGCCCTGGGCGAACGGGAAGCAGGACTACCTGAAGATGATCAACGCCCGTGACGGCGGCATCAACGGGGTGAAGGCCACGTGGGAGGAATGCGAGACCGGCTACGCCACCGACCGCGGCGTGGAGTGCTACGAGCGGCTCAAGAGCCGGCCCGGCATTTCGTACTTCGAGCCGCAGTCGACCGGGATTACGTTCGCCCTCACCGACAAGGCACCTCACGACAAGATCCCGCTGCTCACCCCGGGCTACGGCCTCTCGATCGCGCAGGACGGCTTCGCCTTCCCGTGGAACTTCGAGCTCATGGGCAGCTACTGGACCGCCGCCGACATCCTCGTGCAGGCGGTGGCGAAGAGGGAGGGCGGCGTCGCCAAGCTGAAGGGCAAGAAGATCGCCCTCGTCTACCACGACTCGCCGTTCGGCAAGGAGCCGATCCCGATGCTGCAGGAGCTCTCGAAGCTCGACGGCTTCGAGCTGCAGCTCATTCCGGTCACCGCGCCGGGCACCGAGCAGAAGGCGGCCTGGCTGCAGGTCCGGCAGAGCCGGCCCGACTTCGTCTTCCTCTGGGGCTGGGGCATCATGAATTCCACGGCGCTGAAGGAAGCGCAGGCCACCGGCTACCCGCGCGACAAGATGTACGGCGTGTGGTGGGCTGGCGCCGAGCCCGACGTCAAGGACGTGGGCATGGGCGCGAAGGGCTACAACGCGCTGGCGCTGAATCCTTCCGGCACGTCGCCGAAGGTCATCCAGGACATCCTCAAGTACGTCTACGACAAGGGCAACGGCACAGGTCCGCGTGAAGACGTCGGCTCCGTGCTCTACACCCGCGGCGTCCTGATCCAGATGCTCGGCGTCGAAGCCGTTCGCCGTGCCCAGGAACGCTACGGCAAGGGCAAGGTGATGTCGCCCGAGCAGATTCGCTGGGGCTTCGAGAACCTCGCGCTCGACCAGAAGAAGCTCGACTCGCTCGGCTTCGCAGGCGTGCTGCGGCCGATCTCGACCTCGTGCGCCGACCACATGGGCTCGACCTGGGCCCGGATCCAGACCTGGAACGGCACGAAGTGGAGCATGACGAGCGACTTCATGCAGGCCGACGATTCGCTCCTGAAGCCGATGGTCAAGGCCGGCTCCGACAAGTACCTCAGCGAGAAGAAGCTGACTCGCCGGACGGCCGCGGATTGCCAGAGCTGAGCCCGTCGATGAGCGCCTCGGGGAGGGGCGGGGCCGTGAGCGGCCCGCTCCTCGACGTCAACGGCATCGAGGTCATCTACAACCACGTCATCCTCGTGCTGAAGAGCGTGTCCCTGCAGGTGCCGGAGGGGCGGATCGTCGCCCTGCTCGGCGGCAACGGCGCGGGCAAGACGACGACGCTGCGCGCCGTCAGCAATCTGCTGCGGGCCGAGCGCGGCGAGGTGACCAAGGGGTCGATCTCGCTGCGCGGCGAGCGCATCGAGCAGCTCAGCACCTCCGACATGGTCGAACGCGGCGTGATCCAGGTGATGGAAGGCCGGCACTGCTTTGCGCACCTCACGATCGAGGAAAACCTGCGCACGGGCGCCTACACGCGGCGCGACGGCAAGGCGGCCGAGCAGGAGACGCTCGAGAAGGTCTACCGCTACTTTCCGCGTCTGCGCGACCGGCGCCATTCGCAGGCGGCCTACACCTCCGGAGGCGAGCAGCAGATGTGCGCCATCGGCCGTGCCCTCATGGCCAACCCGAGGATGGTGCTGCTCGACGAGCCGTCGATGGGCCTGGCGCCGCAGATCGTCGAGGAGGTGTTCGAGATCGTGAAGGACCTGAACCAGAAGGAAGGCGTGACCTTCCTGCTCGCCGAGCAGAACACCCACATGGCGCTGCGCTACGCGGATCACGGCTACATCCTCGAGAGCGGCCGCATCGTGATGGACGGCGAGGCGGCGACGCTGCGCGAGAACGAGGACGTGCGCGAGTTCTATCTCGGCACCGGCGGCGCCGGCTCCGGGGCCGAGCGCAAGAGCTACCGCGCGGTGAAGAGCTACAAGCGTCGCAAGCGCTGGCTCGCCTGAGAGGAGACGGTCTTGGCCCGTGCCGACAGCGAAGCCCTGAAGACGCTGCTGCCGCTCCTGCGCCAGCTGCGCGAGATCAAGGGCGTGAAGGAGATGCAGCCCGGCGTCTTCCACGCACGGCGCGAGGCCTTCGTCCATTTCCACGACGACGGCGGCGTGCTGTTCGCCGACCTGAAGAAGCCCGGCGGCGCCGGCTTCGATCGCTTCCCTCTCGCGACAGCGGCCGAGCAGAGGAAGCTCGTCGATGAAGCGAAGCTGCGCGCGCGTCGACTCGACGATGACTAGCGACCGCGCGGCGCCGGCCGACACGCCGTATGACGCCCTCGAGACGCGCTCGGCCGACGAGCGCGAAGCGTCGCTCGCGCGGGCACTCCCGGCGCAGATCGCGAACGCCCGACACCACGCGACGGCAATGGCCGAGCGCCTGCGCGAGGTCGATCCGGCGTCGGTCATATCGCGCGCCGCCCTCGCGCGCCTGCCGGTCCTGCGCAAGTCGGAGCTCTTCGAACGGCAGAAGGCCTCTGCCGCGAACGACGTCTTCGGCGGCTTTTCCACCATCGGCTGGGGCGCGTCCCGACCCCCGGGCCGGCGTGCGCTGCGCGTCTTTTCGTCGCCCGGCCCGATCCACGAGCCCGAATCCGCGCGGCCCGACTACTGGCGCATGGCACGCGCGCTGCACGCCGCCGGCTTTCGCGCCGGCGACCTGGTCCACAACTGCTTCAGCTACCACTTCACGCCGGCCGGCGCGATGATGGACAGCAGCGCGCATGCCATCGGCTGCACCGTCTTTCCCGCCGGCACCGGACAGACCGATCTCCAAGTGCAGGCGATGGCGGCGTTGGCGCCCGACGCCTACGCCGGAACGCCGAGCTTTCTCCGCCTCATCCTCGAAAAGGCCGACGCCTCGGGCACGCCGGTGCCTTCGCTCACCAAGGCGGCGCTGAGCGGCGAGGCGGTGCCGGTGGCGCTGCGTGAATGGCTCGCCGCGCGCGGCATCGCGGCCTATCAGAGCTACGGCACGGCCGACCTCGGCCTCGTGGCCTACGAGACGCGGGCACGCGACGGGCTGGTCGTGGACGAAGGCGTGATCGTCGAGATCGTCCGTCCCGGCACCGGCGATCCGGTCGCCGACGGCGAGGTCGGCGAGGTCGTGGTCACGACCCTCAACCCCGACTACCCGCTGATCCGCTTCGCCACCGGCGATCTCTCCGCCGTTCTCGCCGGGACGTGTCCGACCGGGCGCACCAACCAGCGCGTGCGCGGCTGGCTCGGACGCGCCGACCAGTCGACCAAGGTGCGCGGCATGTTCGTGCACCCCTCGCAGGTCGCCGACATCGCCCGGCGCCATGCGGCGATCGGACGCATGCGCCTCGTCGTCGGGGGCGAGATGGCCGAAGACCGCATGACGCTGCACGTCGAGGCCGACGGCGCGCCGGAGGGCCTCGCCGAGCGCATCGCCCAGTCGATCCGCGATGTCACCAATCTGCGCGGCGAGGTCGCGCTGGTCGCGGCCGGCAGTCTGCCCAACGACGGCAAGGTGATCGACGACCGGCGCAGGCCGGGCTGACCGGCTCGGGCATCCGCAGCCACCGCGCGCCACCGGCGGATCAGTTCCGCAGCGTGATCGGGACCGTCACCGGTCCGTCGTTGACGAGGCTCACCTTCATGTCGGCGCCGAATTCACCGGCGGCGACCCGCGGATTCGAGCGGCCGCGCCGAGGCCGAGGTCGAGGTTCATCTTGCCTGCGTCGTCAGCGAAGACCCGGAGCGAGAGCACCTTGGCGACGAGACGATCGACGAGCGACTCGTCGTCGCCGGACTCGGCGCCGGCGAAGCAGAGCAGGCCCGGTCCGATCGCGCCGACGATCCGGTCGCCGACTGTCACCGTCGCTTCGGTCACGCGCTGCAGGAGGGCGATCACCGGGCGCCCTCGACAGCGTTGAAATGCGCCTCGACGTTCGAGGGCAGCAGCTGGATCGAGGCGCGCAGGCCGGCGACCTCGGCCATCAGCGCCTGCTCGACCTCGCCGCGCAGCGCGGCAGCGCGCCCGAGCGTCCAGCTGGACGGCACGTGCATGTGCATGTCGAGAAAGCGCCGGCTGCCGGCGCGGCGCGTGACCATGTCGTCGAAGCGCACCGAGCTCTGCGCGAACCGGGCCAGCGTCCGGTCGATTCGCTCCTGGATCTCGGGCTCCAGGGCCTTGTCCATCAGGCCGTCGACCGAGATCCAGACGACGCGCGCGCCTTCGCGCACGATGTTCGCGGCGACGCCGATGGCGATCAGCGGGTCGATCCAGAGCCAGCCGGTCCATTGCACCAGGGCGATGCCGACGATCACGCCCGCGGACGTCCAGACGTCGGCATACAGGTGGCGCGCGTCGGCTTCGAGTGCGACCGAGCGGTGCTCGCGCGACGCGGCCATCATCTTCCAGGCCAGCAGACCGTTGAGCACCGAGCTGGCGACCGCCAGCGCGATGCCGATGTCGACGCCCTCGAGCGGCTGCAGGTGCAGGAACCGCTGCAGCGCCGCCCAGACGATCGCGACCGCGGCGGCGGCGATCATCAGGCCCTCGAAGGCGCTCGAGAAGTACTCGGCCTTGGTGTGGCCGAAGGGATGATCGTCGTCGGCCGGACGGGCGGCGATCGTCACCATGCCGAGCGCGAACAGGGCCGACGCCAGGTTGACGAAGGACTCCATCGCGTCGGACAGCAGGCCGACGGAGCCCGTGACCCACCAGGCGGCCGTCTTCATGACGATGGCCGCGACGGCCGTCGCCACCGAAAGGAGGAGAAGTGTCCTGACCTGCACGGGTCGCGCCCGATCGCTCAGTCGAGCGTGACGCGGGCGAACTTGCGCTTGCCGACCTGCAGCACGAACGTCCCGGCGGCGACCTTGAGGCTGCGGTCCGAGATCACCGTGCCGTCGATCCGCACCCCTCCGCCATCGACGAGACGCAGCGCCTCGCTGGTCGATGGTGCGAGCCGGGCCTGCTTCAGGAGCGCGCCGATGCCGAGCGGCGCGCCGGCGACGGAGATCGCCTCGATGTCGTCGGGAATGCCGCCTCGGGCGCGCAGGTCGAAGTCCGCCTCCGCGCCGTCACCCGCGGCCGCGCCATGAAACCGCGCCGTGATCTCCTTCGCCAGCGCGACCTTGGCGTCACGCGGATTGGCCCCGTCGCCGATCGAGACGCGCATCCGTGCGATCTCGGCCGGATCCTTGCGACTGAGGAGATCGAAGTATTTCCACATCAGATCGTCGCTGATGGACATCACTTTGGCGAACATGGCGTTGGCCGGATCGGAGATGGCGATGTAGTTGTTCTTCGACTTCGACATCTTCTCGACGCCGTCGAGCCCCTCCAGCAGCGGCATCGTCATGATGCATTGCGGCTCCTGCCCGTACTCGGCCTGGAGTGTCCGGCCGACGAGGAGGTTGAACTTCTGGTCGGTGCCGCCGAGCTCCAGATCGGCGTGGAGCGCGACCGAGTCGTAGCCCTGCATCAGCGGGTAGAGGAATTCGTGGACGCTGATGGGCGTTCCGGCCTTGAAGCGCTTGCTGAAGTCGTCGCGCTCCATCATCCGCGCGACCGTGTAGCGGGCCGCCAGCTGGATCATGCCGCGCGCGCCCAGCGGGTCGCTCCATTCCGAGTTGTATCGGATCTCGGTCTTCGCCGGATCGAGAACCAGGCTCGCCTGAGCGTAGTAGGTACTTGCATTCGCCTCGATCTGCTCGCGCGTCAGCGGCGGCCGCGTGGCGTTGCGTCCCGAGGGGTCGCCGATCATCGAAGTGAAATCCCCGATCAGGAAGATCACGGTATGCCCCAGTTCCTGCAGATCCTTGAGCTTGTTCAGGACGACGGTGTGCCCCAGGTGGATGTCGGGCGCCGTCGGATCGAGACCGAGCTTGATGCGCAGCGGCGTGCCGGTGGCCTCGGATCGGGCCAGCTTGGCCAGCCATTCGCTTTCGGGCAGGAGTTCGTGGCAGCGTCTTTGCGACGTCGCAAAAGCGGCGCGGACCGATTCAGTAACAGGATATTGCGGGTAGGACACGGGCGCAGGAATAGAGGCAGGGATCACTGGCTGTTACGGGATAGGGGCACTTTGCCCCCGTATACTGCGCGGCGGCGTCCTACGGCGTCGCAGGAAAGCTCCTACCGCAGCGGCAGAGCACCACGATTCTAAGTGGCGCCCCTGCCGACGACGACTAACCCGACGCGTGCGCCCGGCGCGCGCCGACTGACCCGAGCACCCGCTCCCTCAGAAATTGAAATCGTTGGTCTCCGTTGAAGTCGCCTGGGCCTATGCCTCGGCGCATGTCGCCAGCTTCGCGTCGCGCTATCCCAAGGCCCTCGCGGCTTCGGTGTCGCTGGGCCTGGCCGGATTCGCCGCCACCGCCTTCGGCGTCGCTCCCCAGGTTCCGGACCCCTCCGACCTGCCGCGCCGCACCATCGTCGAGGCGACGGCACCGGTGAATCTGCAAGACCAGATCGACGCCCTGCGCGAGCAGGACCTCGACCTCTTTCGCAGCGAGATCACGCGCGCCAGCGACACCGCCGATACGCTGCTGGCCCGGCTCAACGTCACCGACCGTGCGGCCGCCGATCTCCTGCGCAGCGATCCGGTCGCGAAGAAGCTGCTCGAAGGCCGCGCGGGCAAGCGTGTTCAGGTCCGGGTCGACGCCCGCGGCATGCTCCAGGAGCTGGTCGCGCGCTATGCCGCACCGAACAGCGACAAGCTGCCGACGCAGTTCACCCGCCTGCGCGTGCAGCGCATTGGCGACAAGCTCGTCGCCTACACCGCGATCGTGCCGCTGACCTCGCAGACGCAGATGGCGAGCGGCACGATCCGCTCGTCGCTCTTCGCCGCGACCGACGAGGCCGGCATCCCCGACGTCGTCGCCACGCAGCTCGCCGAGATCTTCGCGAACGACATCGACTTTCGCCGCGAGCTCAAGCGCGGTGCGACCTTCTCGGTCGTCTACGAGTCGCTCATGGCCGACGGCGAAGCGATCGCGTGGGGCCCGGCGATCGGCCGCGTCCTCGCTGCGGAGTTCGTCAACGGCGGCCAGAACTACTCGGCGATGTGGTTCAAGGACGGCGACGCCAAGGGCGCGTACTTCGGCCTCGACGGCCAGAGCAAGCAGCGATCGTTCCTGGCCAGCCCGCTCGAGTTCTCGCGCGTGACGTCGGGCTTCTCGATGCGCATGCATCCGATCCTCAACACCTGGAAGCAGCACAACGGCGTCGACTACGGCGCGCCGATCGGCACGCCGGTGCGCACGATCGGCGACGGTGTCGTCGAGTTCGCGGGCTGGCAGAACGGCTACGGCAACGTGATCCACATCCGCCACAGCAACGAGCGCTCGACCGTCTATGCCCACCTGAGCAGGATCGACGTGGCCAAGGGTCAGCGCGTCGAGCAGGGCGCGACGATCGGAGCCGTCGGACAGACCGGCTGGGCGACCGGGCCGCACCTGCACTTCGAGGTGAAGATCGACGGACAGCAGCAGGATCCGCTGCTGGTCGCGCAGAAGTCGGAGGCGGTGGTCGTGTCGGCGGCCGCGCGGCCGCACTTCACGCAGCTGGCGCTGAGCTCGCGCGCCCAGCTTGGCGTCGCCGAGACCCTCACCCGCGCTCCCCTGCTGGGCGAGTAAGCCTTGGGCGGCGTCGCCGCCGGTGCCGACGTGACGCCCCTCTTCATCGGACTGATGTCGGGCACCTCGCTCGACGGCACCGATGGGGTCGTCGCCGCCTTCGACAGTGCGGGGGGCGCCGCCCGGCCCCGTGTTCTGGCGCATGCGAAGCGGGACTTCCCCGCGTCGCTGAGCGCCGAGCTGCTGGCGCTCAACTGGAGCGGCGCCGACGAGATCCATCGCGGTGCGCTGGCGGCCAACGCCCTGGCGCGAGAGTACGCGGCACTGATCGACACGCTGCTTCGGAAGGCTTCGACGGCCCGCGATCAGGTCAGCGCCATTGGTTGTCACGGCCAGACGGTGCGACATCGCCCGCGCGAGTTCGACGGCACCGGCTACACCGTCCAGCTCAACGCGCCGGCGCTGCTGGCGGAGCTGGCGGGCATCGACGTCGTCGCCGACTTCCGCAGCCGCGACGTGGCGGCCGGGGGCCAGGGCGCGCCGCTGGTTCCGGCCTTTCACCGCGCCATGTTCGCCCGACCGGCGACGGCGATCGCCGTGCTCAACCTGGGCGGCATCGCCAACCTCACGGTGCTCGACGGAGAGGGCGGAACGATCGGCTTCGACTGCGGCCCGGCCAATGCACTGCTCGACCTCTGGTGCAGCGCCTCCACCGGCCGAAGATTCGACGCCCAAGGCGCATGGGCCGCGAGCGGCATCGTCGATCCGCGCCTTCTCGACGCCCTGTTCGACGAGCACTATTTTTCGCTGGCGCCGCCCAAGAGCACGGGACGCGACCTGTTCCACCGCGAATGGCTGGACGCGCGGCTGCTCGCGAGCGAGGCTCGCCGGCGCCTTCGTGACGAGGACATCCAGGCCACTCTCGCCGAGCTCACCGCGCAGTCCTGCGCACGCGCGCTGCGCGATCACGGCGCGAGCGCCACCGAAGTGATCGTCTGCGGCGGCGGCGCGTTCAATGATGACTTGATGAGTCGTCTGCACCGGGCGATGGCACCCACGCCGGTCGTGGCGAGCGACGCACGCGGGCTGCCACCCGACCAGGTGGAAGCGACGGCTTTCGCCTGGCTCGCCCGGGCCTTCGTGCAGCGCGAGCCCGGCAACATCGCGACCGTGACCGGCGCGGCCGGGCCGCGCATCCTCGGCGTCCTCTATCCGGCGCGCTGAGCGCCGGGTACGGACAAAAGAAAGCCGCCCGAAGGCGGCTGTCGTTCAGGGGATCGCGATACCCGTCAGGACGAGAAGCTCGAACCGCACCCGCAAGTCGTCGTCGCGTTCGGGTTCTTGATCACGAACTGGGCCCCCTGGAGATCGTCCTTGTAGTCGATCTCCGCACCGGCCAGGTACTGCAGGCTCATCGCGTCGATCAGGAGCGTCACGCCGTTCTTGGTCATCGACGTGTCGTCGTCGTTGACCAGTTCGTCGAACGTGAAGCCGTACTGGAAGCCCGAGCAGCCGCCGCCCTGCACGAACACGCGCAGCTTGAGCTCGGGGTTGCCCTCCTCGTCGACGAGTTCCTTGACCTTGCTCGCGGCGCTGTCGGTGAAGACCAGCGGCGGCGGCGGTGCGTCGACCTCCGGGGAACTGACGATGTTTTCGGCGACTGCGCTCATGCAACGCTCCTGCGGAAAAGGGAGAACCTGAATTATCGGCCAATCGGCTCGGCGCCGTCGTGCCGTCGATCACAAGTGAGGTCCGACGCGCAAACGACAAGGCCGCTCGCAGGCGGCCTCGTCGTGATCGTCCGATCCGAGGTCAGCGCTTGCTGAACTGCTTCCTGCGGCGGGCGCCGTGGAGGCCGACCTTCTTGCGCTCCACCTCGCGTGCGTCGCGGGTCACGAAGCCGGCGCGGCTCAGGTCGGGCTTGAGCGCTGCGTCGTAGTCGATGAGGGCGCGCGTGATGCCGTGGCGAACCGCGCCTGCCTGCCCGGTCTCGCCGCCGCCGTGCACGTTGACCTTGACGTCGAAGGCTGCGTCGTTGGCGGTGAGCACCAGCGGCTGGCGCACGACCATGATCGACGTCTGGCGGCCGAAGTACTCCTCGACCGGCTTGCCGTTGACGAGGATCTGGCCGCTGCCCTTCTTCATGAAGACGCGGGCGACCGACGACTTGCGCCGGCCCGTGCCGTAGTTCCAGTTTCCGATCATCGCGGCGCGTCCTGAAGAATGTCGAGTTTCCTGGGCTGCTGGGCAGTGTGCGGATGGGTGTCGCCCGCATAGACCTTCAGCTTCTTGATCATGGCGTAGCCGAGCGGGCCCTTGGGCAACATGCCCTTGACGGCCTTCTCGAGCGCACGGCCGGGGTGGCGCGCCTGCATGTCCTTGAACTTGAGGCCGCGGATGCCGCCGGGATAGCCGGAGTGCCGGTAGTAGATCTTGTCCTCGGCCTTGTTGCCGGTGACGCGGATCTTGTCGGCATTGACGATGACGATGAAATCGCCGGTATCGACGTGAGGCGTATAGATCGGTTTGTGCTTGCCGCGCAGGCGAAGGGCGACTTCACTGGCCACCCTGCCCAAGACCTTGTCGGTCGCGTCGATCACAAACCAGTCATGCGTCACTTCGGCGGCTTTGGCGCTGAAGGTTTTCATGGAATGGTGTCCGAGTTGCAGCCTCGTGATTGCCTGATCGGCCACGTTTCGTACGACGGGCTCTCTCACGCAAGAATTCACGCAAGAATTCGTTCTTTTCGCCGAGGCGATCTGCGAAAAGCCTTCAAGTATAGCAGCGCGGGCAGACTGACCGACAGAACGTCTCGCGGGACTGGTACACGCGCTCTAGACAAGTCCCGTAGACTCGGGTAAACCCTAGGTCATCTATGAGCTCCAACTCACCGTCACTTCCCGTCCCCGAGCGCCAGTCCAGCTGGTCGTGGGTGCCGATCCGCTCGCTCGGACCACGCCACCGCGCGCGCATCCTGGCGCACCTCCTGGCGCTCGACGAGCGTTCGCGTTACCTGCGCTTCGGGTACGCGGCCAACGACGCGCAGATCGCACACTACGTCGACGTGCTCGAGTTCGAGCAGGACGAGGTCTTCGGCATCTTCAACCGGCGGCTGGAACTCATCGCGATGGCGCACCTCGCCCATCGACCGGTGGCCGGCCAGCAGGGTCGCCTCGCCGCATCGGAATTCGGCGTGTCGGTGCTGCCCAAGGCGCGGCGTCGCGGATTCGGCGGGCGGCTCTTCGAGCACGCCATGCTCCACGCGCGCAATCGCGGCGTCGACGCGATCTTCATCTACGCCCTGAGCGAGAACACGGCGATGCTCAAGCTCGCGCGCCGCGCCGGCGCCACTGTCGAGCGCGACGGCTCGGAGTCGGAGGCGTGGCTCAAGCTCCCGCCGGGCTCCTTCGCTTCGCATCTCGACGAGATGCTGGGAGAACGCGCCGCCGAGCTCGACTACCGGATGAAGCTCCATTCACGCCGGAACGAGCCGATCGTTGCGTCGGCGGAGACGGCGGACGCCGGCGACTCAGCCGAGGCGGGTCCTTAGCCGTTCGTCCCCTTTTTCCTAGCGGACATACCATCCGCACGCGAAGGAGGGATGTTCCGCGCCGGGCTGCGCCCGCTAGTATCCGTTTCTTCCCCGGGTCGAGCGCGCCCGAGGCCCGGCGTTTAGGAATGGACGACACGTGATCGAAACGCTTCCCTGGATTGCGATGCTGGTGGCCGTGTCGGCGCTGGCGGCGTTCGCGCTGCTCGTGCTCTGGCTCGTCCGTCGTCCTGCCCGTGTCCAGCCGCTGCCGATCGAGTGGGCGCTTTCGGCGCGGCCGGTCTTTTCCACCGATGAGCGCCGCGTCTACAAGCTCTTGCGCGAGGCACTGCCGCATCACGTCGTGCTGTCCAAGCTGCCGCTGGTGCGCTTCTCGCAGCCCAGCGACGCGGCCCAGGTGCGCTACTGGTACGACCTGCTCGGTGCGATCAACGTCACCTTCGCGGTCTGCAGCGCGAACGGCCGGGTCCTCGCCGCGATCGACCTCGACACCGACCGCGGCAACTCGCGCCGCATCCTGCAGATCAAGCAATCCGTCCTCGGCGCCTGCCGCATCCGCTACCTGCGCTGCCCGGTCGACAACCTGCCGACCGCGGCGGAGCTCCAGCTCCTGGTGCCGAGCGGCACCGGCATCACGGCGCGCGGGCCGCAGCCGGGCCTCGTTCCGCCGCGCGACCTCGACGAGGCGCGCGACACGCTGGCCAACACGGTGGCGAGCCGGCGCGCGCAGCGCACCGCGCTCTGGCAGGACTCGTCCGTGTTCCAGGACTCGTTCTTCGCACCCGACAGCCGGCAGGACAGTCTCGGCAACGGCGAGTTCGCGAACCTGACCCACGCCTATGCGCGCCAGTCCGGACCCTCCAGCAACGGTCACGACGCCGCCGTCGACGGCGGCATCCGCCACGGATCGACGTCCGGCCGGCTCGGCGGCTCGCGCGACGACAGCGATGAGCCGGCCGGCGTGGTGGTCGACGAGCCCGCGGCCTTCGGGTCGCACTCGCGCCACTAGCATCGCGCGCCGGCCCGCGCCGGCCCCTGCCGATGGCTCTCGAAACCTCCTCGCCGCCCGGCGCCGCGCCGGTGCCCTATGCCGACCTCACGCCGGGGACCGTGCTCGATGGCCTCGACGGCGTCGGCCTCTGGGGCGACGGCCGGCTGATCCAGCTCAACTCGTACGAGAACCGCGTCTTCCAAGTCTTCCTCGAAGGTGGCCGCGTCGTGGTCGCCAAGTTCTACCGGCCGGCGCGATGGAGCGACGAACAGATCCTCGAGGAGCACGCCTTCGCGATCGAACTGGCGCGCGGCGAGATCCCGGTGGCCGCGCCGATCGCGCTCGAGCGCGACGGCGCGTCGACGCATGCGTCGAGCGTGACCCGCATCGGCCCGACGCTCGCGCGCGTCACGACCGAGCTCGGCGGCGCTTACCGCTTCGGCGTCGCCGAGCGCCACGCCGGCCGCGCGCCCGAGCTCGAAAGCGCCGAGGTGCGACGCTGGCTCGGCCGCTTCATCGGTCGCCTCCATGCCGTCGGCGCGACGGCATCGTTCGTCCATCGCCTGACCCTCGACGTCGCCACCTACGGCGACGCGAGCCGCGATTTCCTGCTCGAGCACGAGCTCGTCTCTGCCGACGTGGCCGAGCGCTGGCGCGGCCTCGCCGACCAGGCGCTCGGCGCGTGCCGCACCGCCTTCGACGCAGTCGAACCGCGCCGCCTGCGCCTGCACGGAGACTGCCATCCCGGCAACGTCCTGTGGACCGATGCCGGCCCGCATTTCGTCGACCTCGACGATGCGGTCAACGGCCCCGCCGTGCAGGACCTGTGGATGCTGCTCTCGGGCGATCGCGCTTCGATGACCCAGCAGCTCCTGGACGTGCTCGAAGGCTACGAAGCGTTCATGGACTTCGACTGGCGCGAGCTGCGCCTGCTCGAGCCCTTGCGCACCCTGCGCATGCTGCACCACAGCGCCTGGATCGCGCGGCGCTGGAGCGATCCGACCTTCCCGATCAACTTCCCCTGGTTCGCGAGCCCCGCCTACTGGGCCGACCAGTGCTCGCGCCTGGCCGAGCAGCTCGAGGCGATGGCCGAGCCGCCGCTCGGCAGCCCGGACTGAGTCGCGACGCTCAGGCCAGCACGTCTCAGGCCAAGAGAAGGGCGTTGACACGCCTGACGTAGGCGGCGGGATCCTCGAGCTGACCGCCTTCGGCGAGCAGCGCCTGATCGAACAGGACGCCCGCGAGCTCGTCGAAATGCTCGCTCGACTCGAGCTTCTTCACCAGCGGGTGCTCGGCGTTCACCTCGAGGATCGGCTGCGACGAGGGAGCGGTCTGGCCGGCCTGCTTGAGAAGACGCGCCAGATGGCCGCTGACGTCGCCCTCCTCCATGACCAGGCACGCCGGTGAATCGACCAGGCGCGTCGTCACTCGCACGTCCTTGGCGCGATCCTTGAGCGCGACCTTGAGCCGCTCGAGCGTCGGCTGGAACGCGGTCGCGGTCGCTTCGGCCTGCTTCTTCTCGGCCTCGTCCTCGAGCTTGCCGAGATCGACCGAGCCCTTGGCGACGCTTTGCAGCGGATGGCCGTCGAACTCGTAGAGGTGCGAGAGCAGCCACTCGTCGACGCGGTCGGTGAGGAGCAGGACCTCGATGCCCTTCTTCCTGAAGATCTCGAGCTGCGGGCTGTGCTTCGCGGTCGCCAGGGTGTCGGCGGTGACGTAGTAGATCGCGTCCTGGCCTTCCTTCATGCGCTTGACGTAGTCGCTCAGCGCCACGGTCTGCGCGCCGCTCTCGTCGTGCGTCGACGAGAAGCGATAGAGCTTCATCAGCCGCTCGCGGTTGGCGTGGTCCTCGCCGATGCCTTCCTTCAGCACGACGCCGAAGTCCTTCCAGAACGCGGCGTACTTTGCCTTGTCCGCCGCATCCTCGCTGTCGGCCAGGCCTTCGAGCATCGACAGGACGCGCTTGGTCGAGCCCTCGCGGATCGCCTTCACGTCGCGGCTTTCCTGGAGCAGCTCGCGCGAGACGTTGAGCGGCAGGTCGCTCGAGTCGATCACGCCCTTGACGAAGCGCAGGTACACCGGCATCAGCGCCTCGGCGTCGTCCATGATGAAGACGCGCTTGACATAGAGCTTCACGCCGCCGCGCTTGTCGCGGTTCCAGAGGTCGAACGGCGCCTTGGCGGGGATGTAGAGCAGCTGCGTGTATTCGCTGCGCCCCTCGACCCGGTTGTGCGTGTAGGCGAGCGGCGCCTCGGTGTCGTAGCTGATCTGCTTGTAGAACTCCTCGTACTGCTCCTTGGTGATCTCGCTCTTCGGGCGCGACCAGAGCGCCGACGCCTTGTTGACCGGCGCCCACTCGGCCTTCGTCACCTGCTCCTTCTTTTCTTCGTCCCATTCTTCCTTCTGCATCAGGATCGGCAGCGAGATGTGGTCGGAGTACTTCGAGACGATCGAGCGCAGCTTCCAGGCCGAGAGGAATTCCTCCTCGCCGTCGCGCAGATGCAGGGTCACGCTCGTTCCGCGCTCGGGCCGAGAGATGTTCTCGACCTCGAAGTCGCCGGCGCCTTCCGAGGTCCAGCGCACGCCTTCTTCGGGCGGCAGGCCGGCGCGGCGCGACTCGACCGTGATCTTGTCGGCGACGATGAAGCCCGAGTAGAAGCCGACGCCGAACTGGCCGATCAGCTGCGCATCCTTTTTCTGGTCACCTTCGAGCGCCGACATGAATTCGCGCGTGCCACTCTTGGCGATCGTGCCCAGATTGGCGACGGCCTCCTCGACCGAGAGACCGATGCCGTTGTCGGCGATCGTGATCGTCTTCGCGTCCTTGTCGAAGGAGACGCGCACCTCGAGGTTGGCCTGACCCTCGTAGAGCTCCGGCTTCAGGGTCGCCTCGAAGCGCAGCTTGTCGCACGCGTCCGACGCGTTCGAGACCAGCTCGCGCAGGAAGATCTCCTTGTTGGAATAGAGCGAATGGGTGACGAGGTGCAGGATCTGCTTGACCTCGGCTTGGAAGGAAAGGGTCTGCTTGTCCATCGGTGGTGTTCTCGGCGGTATCAAAGGGATTGCGGCGGCGCGCGGCAGGAGCCGAAAGAGGCGCGGCGGCAGCGCCGGACATGGCGCCTTCTCGCCGGCTTTCAAGCCCTCGCCTCCTAGAATCGCAGCGAACTCAGGCGGGGTCCGGATGATACGAAGGCAGGCGCGACAGCTGAACGAGCAGCGATGAGAACGATCCGCGCCACCCGCTACGTCACGCCGCTGCGCGAGGGCGGATCGCTGCCGGCGATCGTCGAGGCCGACGACGACGGCCTCTACGTCCTCAAGTTCCGCGGCGCCGGCCAGGGCCCGCGCGCACTGATCGCCGAGCTGGTCGCCGGCGAGCTGGCGCGCGCCTGCGGCCTCGCGGTGCCCGAGATCGTCTTCGCGCGGCTCGACGCCGACCTCGCCCGCACCGAGCCCGACCCGGAGATCCAGGACCTGATCCGCGCCAGCGCCGACCTCGCCGACGGCAGCGTCGGCCTCAATCTCGCGCTCGACTACCTGCCCGGCTCGGTGACCTTCGATCCGCTCTCGTTCACGCCCGACGCCGAGCTCGCCTCGCGCATCGTCTGGCTCGACGCCTTGACGAGCAACATCGACCGGACCGCGCGCAATACCAACATGCTCGTCTGGCACGGCCGGCTCTGGCTCATCGACCATGGCGCGGCGCTCTATTTCCACCATTCGCCGCGCGACTTCGTCGAGCGCGCCGAAGAGCCGTTCGGGGCGATCAAGGACCACGTGCTGCTGCCCTTCGCGAGCCGCCTCGACGAAGCCGACCTCGCGATGACCGCGCGGCTCGCGCCCGAGGTCGTCGCGGGCATCGTCGCGCTGATCCCCGACGCATGGCTCGACGGCGACGCGCAGGCGCCGGGCAAGGCGTCTCAACGCGACGCCTACACGTCCTATTTCGCACGCCGCCTGCAGGCGCCGCGTGCCTTCGCCCAGGAGGCGGCCCGTGCCCGATCCCTGCACGTATGACTACGCGATCGTGCGCGTCGTGCCGCGCGTGGAGCGCGGCGAGTTCGTCAATGTCGGCGCGATCGTCTCGTCCGATGCCATGGCTTATCTCGCGGCCGGCTTCGCCGTCGACGAGGCGAAGCTGCGCACGCTCGACCCCGCCATCGACATGGCCGCGGTGCACGCCGCGCTCGCCGCCATCGGCGCGATCTGCGCGGGCGGAGCCGCCGCCGGACCGATCGGCAGCCTGCCGCTGCGCGAGCGCTTCCACTGGCTGGTCGCGCCACGCAGCACGATGATCCAGACCTCGGCTGTGCACACCGGTCGCGGCGACGATCTCGCCGCCACGCTCGACAGGCTGCTCGACCGCATGGTGCGCACGATCGACTCGCGCCACGACTGATCGCCCCAGCATGACCACGCCACCGAACACGCCGGAGCCGACCGGCGATCTGCCGTACCGGACGATCGCGGGCCTCGTGCGCGAGCACGCACGTGCCGACCCGGGGCGCATCGCGCTCGTCGATGGCTCGACGTCGCTCAGCTACAGCGGATTCGACGCCCTCGTCGACCGGGTCGCCGCCGCGCTGCAGCGCGACGGCCTCGTCGCCGGCGAGGTGGTCGCGATCTGCGCCGCGAGCTCGGCGCGCTACGCCGCCGTCTTCCTCGGCGCGCTCCGCGCCGGCGTCGTCGTCGCGCCGCTCGCGCCCTCTTCGACGCCGACGAGCTTCGCGTCGATGCTCGCCGACTCGCGGGCCCGCCTACTCTTCGCGGATTCGAGTGCCGACGATGCGGCCGGCGCCATCGACACCGGCGCTCCGCCGCGCATCGCCCTGGCGGCGGGCTGCGCCGGCCGCGACTTCGAAGCCTGGCTGGCGCCGACGGGCGCGCGGCCGTGCGAGGTCGAGGTCCCGCCGGAGGCACCGTTCAACATCATCTATTCCTCGGGCACGACCGGCGAGCCGAAAGGTATCGTCCAGCCGCACGGCATGCGCTGGACCCACGTGATGCGCGGCGCGCGCTTCGGCTACTCGCCCGAAACGGTGTCGCTGCTCTCGACGCCGCTCTACTCGAACACGACGCTGGTCGTCTTCTTTCCGACGATCGCCTTCGGCGGCACGGTGGTGCTGATGGCGAAGTTCGACGCCGACCGCTACCTGGCGCTCGCCGAACGTCACCGCGTCACGCACACGATGCTGGTGCCCGTGCAGTACGCGCGGCTGATGGCGAGCCCGCGCTTTGCCGGGCACGACCTGTCGTCGTTTCGCATGAAGTTCTGCACCAGCGCGCCGTTCGGCGCCGCGCTGAAGGGCGACATCGTCGCGCGCTGGCCGGGCGGGCTCGTCGAGTTCTACGGCATGACCGAAGGCGGCGGCACCTGCATCCTCGCGGCGCACGAGCATCCGGCCAAGCTGCACACGGTCGGCCGGCCGGCCGAAGGGCACGACATCCGCGTCATCGACGAAGCCGGCGTCGAGCTGCCGCGCGGCGCCGTCGGCGAGGTCGTCGGCCACTCGGCGGGGATGATGACTGGGTATCACGGCCAGCCCGGGAAGACCGCCGAGGCCGAATGGTTCGATGCTGCCGGCAAGCGATTCATCCGCACCGGCGACGTCGGCCGTTTCGACGACGAGGGCTTCCTCACGCTGCTCGACCGGCGCAAGGACATGGTCATCAGCGGCGGCTTCAACCTCTACCCCAGCGACCTCGAGGCAGTGCTGCGCCAGCATCCGGCCGTGGCCGAGGCGGCGGTCGCCGGCGTGCCGTCGGAGCGATGGGGCGAGACGCCGGCGGCCTGGGTCGTGCTGCGCGCGGGCGAAGCGATCGATGGCGAGGCGCTGCGCGCCTGGGCCAACGACAGGCTCGGCAAGACCCAGCGCATCTCGTGGCTGGGCTTCGTCGACGAACTGCCGCGCAGCGTGATCGGCAAGGTCCTCAAGCGCGAGCTGCGCGACCGCTTCGTCGCGGCCACCCGCGATCCCCAAGGAGACTCTTCGAATGTCTGACGATCCCCACGCGGCAACCTCGCTCGGCGCCAGCGGGCTGAAGGTGACCCGGCTCTGGCTCGGCACGATGATGTTCGGCGACCAGACCGACGAGGCCGAGGCCGGCCGCATCGTCGCCGCCTCGCGCGACGCCGGCATCAACGCGATCGACACCGCCGATGCCTACGCCGACGGCGAGTCGGAGCGCATCACCGGCCGCCTCATCGCGGCCGACCGCGACCGCTGGGTGATCGCGACCAAGCTCGCCAACCCGACCGGCCCGGGACCGAACGAGCGTGGCCTGTCGCGCGGGCACATGATCCGCGCGCTCGACGCCAGCCTCAAGCGGCTCGGCACCGACCGGGTCGACATCCTCTACCTGCACAGGGAAGACCCGACGACGCCGCTCGAGGAAACGGTCGCCGCGATGCAGCATCTCCTCGCGAGCGACAAGGTGCATTACTTCGGGCTCTCCAACTTTCGCGCCTGGCGCGTGGCGCGCATCGCCGAGATGTGCCGCAGCGCGGGCATCCCGGCGCCGATCGTGTGCCAGCCGCCCTACAACGCGATGACGCGCGGCATCGAGACCGAGCTCCTGCCGTGCTGCGCCCACTACGGCCTCGGCGTCGTCGCCTGCGACCTTGCGAGCGCGCGCAACGTCGACGTCGA
>CAJDUN010000015.1_pt2 | contig 25146 bp, 20 predicted proteins | sample 7390741 | NCBI WGS metagenome assembly CAJDUN01 (sample SAMEA7055660, study PRJEB34461) | soil metagenome | biome: terrestrial ecosystem; feature: Peninsula; material: soil | place: Antarctica | collected 2016 | reverse complement strand
GACGGCGAGAGCGGAGTCGAAAGGTCGGGCATGGCGGGCTCCGGCAGCGACGGGTCGGGCCCGACTTTAGGCCCTCGCCGTGTGAACGGTTGCAGTCCCGATCGCCTCGGGTTGGTATAAGAGGCCCATGCAACCCAGCACGACCGTGCGAACCGACGACGTCCTGCCCCAGCCGTGGCGCAACGGCGGCGGCACGACGCGCGAGCTGCTCGCCCGGCCGACGGGCCAGGCGTGGCAGGTGCGGGTCAGCGTTGCCGACGTCGTCGTCGACGGGCCGTTCTCGGCGTTTCCCGAGGTCGCGCGCTGGTTCGCGGTGATCGATGGCGCCGGCGTCGTCGTTGCGGTCGACGGCGTCGAGCATCGCTGCAGCGCGGACGCCGAACCGCTCGCCTTCTCGGGCGAAGCCGGCACGCGCTCCCGTCTCATCCACGGGCCGACGCGCGATCTGAACCTGATGCTTCGCGGCGTGCGCGGCTCGATGCAACGCGTCGTCTCGGCTGGAACGTTTCGACCCGAGACGAGCGAGTGCGGTCTCTACGCGAGCGCCGCGGGCCGCGTCCGCACGCCGTCCGACAACGAACCGATCCCGGCACACGCCCTGCGCTGGTGGTCGGCCGCGCCCGAGTCGCTCGCCTTCGACGGCGCCGGCTGGTGGCTCTCGGCCGACCTCGCTCCCGTTTCATGACGACCACCCTCTGGCGCAACGCGCGCCTTGCGACGCTCGCCGGCCCGTCGGGCTGGGGCCTCGTCGAGCGCGGCGCGCTGCTCGTCGACGGCACGACGATCGTCTTCGCCGGCGTCGAGGCCGATCGGCCGGGCGACGTCGTGATCGAAGAGGACGTCGACCTCGGCGGCGCTCTCGTCACGCCCGGCCTCGTCGACTGCCACACCCATCTGGTCTACGGCGGCCAGCGCGCCGACGAGTTCGAGCAGCGGCTCAAAGGTGCGACCTACGAAGACATCGCGCGCGCCGGCGGCGGCATCCGCTCGACCGTCGCCGCGACGCGCGCCGCGAGCGACGACGTGCTGTATTCGACGGCCCGCGATCGCGCCCGCGCGCTGATGGCAGAAGGCGTGACCACGCTCGAAATCAAGTCGGGCTACGGTCTCAGCGCCGAGCACGAGGCGCGCTGCCTCGGCGTCGCGCGCCGCCTCGGCCGCGAGCTGGCGCTGACCGTGCGCACCACCTGCCTCTCGGCGCACGCGCTGCCGCCCGAATTCGCGGGGCGCCCCGACGACTACATCGACGCCGTCTGCGCCTGGCTGCCCGCGTTGAACGAAGCGAAGCTCGTCGACGCCGTCGATGCCTTCTGCGAGCGCATCGCCTTCTCGGTCGCGCAGACGCGACGCGTCTTCGAGACCGCACGCGATCTCGGCCTGCCGGTGAAGCTGCACGCGGAGCAGCTGAGCGACTCGGGCGGGGCGGCGCTGGCCGCCGAGTTCGGCGCGCTCTCGTGCGAGCACCTCGAGCATGCGAGCGAAGCCGGCGTACGCGCGATGGCCCGCGCAGGGTCGGTCGCCGTGCTTCTTCCCGGCGCCTTCTACTTCCTGCGCGAGACGCAGGTGCCGCCGGTCGCCGCGCTGCGCGCCGCAGGCGTTCCGATTGCCATCGCCACTGACCACAACCCGGGCTCGTCGCCGACGCTCTCGCCGCTCCTGATGCTCAGCATGGCCTGCACCCTCTTTCGCCTCACGCCCGAAGAATCGCTGCGCGGCATGACCGTCAATGGCGCGCGTGCCCTGGGTCTCGCCGACCGCGGCCGGCTCGCGGCCGGCCAGCGCGCCGACTTCGCGGTGTGGGATGTTGCCCACCCGAACGAGCTGTCGTACTGGTTCGGCAACAACCCGTGCCGTCGCGTCGTCGTCGGCGGCATCGAGCGCACCGCATGAGCACGACACGACGCACGCGACGCGAGTCGCGCATGAGTCCGCTCGACGGCGAGCCCGAACCCGAACCGGCCTTCACGCTGCACGGGGGCACGACGCCGCTGCTGCTGAGCCTGCCCCACGTCGGCCTGGAGATCCCGCCCGAGCTGCGCGCGGTGCTCGTGCCGCGCGCGCTCGGCCTGGAAGACACCGACTGGCATCTCGCCGAGGTCTATGGCTTCGCGCGCGAGCTCGGCGCGAGCATCCTCATGCCGCGCTGCTCGCGCTACGTGATCGACCTGAACCGGCCGCCGTCGAACGCCAAGATGTATGCCGGCGCGAACAACACCGAGCTCGTGCCGACGCACTTCTTCAGCGGCGACCCGCTCTATCGCGACGGCCGCGAACCCGACGCGCACGAGATCGCGAGCCGCCGCGAGACCTACTGGCGGCCGTATCACGCCGCGATGACCAGCGAGCTGGCGCGGCTGCGGAGCGAACACGGCCATGCCGTCCTCTGGGACGGGCACAGCATCCAGCCCGTGCTGCCGTGGCTGTTCGAAGGGCGTCTGCCCGACCTCAACCTCGGCACCGCCGGCGGCGCGAGCTGCGCGCCGGCGCTGCGCGACGCGCTGATGGACGTGCTCGCATCGCAGGAGAGCTTCAGCCACGTCACCGACGGCCGCTTCAAGGGCGGCTACATCACGCGCCATCGCGGCCGGCCGCAGGAGGGCGTGAACGCGATCCAGCTCGAGATGGGGCTGCACGTCTACATGGACGAGACGCGCGCCTCGACGCCTGCGGCCGCGCCGGATCCGGAGCGGCTCGCCAAGCTCCAGCCAGTGCTGCGCGCCCTGCTCCAGACGACGCTCGACTGGCGTCCGGATGGCCGCTGAGGCGTCCGTCGCCGCACTCTGGGCGCCGCTCGCGTGGCTGCCCGGCGGCTGGCGCGACAACGTCCTCCTGCGCATCGACGGCAGCGGCCACTGGGCCGAGGTGACGGCCGACGTCGCGACGTCGCCGGCCGGCGCGCAGGTCCTCGCGGCGCCGCTGCTGCCCGCGCTCGCCAACGCCCACAGCCACGCCTTCCAGCGCGCCTTCGCCGGCGCTGCCGAGCGCCGCGACGCCGAGAGCGACGACTTCTGGTCGTGGCGCGAGCGCATGTACGCGGTCGCGTCGCGGATCACGCCGGCGCAGCTGCGCGCGATCGCGGCGCAGCTCTACGTCGAGCTGCTGAAGGGCGGCTACAGCCACGTGTGCGAATTCCATTACCTGCGCCGCGACCGCGACGGTGGCGACTACGCCGATCCGCTCGCGATGTCGTGGGCGCTCGCCGATGCCGCGGCCGACGCCGGCATCGGCCTGACGATCCTGCCGGTGCTCTACGAGCGCTTCGGCTTCGATGCGCCTCTGCGCGAGAGCCAGCGGCGCTTTCGCGCGTCGGCCGAGGAGACCGCATCGGCCGCGCAACGCATCGCGGCGTCGGCGCGGCCGCTGGTCGACGCCGGCCTCGCCATCCACTCGCTGCGCGCCGCCGACGCGGAGGGCATCGTCGCGCTCGCCGCGCTGGCCCGCGGCATCGACGGGCCGATCCACATCCATGTCGCCGAGCAGACAGCCGAGGTCGACGCCTGCCTGAGCGCGACCGGCAAGCGGCCGATCGAGTGGCTCACGGATCGCGGCATCGACCGGCGCTGGCAGCTCGTCCACGCGACGCATGCGCTGCCGGTCGAGATCGACGCGGTCGCCGCGAGTGGCGCGGGCGTCGTCGTCTGCCCCAGCACCGAAGCCAACCTCGGCGACGGCCTGTTCGACCTGCCGCGCTGGCTCGCATCGGGCGTGCCGCTTTCGCTCGGCTCCGACAGCCACTGCACCCGCGACTGGCGCGAGGAGCTGCGTCTTCTCGAATACGGGCAGCGGCTGGCGCGGCGCGAGCGCAATGTCGCGGCAGCGCCCGAGCTCGGGCAACCGTCGACGGCGGAGCGCCTGTTCGCGCGCGTGGTCGAAGGATCGCGCGCGGCGACGCACCGATCGGCCTGGGGCCTTGTCGCCGGCGCGCGCGCCGACGCCTTGCTCGTCGACCGCCGCGACGGCGCGCTGCTGGGCCTCGATCCCAGGCGTTCACTCGACGCTCTGGTCTTCAGCAGCCCGACGGCGCCTTGGCGCGACGTGATGGTCGCGGGGCGCTGGGTCGTTCGCGACGGCCGCCACAGCCGCGCGGCGACGATTGCAGAGCGCTTCGCGGCGACGCTCGACGCGATCGCGTCCTAGCTGTCGCTAAAGCGCGCGCGCCTCGGCCGCGACGCGGCTGTTGACCGGCGCGGCAAACCGGCGTCCACTGTCCCGCACGGGGGAATCGTGATGCACGACGTGGAGTTGCGCAGACTGATAGAGGAAGCGCGGCAGGGTGCGATTTCACGACGCGAGGCCGTCCGGCGCCTGAGTGGCCTCGGCCTGAGCGTGCCCATGGCGGGTTTCCTGTTGACGGAGGCGGGGGTCACCGACGCGGCGGCTCCATTCGTCTACAAGCCCACCCGGCGCGGCGGCGGGGGCACGCTGCGCCTCCTCGAGTGGCAGGCGGCGACGCTCCTCAACCCGCACTTCGCCACCGGCATGAAGGACGGCTTCGGCTCGCGCATCTTCTACGAGCCGCTCGCGCAATGGGACGCCGACGGCAATCTCGTGCCGGTGCTCGCCGCGGAGATTCCGAGCCGGACCAACGGCGGACTCTCCGCCGACGGCAAGAGCGTCGTCTGGAAGCTCAAGAAGGGTGTGACGTGGCACGACGGCGAGCCGTTCACGGCCGACGACGTGATCTTCAACTGGCACTACGCGATCGATCCCGCGGCGGCCACGACCAACCTCTCCGCCTACCGCAATCTGACGATCGAGAAGATCGATTCGCATACCGTCCGGGTCGTATTCGCGGCGCCGGCGCCCTTCTGGCCCGGGCAGTACTCGCAGGTGTTCCTGATCCCGCGCCATCTGTTCGCGCCGTTCGCCGGCGCCAAGTCGCGCGAAGCGCCGAACAACAACCGACCGGTCGGAACGGGCGCCTACTCCTTCGTCGAGTTCAAGCCCGGCGACATGCTGCGCGCAGTGCTCAATCCGCGCTACCACGAGCCCAACCGGCCGCACTTCGACGCCCTGGAGATGAAAGGCGGCGGCGACTCGAGCTCCGCGGCGCGCGCGGTGCTGCAGACGGGAGAGTTCGACTATGCCGGCTCGCTGGCCGTAGAAGACGATGTGCTGAAGCGCATGGAGGCGGGCGGCAAGGGCCGCGTCGAACTGCTGAGCGGCAGTACGACGACGGCGATCTACCTGAATTTCACCGACCCGTACACCGACGTGAACGGCGAACGGTCGAATCCCAGGACGCGTCATCCGCTCTTCAGCGACCCCCGCGTGCGACAGGCGATGGCGCACCTGATCGACCGAAAGAGCATCGAGACCTTTCTCTACGGACGCCAGGGCAGCGCGACTTCCAACTACATCAATCACCCCGACCGCTACCGAAGCGGCGCCGTCGCCCCGGAGTTCGACGTCTCCAAGGCCAACGCTCTGCTCGACGCCGCCGGGTGGCGACTCGGCGCCGACGGCATGCGCGAGAAAGACGGCAAGAGGCTGACGCTGCTGTATCAGGCCTCGGTCGGCTCGGCCATCCAAAAGTTCCAGGCGATCGTCAAACGGGCGGCCCAGAAGGCGGGCATCGCGGTCGAGCTGAAGGCCGTCATACCGAGCGTTTTCTTCTCTGCGGACGAAGGCAACGCCGACACCTACGGCAAGTTCCACGCGGACATGCAGACCTACGCCTGGACCAACGCGAGCCCGGACCCGGAAGGTCTGATGCTGTGCTTCGTTTCGTGGGAGGTCTGCTCGAAGGCCAACAAGTGGCTTGGCCAGAACCTCGTGCGCTGGCAGAACGCCGAGTTCGATGCGCTCTACAGGGCGGCGGAGACCGAGCTCGACCCTGTCAAGCGCGCCGGCCTCTTCATCCGCATGAACGACCTGGTGGTGGGCGACGGATACGTGCTGCCGGTCATCGACCGCAAGTCGGTGCGGGTCATGGCGCGCAACCTGATCGCGCCGATGTCGGGGTGGCAGAACGACATGGCGACGTTGCCGCACTGGTACCGCGAGGCGTAATCGGATCCCCGCGACCGGAGCTGGTTCATGCGTATGTCCGTGGAAGCGGCGCGTCCGCGCCGCCTTCAAGGGAGCGGTACGCCAACGCCAGGACGCCCTCTGGTTGGAGTTCTTCACCGGCGGTCCGGAGGCGGTCCAATGCAATCGCACCGATCGACTCGGCAAGTTCGCTGACGACCATTTCGGCCAGCCGGGCCTCGTTGGGTTGACGGATGCGGCCGTCTGTCCGATACCACGCATCCGAGGCCCCGAGCAGTTGGCCTGACTCGATCCACAGGTGGCGACGCGCTGCAATCAGCGCCAGATGATCGAACATGCCCGCTTGCATCGTCATCCGGACCAGGTGCGTCAGCGCATCCCGGGCGACGACAAGGGACGCCGCTGTGTCCCCTTTCATGAGATACGCCGCACAGAGATTGGCCAGCGGGAAGCACAGCCGTCGATCATCGTTCAGTGCTCGCATCTCTGCGATCACTGCATTTTCCAAGCGGATCGCCTCGTCCAGCTCGCCGGCCATCAACGCCGCGTCGGCGATGTTGTGGCGCTGCCAGGCGGCGTCGCGAACAGCCCCTGCCTCTTCGAAGAGCTCGAGGCAAGACTGGGCGAGCGGCCTGATACCTGCCGCATCGCCCCGGTAGATGTTGAGCGTCAGTTCATGCATCAGACCCACGGCGCGCATGCGCGGAAGCCACTCGGGCCGCTGCGTTCGCCTCGCTTGGTCCGCATAACAATCGGCCTCCAGCCAATCGCCCACGCGGGCCGATTCCACAGCGCACTTCCAAAGTGCGAGGAAAATCATACGTGGGTCTTCCACCCTGCAACTCGCGGCAAGCGCTTGAATTGCCGCGTCCCGTCGCGATAGCCCGGCGAACTGGCTTGTAGAGAAATTGGCGAACCAGTGCAGCAGTCTCGCTTGTGCGAGCGGATCGGCCATAGGCAGCAATTGATGCGCGGCTTGCTTGAGGTGCTGATCAACGGCTTGGGCTATTCGATGGTCCTGCAAATTACTGATTGCGGGACCAGTGACGGCGGCCACGGAGACGTTGCGGTGACGACACGCGCTATCGAATGCGAGATCGAGATCGGCTGCGTCCGGCGAGTAACGTTTCGCGAACTCTTTGTCAGTCAACTTCCAGTACTCGCTTATTGACTCTTCGGCCAGCAGTGCCATCGCTCGCCCATGGGCCTCCTCTGCCGAATCCGACTCCCCGGCTTCGGCCAAGCGTTCCAACGCATACAGTTTCGTTGTCTCCAGCAACCGGTAGCGCGGCGGTTCCGCCGGGTCGAGCTGCACCAGCGACTTCGCGACCAACGAGGCGAGCGCGTCGAGGCAGTCCCACTCGTCGATCTCCGCTCCGCAGCCGACCTGCTGGGCCGCGTCGAGTCGAAAGCTGCCCGCGAATATCGAGAGCCGGCGAAGGACGGCGCGATCGCGCGGAGACAGCAGCGCATGCGTCCAGTCGAGCGTGGCACGCAGCGTCTGCTGACGCGCGGGCGCCGACCGATCGTCTGCTTTCAGCAGTCGAAGGCGATCCGTCAGCTTGGCGCTGACGGTCGGCAATCCCAGGACTGGAATTCTCGCCGCGGCCATCTCGACCGCCAGCGCGACGCCGTCGAGGCGGAGGCAGATATCGATCGCCGGCGCGATCGTCGCATCGCTGAGCGTGAACCCGCGGTCGAGCGATTGCACACGCGCCTCAAGCAGCTGGATCGCAGCTGACCGTCGGGCCTCGTCCAGCGTCGCATCCTTCCGTGGAAGCGCGAGCGGGTCGAGTCGATACAGGAATTCTTCGCCGATCGAGAGCGGCGCTTGCGACGTCGCCAGGACGCTTAGGTTGCAGTCGGAACGAAGCGCCGCATGAACCACCACCGCTACCGTGCTCACGAGATGTTCGCAGTTGTCGAGCACGAGCAGGAGCTGCCGCTCGGCGAGCGCCTGCGCCAACGCGGCTGTCGGATCTCCTTCGCCGATCACCAATCCCGCCGCCCTGACGATGTAAGGAACGACGTCCGACTCCGTCGTAATGGACGACAGATCGACCCACCAGACCCCGTCCCGGCGCGTTCCCCCCAGTTGCGCGGCCACGGCCTGCGCCAGCCGGGTCTTGCCGATGCCGCCCGCGCCCAACAGAGTGACCAGCCGGTGACGCGACATCTCGGCGATCAAGTCCTCCCGATCTCGATCCCGGCCGAACAAGATCTCGATCGTAGGCGGCACGTTCGTGCGCGACGACTGCGGTCCAGCGACGGAGGGTTCGCCCGCTCTCCCTTCCACTGGCGCCGCGTCGGCCACCGAGATCTGAAAAACACGGATCGGCTTCTCGATGTTCTTGACCTTGCGTTCGCCGTCGAAGGTCATCGTCACGTCGAGGCGGTTCTCGACCTGATCGTGGACCGAACCGGAGACGCAAATGCCATCGGGCGGCGCCAGCGCCTGCAGCCGGGAGGCGATGTTGACGCCGTGGCCGTACAGCGCCGAGTCGCGTTCGATCACGTCGCCCACGTCGATTCCGATGCGGACCCGCATTTGCCGGCCCACCGGCACGTTCGCATTGCCGAGAGACATGTCCTTCTGGACGGCGATCGCGCAGCGCACCGCGTCGAGGGCGCTCTTGAACTCGGCGAGCAACGCGTCGCCGGGGGAATCGACAACCCGGCCAGCGTAACGACGGACGTGCCGCCCCATGAGTTTCCTGGTCGCGACGATCGCGGCGACCGTCGCCTCGTCGTCCTCGCCCATCAATCGCGAATAGCCGACGACGTCGGAACTGAGGATCGCAGCAAGCTTCCGGCTGAGCTTTCGTGCTGCCATCGTTACGTGGCTGCTTGGCAGTCGTGAAGGCGACTGCAGGATCGCTTTTCAGTCGGAAGCGAACGCGGGCGCGGCGCGACGCCCTAGCGGAAGCGCGACTGGGCGACGGTGTGGATGTCGCCGGTGAGCGAGCCGAGGTAGGCGGCGATCGCCTTGAGCTCGGGATGCGTGAACGGGCGCGCCATGCCCATCATGATCGCGTTGCTGCGCCCGACGATCGCGTTATGGTCGGTCTGGTAGGCCTTCAGCGCCTGATACAGGTAGTCGGGATACTGGCCGGCGAGCTTCGGGTACGAAGGGTCGATCGGCTTCGAGAAATTGGCGCCGTGGCACGACGCGCAGTTGGCCTGCGCCAGCAGCTTGGCGACGTTCTCGGGCGCGGGCTGCGCCTCGGCCGGCGCCGAGCCGGCATCCTTGCCGAGCTGCTCGTAGTAGGCGGCGACGTCGGCCATGTCCTGCTCCGACAGGCTCGACGCGATCGCGCGCATCGACGGGAACTTCCGCTCGCCCTTCTTGTAAGCGTTGAGCGCCGCGACGATGTACTTCGCGTTCTGGCCCGCGATCTTCGGCACCTTGTAGATCTCGGGAAAGCTCGACTGGTAGCGCAGGATGTTGTGGCAGCCGATGCACATCGCCACCTTGCCTTCGCCCGCGGCGGCGTTGCCGGCCTTCACGTCCTGCGCCGAAGCGCCGGTGACTAGCCCCATGGCGAGAACGAAGAAGGCGATCGCGAACGACGAGGACAGCGGCTGGGTCATGGTGAAGCGAAAGATGAAGCGAAAGGTGAATCGAAAGGAGCGGGCGACGCGCGCAAACCGAGAATTATAGGGGCGCCCTTATACTGAATCGACACGTCGCAGCACAGCAGATCCCGGGCGAATCCATGAAGTTCAAAGGCTCCGACAACTACGTCGCCACGCCCGACCTGATGCTCGCCGTCAATGCCGCGGCGACCCTCAAGCGGCCACTGCTCGTCAAGGGCGAGCCGGGCACCGGCAAGACCATGCTGGCCGAGGAGGTCGCGACCGCGCTCGGCATGCCGCTGATGCAGTGGCACATCAAGTCGACGACCAAGGCGCAGCAGGGCCTCTACGAATACGACGCGGTGAGCCGCCTGCGCGACAGCCAGCTCGCCGGCGTCGAGGGCAGCGACAGCGGCGCGCGCGTGAAGGACATCCACAACTACATCGTGCGCGGCGTCCTCTGGCAGGCGTTCACCGCCGAGCAGCCGGTGGTGCTGCTGATCGACGAGATCGACAAGGCCGACATCGAGTTCCCGAACGACCTGCTGCGCGAGATCGACCGGATGGAGTTCTACGTCTACGAGACGCGCGAGCTCGTGAAGGCCAGGCACCGACCGCTCGTCTTCATCACCTCGAACAACGAGAAGGAGCTGCCCGACGCCTTCCTGCGCCGCTGCTTCTTCCACTACATCAAGTTCCCCGACGCCGACACGATGAAGCAGATCGTCGGCGTGCACTTCCCGAACCTGAAGAAGGAGCTGCTCGGCGCCGCGCTCAAGAACTTCTACGACGTGCGCAACCTTCCCGGCCTCAAGAAGAAGCCGAGCACGTCCGAGCTGCTCGACTGGCTCAAGCTCCTCGTCGCCGAGGACATTCCGCTCGAGGCGCTGCAGAGCAAGGACGACAAGGTCGCGGTGCCGCCGCTGGTCGGCGCGCTCCTGAAGAACGAGCAGGACGTGTCGCTTTTCGAGAAGCTCGTCTTCATGCAGCGCCACAACCGCTAGCGGCGAACGAGCGACGTGCAGCCCGTCCGTCCCGTCACCCTCGCGAGCGAGCATCTGCGGCTCGAGCCGCTCGGCCTGCATCATGTCGAGGGCCTGAGGCGTGCCGCCGCCGACGGCGAGCTCTGGACGATCCGTGTCACGAGCGTTCCCGAGCCCGACGACACGCGCGGCTACATCGAGCGCGCCCTGCAGGGATTCGCCGAAGGGCATCGGCTCGCGTTCGCGGTGATCGACGCGCAGAGCGGCGAGGTGATCGGCTCCTCGAGCTATCACGACATCGTTCCCGCGGTCGAGCGCCTGGAGATCGGCTACACCTGGTACGCGAAGAGCCGACAGCGCACCTCCGTCAACGCCGGCGCCAAGCTGCTCCTCATGACGCATGCGTTCGAGACCCTCGGCGCGCAGGTCGTCGGCTGGCGCACCGACAACTTCAACTTCGCCAGCCAACGCGCAATCGAGCGCCTCGGCGCGCGCCGCGACGGCGTCGTGCGCCACCACGCGCTGCGCCGCGACGGCAGCGTGCGCGACACGGTGATGTACAGCATGAGCGCGGGCGAATGGCCGGAGGCGCGCGCCGAGCTGCAGGCCCGCCTCGCGAAGAAGCGCGACTGACGCCGAAGGGTTCTCGATCCCATGACGACCGACCCGTCGATTGCGTCCACCGCTGCCGAAGCAGCGGGCGACGCGCTGGGCTATCTGCGCCATCCGACACTGCACGGCGACCACGTCGCCTTCGTCTGCGACGACGACCTCTGGACGGCGCCGGTCCAGGGCGGCGCGGCGCGCCGGCTCACCGCGGGACTTTCCGAGCCGTCGACGCCGTGCTATTCACCCGACGGCCGCTCGCTCGCCTTCGTCGGCCGCGACGAGCAGCATCCCGAGGTCTGCGTCATGCCGGCCGAAGGCGGGCCGGCGCGCCGCCTCACCTGGCTCGGCACCGACACGCTCGTGCGCGGCTGGACCGGCGACGGCCGGATCGTGTTCGTCACCACGCAGGGGCAGCCGTTCTTTCGCAACCACCACGCCTTCACGATCGATCCGGCCGGCGGCGTCGCCGAACCGCTGCCGTGGGGCCAGGTCAACCACATCGCCTTCGGTCCGGGCGGTGCGACGGTGATCGGCCGCAACACCGCCGACCCTGCCCGCTGGAAGCGCTATCGCGGCGGCACCGCGGGGCACTTCTGGATCGACGTCGACGGCAGCGGCGACTATCGACGCATGAAGGAGCTCGAAGGCAATCTCACGAGCCCGATGTGGATCGGCGAGCGCCTCTACTTCCTCTCCGATGACGAAGGCGTCGGCAACCTCTACTCGTGCCGGCCCGACGGCAGCCAGCGTCGCCGCCACACCGACCACGCGAGCTTCTACGCGCGTCACGCGCAGAGCGATGGCAAGCGCATCGTCTACCAGTGCGCGGCGAGCCTCTGGCTCTTCGACCCGGCCACCGACACCACGCGCGAGCTCGACATTCGCACGCCCGCGCACCGCGCCCAGGCGGCGCGCCGATTCGTTCCGGCGAGCGATCACCTCGAGTCGTTCCGCGCCCATCCGGCGGGGCACTCGGTCGCCCTGGTCGCGCGCGGCCAGCTCTTCACGATGGCCCATTGGGAAGGCGCGGTGCGCCGTCTCGCCGAAGCCGACGGCGGGCGCCTTCGGCACGGGCAATGGCTGGGCGACGGTACCGGCGTCGTCGCGGTCGGCGACGCGAGCGGCGAGGAACGGGTCGTCGTCTTCGCCGGCGGCACGGCCCGGCGCATCGACGTCGACACCGGCCACGTCACCGCCCTGCGCGCGGCGCCGAGCGGCACGCGCATCGCGCTCGCCAACCATCGCAACGAGGTCTGGGTCGGCGACGTCGGCGAGGGCGAGGACCTCCGTCTCGTCGACCGCAGCGACTTCGGCCGCGCCACCGACCTCGCCTGGTCGAGCGACGGCGCCTGGCTCGCCTATTCCTCCGCCACGAGCACGCGGCACACGGCGATCAAGCTGCTCGAGGTCGCGTCAGGCACCTCGACCCTGGTCACGCGACCCGAGTTCCGCGACTGGTCGCCGGCGTTCGATCCCGACGGCAGGTACCTCGCGTTCCTGTCGGCGCGCACTTTCGACCCGGTCTACGACAGCGTCCAGTTCGAGCTCAGCTTCCCGCGCGGTGCACGGCCTTACCTGATCGCGCTGCAGGCCGGCGGTCGACCGCCGTTCGACCCCGAGCCGCGAGGCTTCAAGTCCGACGGCGACGGCATGGACGGCGGCGCGGCCGCGGCCGACGGTGCACCGGTTCGCGTCGACCTCGACGGCATCGCGTCGCGCGTCGCCGCGTTTCCTGTCACCGAGAACCGCTTCGGCCGGATCGCGCCAGCCGCCGGCGGCAAGGTGCTCTGGACGGTCCTCAGCATCGTCGGCGCGCACGGTCGCGGCGGTCACAAGGAAGAGTGCGGCCGACTCGAGGTGTTCGACTTCTCGACGCTGCGCGTCGAGACGCTGGTCGACAAGGTCGACGACTTCGACCTCGCGGCCGACGGCACGACCGTCGTGGTCCGCGACGGCAAGCGGCTGCGCGCGCTCGCGGTGCGATCGGCGGGGGCGCGCAAGAGCGACACCTCGCCAGCACCCGCACCCACGAGTGACGGGCCGCCGTCGAGGAAGAGCGGCTGGCTCGATCTCGAGCGGCCCCGCGTCTCGATCGAGCCGCGCCGTGAATGGCGTCAGATGCTGCTCGAGGTCTGGCGCCTGCAGCGCGACCAGTTCTGGTCGGAGGCGATGTCGGGCGTCGACTGGCCGGCGGTGTACGCGATGTACGCGCCGCTGGTCGGGCGCGTCGCGACGCGCGCCGAGCTCTCCGACCTGATCTGGGAGATGCAGGGCGAACTCGGCACCTCGCACGCCTACGAGATGGGCGGCGATCATCGCAAGCCGCCTGCGGTCGCGCTCGGATACCTCGGCGCGGAGACCCGCTTCGATCCGGTCGACCGGAGCTGGGAGATCACGCGCATCGTCGGCGGCGACCCGTGGGACGCGACCGCCGATTCGCCGCTCAACGCCATCGGCGTGGAGGCGAAGGTCGGCGAGCGCATCGTCGCGGTCGGCGGACAGCGGCTGTCGGCGAGCGCGCCGCCGCAGGCGCTGCTCGTCCATCAGGCGGGCAGCAAGGTCGAGCTGACGCTGAAGGCCGACGCGACCACCGATGCGCCCACGCGCGAAGTCGTCGTCACGACGCTCGCCGACGAGGTGCCGGCGCGCTACCGCGAATGGGTCGAGATCAACCGCGCCTGGGTCCATGCGCAGACTCAGGGCCGGGTCGGCTACCTGCACCTGCCCGACATGCAGGCCGCGGGCTATGCCGAGTTTCATCGCTATTTCGCCGGCGAGTGCGACCGCGACGCGCTGGTCATCGACGTGCGCTACAACCGCGGCGGCCATGTCTCGCAGCTGCTGCTCGAGAAGGTCGCACGCCGGCGCATCGCCTACACGCTGTCGCGCTGGTCGAAGCCGACCTCGTACCCCGACGAGGCCGTCGCCGGACCGGTCGTGGCACTCACCAACGAGCACGCCGGCTCCGATGGCGACATCTTCTCGCACTGCTTCAAGCTGATGAAGCTCGGGCCGCTCGTCGGCACGCGCACCTGGGGTGGCGTCGTCGGCATCTGGCCGCGCCACACGCTCGTCGACGGCACGCAGACCACGCAGCCCGAGTACGCGTTCTGGTTCAGCGACGTCGGCTGGGCTGTCGAGAACTACGGCACCGATCCGGACATCGAGGTCGACAACGCGCCGCAGGACGCGGCCGCGGGACGCGACCGGCAACTCGAAGTCGCCGTCAAGAGTGCCCTCGAACGGGCTGGCGCAGCGGCGAAGACCGAGCGCGACTACGGCGCGCGACCGGTGCTCGCGCGCAAGACGATCCCGCCCCGCTGAAGCCTTCGGCGGCGCGCGGCCACGGTGCCCGTCAGCTCGGCTGCTTGACCGTCCGCAGGTACGGCTTCAGCGTCTTGAAGCCGGCCGGGTACTTCTTCTTCGCGTCTTCGTCCGACAGCGATGTCGGGATGATCACGTCGTCGCCCGGCTTCCAGTTCACCGGCGTCGCGACATGGTGCTTCGCGCTCATCTGCAGCGCGTCGAGCACGCGCAGGATCTCGTCGAAGTTGCGTCCCGTCGTCATCGGGTAGGTGAGCATCAGCTTGACCTTCTTGTCGGGGCCGATGACGAAGACCGAGCGTACGGTGGCGTTGTTGACCGCGGTCCGGCCATCGGCCGCGACCTCGTCGGCCGGCAGCATGCTATAGAGCTTCGCGACCTTGAGATCGTGGTCGGCGATCATCGGGTACTTGACCCTCGCGCCCTGCGTCTCCTCGATGTCCTTCGACCACGCGCTGTGGCGATCGACCGGATCGGCCGACAGGCCGATCAGCTTGGCGTTGCGCTTGGTGAACTCGGGCTCGATCTTGGCCATGTAGCCGAGCTCGGTCGTGCACACCGGCGTGAAGTCCTTCGGGTGCGAGAAGAGCACCGCCCACTTGTCGCCGATCCAGTCATGGAAGTGGATCTTGCCTTGGGTGGTCTCGGCTTCGAAGTCGGGCGCGGTGTCGTTGATGCGCAGGGACATGGTGGGGCTCCTAGGAATGGTTCGGGTCGCGCTCTCGGCGCAGCCTGAAAGTATGCGCTCTCTCAGCGCGCCGCGCCCGCCTCGTACCACTGGCCGAGTGCCGCCCGCTCCGCGTCGGTGATCTGTGTCGCGTTGCTCATCGGCATCAGCTTCAGGACGACCGACTGCTGGTAGATCTGCTGGGCGTGCGCAACGATCTCGTCGGCCGAATCGAGGCGCACGTTCTTGTTCGCGAACTGCGCGTTGTGGCAGGGCTGGCAGCGCTGCTGCACGATCGCCTGCACTTCGGCGAAGCTCGGCGCGGGCAGCTTCGCGACCGCCGGCTGTGACGCCGGCATCAGGGCGGCGACGGTCGCGACGATGACCAGCGTGCCCGTGATCGCATAGCGCCAGGGCACCGGCCGCGCCTCGACGAGCGCCTTGTGGCGCAGCACGAACGACAGTCGGACCAGCGCGCCGGCCAGCATCAGGACAACGAGGACGAGCCAGTTGTTCTTCGCGCCATAGACGAAGCCGTAGTGGTTGCTGATCATCGCGAACACGACGGGCAGCGTGAAATAGGTGTTGTGGATGCTGCGCTGCTTGCCGCGCTGGCCGTGCACCGGGTCGACCGGCGCGCCCTCGCGCAGCGCCGCCACGACCTTGCGCTGGCCCGGGATGATGACCATCGCGACGTTGCCCGTCATCGTCGTCGCCATCATCGCGCCGACGAGGAGGAACGCGGCGCGGCCGGCGAACAGGTGACACGACAGCCAGGAGGCGAACACCACGAACGCGACGACGAGCACGCCGACGATCAGGTCGCCGTTCCTGCCGCGACCGAAGATGCGGCAGATGCCGTCGTAGATCACCCAGAAAGCGACGAAGAAGGCGAGCGAGGTGGCGATGGCCGCGGCGGGCGACCAGTCGAACACCGTCTTGTCGATCAGGAAGGTGCTGGCGTTGAAGAGGTAGAGCACCGCGAAGAGGGCGAAGCCGGTGAGCCAGGTCGAGTAGCTCTCCCACATCGACCAGTGCAGTTGATCCGGCAGGCGCGCGGGGGCGACCGGGTACTTCTGCTGGTGATAGAAGCCGCCGCCGTGCACCGCCCAGAGCTCGCCGCCGATGCCCTTGGCGCGGTCGGCCTCGTCGACCGGCCGTGTCAGGCTCGAATCGAGGCCGACGAAATAGAACGAGGCGCCGATCCAGGCGATGCCCGTGATGACATGCGCCCAGCGCAGGAGGAAGCCGATCCAGTCGAGCAGGTAGGCATCCATCGATGAATGCGTTCCTCAGCTGCCGCGGTAGGTCGAGTACGACCAGGGGCTGACGAGCAGCGGCACGTGGTAGTGCGCGTTGGCGTCGGCGATGCCGAAATCAAGCGGCACCTGGTCGAGGAACGGCGGGCTGGCCAGAGGCGTGCCGCGCGCGACGAAGTAGGCGCCGGCGGAGAAGTCGAGCCGGTAGCGTCCCTTCCTGAGCTCGACGCCCTCGAGCAGGGGCTCGTCGGCTCGCCCGTCGGCGTTGAGAAGCACCGACTTCACCAGGCTGGCGCCCGTGGGCTCGATGCGAAACAGCGTGACCCGCATGCCCGCCGCCGGGCAGCCGTTGGCGGTGTCGAGCGCGTGCGTCGTCAACTTTCCCATGTGGCCTCCGCGCCGCGCGAACGGCCGGCGGCCCTGTCTCTTCCCAATTTTCAAAAGTGTATCGTCGCCGGCAGCCGATGAGTCCCACTTCCTATCCGCGCGATCTTCGCGGCTACGGCGAGAGCCCGCCGCATGCCCGCTGGCCGAGGGGCGCGCGCATCGCCGTCCAGTTCGTCCTCAACTACGAAGAGGGCGGCGAGAACAGCGTCCTGCACGGCGATCCGACGTCGGAGACATTTCTCTCCGAGCTCGTCACCGCGCCGGCCTACGAGAACCGCCACATGACGATGGAGTCGATGTACGAGTACGGCTCGCGCGTCGGCCTGTGGCGCATCCTGCGCGAGTTCGAGTCGCGCCAGCTGCCGCTCACGGTCTTCGCTGTCGCGATGGCGCTCGAGCGCTATTCCGAGCTGGTCGGCGAATTCATGCAGCGCGGCCACGAGATCGCCGGTCATGGACTGCGCTGGATCCAGTACCAGAACCTGCCCGAGGCGACCGAGCGGCACCACATCGAGATCGCGACGCGCGTCATCAAGGAGCTCACCGGCGGCGTCTGGCCGCTCGGCTGGTACACCGGGCGCGACAGCCCCAACACGCGCCGGCTCGTCGCCGAGCACGGTGGCTTCGAGTACGACAGCGACTACTACGGCGACGACCTGCCGTTCTGGACCGAGGTCGAGACCGGCGCGGGTGAAAAGCGCCCGCACCTGATCGTCCCGTACTCGCTCGACACCAACGACATGCGCTTCGTCCAGACGCAGGGCTTCAACACCGGGGACCACTTCTTCACCTACCTGCGCGACTCGTTCGACGCGCTCTACGCCGAGGGCGATCCGGAGGGGCTCGACCGGCCGAAGATGATGTCGATCGGCATGCACTGCCGCGTGCTCGGCAAGCCTGGGCGGATCGGCTCGCTGCGCCGCTTCCTCGATCACGTTCAGGCGCACGACGAGGTCTGGATCACGCGCCGGATCGACATCGCGCGCCACTGGCGCAACGAGCATCCCTTCCCGCGATGAACACACCCCTGACGCTCGACCGCCTGAACGCGTCCTCGCACACGGAGTTCGTCGCCCTGCTCGCAGGGACGTACGAGCACTCGCCGTGGGTGGCCGAGCGAGCGTGGCCGCGCGGCCCGTTCCGATCGCTCGCGCAGCTCAAGCGCGCGCTCGTCGAAGTGGTGAGCGAGGCCGGCTCCGACGACCAGCTCGCGCTGCTCCGGTCGCACCCCGAGCTCGCGGGCAAGGCGATGGCCGCCGGCACCCTCACGCGCGAGTCAGGCCACGAACAAGGCAAGGTCGGGCTGACGTCGTGCACACCGGCCGAGCTGGCGACGATCGCGCGCCTGAACAAGGCCTACCGCACGCGCTTCGGCTTCCCGTTCATGCTCGCCGTGCGCGGGCCGCGCGGCGAAGGCCTGTCGAAGGACGCGATCGTCGCCGTCTTCGAGCGCCGCCTCGAGCATCACCCGGACTTCGAGTTCGCCGAGGCACTGCGCAACGTCCACCGCGTCGCCGAGCTGCGCCTCGGCGACCGCTTCGACGCGCCGCCGCGGCTCGGTCGCCAGGCCTGGGACTGCGCCGAGCTGCTGGCACGCCACTCCGATCCAGGCTTCGCCGAGAACGGACAGCTCACGGTCACCTACCTCACCGACGCACATCGCCGCTGCGCCGCGCAGATCGCGAGCTGGATGCGCGAGTGCGGCTTCGACCACGTCTCCATCGATGCCGTCGGCAACGTCGTCGGCGTGTACGACGCCGCCACCCAGGGCGCGAAGACGCTCCTCACCGGCTCGCACTACGACACGGTCCGAAACGGCGGCCGGTACGACGGGCGCCTCGGCATCTTCGTGCCGATGATCGTCGTGCGCGAGCTGCATCGCGCCGGCCGGCGACTGCCGTATGCGATCGAGGTCGTCGCGTTCGCGGAGGAAGAAGGGCAGCGCTACAAGGCGACCTTCCTCGGCTCCGGTGCGCTGGTCGGCCAGTTCGACCGCCGATGGTTCGACCAGCGCGATGCCGACGGCGTGACCATGAAGGCGGCGATGCGCCACGCCGGGCTGCCGGCGACGCGCGCGGCGATCGCCGCTCTGAAGCGCGACGCGCGCCGCTACCTCGCCTTCGTCGAGGTCCACATCGAGCAGGGGCCGGTCCTGAACGCCCTCGGGCTGCCGCTCGGCATCGTCACGTCGATCAACGGCGGCCGCCGCTTCGCTGGCGAAGTGCGCGGCATGGCGAGCCACGCTGGAACGACGCCGATGGCGAGCCGGCGCGACGCCGCTGCCGCCGTCGCCGAGATCGCCGTCTACCTCGAGCAGCGCGCCGGTGCGGCGCCGAATCTCGTCGGCACGATGGGCATGCTCGAGGTGCCGGACGGCTCGACCAACGTCGTGCCCGGCCGATGCAAGTTCACGCTCGACATCCGCGCGACCACCGACCCGGTGCGCGACGCCTGCGTCGCCGACGTGATCGCCGGGGCCGAAGCGATCTGCGCGCGACGCGGCGTCACGCTCATCGTCGAAGAGACGATGAAAGTCGCCGCGTCGCCCTCGGCGCCGCAGTGGCAGGCGCGCTGGGAGCGCGCCGTCGCCTCGCTCGGCCTGCCGGTGCACCGCATGCCGAGTGGCGCCGGCCACGACGCGATGAAGCTCGGCGAGATGCTGCCGCAGGCGATGCTCTTCGTGCGCGGAGAGAACGCCGGCATCAGCCACAACCCGCTCGAGTCGACCACCGCCGACGACATGCAGCTCCTGATCGAGGCCTTCGCCGCGTTGGTCGATGCGCTCGCCGCCGAGCAGGATCGGATCGCCGGCGAGGCGCAGCTGCCATGAGTCACGACGACGCGAAGCTCGACGCCTGGATCGACAGCCACTTCGACGAGGAGGTCGCTTTCCTGCAGGCGCTCGTGCGCGTGCCGACGGACACGCCGCCCGGCGACAACGCACCGCACGCCGAGACGACGGCGACGCTGCTCGAAGGCTTCGGCCTGGTCGTCGATCGCTATCCGGTGCCCGCGTCCATCGTCCGAGAGCACGGCCTGACGTCGATCACCAACCTCGTCGTGCGGCGCCGCTACGGCGAAGGACCGACGATCGCGCTCAACGCCCACGGCGACGTCGTGCCGCCCGGCGAAGGCTGGTCGCACGACCCGTACGGCGGTGAGGTCGAGGGCGGCAAGCTCTACGGCCGCGCCTCGGCCGTCAGCAAGAGCGACTTCGCGACCTACACCTTCGCCGTGCGCGCGCTCGAATCGCTCGGCGCGACGCTCGCGGGCGGCGTCGAGCTTCACTTCACCTACGACGAGGAGTTCGGCGGCGAGCTCGGCCCGGGCTGGCTGCTGACGATGGGGCTGGTCAAGCCCGACCTGCTCATCGCCGCGGGCTTCAGCTACCAGGTCGTCACCGCCCACAACGGCTGCCTGCAGCTCGAAGTGACGGTGCACGGCAAGATGGCCCACGCGGCGATCCCGGAGACCGGTGTCGATGCGCTGCAGGGCGCGGTCGAGATCCTCGATGCGCTCTATGCGCAGAACGATCTCTATCGCCGGGTGACGTCGCGCGTCGCCGGCATCACGCATCCGTACCTCAACGTCGGCACGATCGCCGGCGGCACGAACACCAACGTCGTTCCGGGCAAGGTCGTCTTCCGGCTCGACCGCCGCATGATCCCCGAGGAGGACCCGACCGAGGTCGAAGCCAGGCTGCGCCAGGTCATCGTCGACGCGGTCGCGCATCGCGCCGGGCTCGAGGTCGACATCCGTCGGCTGCTTTTGGCGCGCGCCCTCAGGCCGCTGCACGGCAATGCGGCCCTCGTCGCGTCGCTGCAGAAGCACGGCGAGGCGGTGTTCGGCGAGCCGATCCCGGTGTCGGGCACGCCACTCTACACCGACGTGCGTCTTTACGGCGAGGCCGGCATTCCCGCAGCGATCTACGGCGCCGGTCCGCGCACGGTGCTCGAGTCGAACGCCAAGCGCGCCGACGAGCACCTCGACCTGGAAGACCTGCGCCGGGCGACCAAGGTCGTCGCCCGCACGCTGCGCGAGCTGCTCGCCGAAGTTCAGGCGTGCGCCGGCGACTTCGACCGGCGCCGCGACGTCCAGCCCAGCGCGCCGAGACCGGCGGCGAAGAGCACCCAGGTCTCGGGCTCGGGCACCGGCACGGCGAAGGCATACATCGCATCGGCGATCGCCGCGTGGCCCGCTTCGGTCGGATGGATGCCGTCCCAGTAGACGTACTGGCTGCAGTCGGCATTGGCCACCGCGCCGCAGGCGTCGGTCGCGTTCGAGAAGCCGAACGCGGCCGGGTTCGCGGCCAGCGCCGTGCCGAGGCCGAAGATGTCGAAGGTCGACACACCGGCTTCGCCGGTCAGACGCAGGGAGAGCGCCGAATTCATGCTCGACGCGAGGAACGAGCCGAGCGCCGCGCCGCCGCCGGCGACGACCGCGGGCGCCGTGCCGAGGTTGGGCGTGTCCCAGACGACGATGTGCTTGGCGCCTGCGGCCTGGAGGAAATCGACGATCGAGCCGATGTCGGCGGCGAACGAGGCCGCGGTGGCGAAGACGGTCGTGCCGGCGTCGGCGCCGTTCTTGATCGCGTCGATCGCCGCGCGGGCATTGTTGCCGCCGCCGGCGACGACGTAGAGCGCATCGGGCGAGGCGATGTTGCCCGTCGCCGTCAGGTATGCGCTCGTCTGCGTGAGCAGGCTGAACGGGAAGGCGCTCGGGTTCGGTCCGGTGGTCGCGCCGCCATAGGCGAAGTCGGTGCCGCCGCTGGACGAGGGCGTCAGCGCCACGCCGATCTTGGACGCGAAGTCGCTCGCCCAGACGGGGCCGTTGCTGTAGACGTGCGACGCGTAGGTGAACGACGGGACGTAGCTGTTGCCCGTGACGACCTGACCGGGCGCGAACAGGCCAGCCGCGAAGTTGTTGCCGTTGTCGGAGAGGCTGTCGCCGAATACCACGAGCGAGCTGAACGGCCCGGCCTCGGCCGGTACGGTCGCCGCAAGGGCGAGCGCGAACGGCATGGCGAGGATCACACGGCGAAGGGAAAGAAACGGCATGGCAAACGCCTCGAAGTCGAAAACGAGGCGACCAACATAGCACGGGCGTCGAGCCGACACACTCGGCGCTAGCCCGGTCGCGGCCACCGCGCGCAGCTTGAATTCCCGTGTTTCGGGGGTCGTGCGTCCGGTCTCCCACCCCGCCTGGTCGGAGCCTTCGTGGCTTGGGCTGGACGGCACGGGCACGGACAAGACGTCCTGCGACACGGGGACGGCGTTGCTCAAGGTCCTGCCGACGCGCTCGCAGATCCGGCTGCGCGAAGCGCAGATCAAGAAGCAGTGACGGCGGCCTCAGCCTTCGACGTCGATCGAGCATCATCGGGGAATGAATCACGCCCCGTCGGGAGAAGGCGCCGTCGCGCGCAGCGAGCCCACCGCCGAGCAGGTCATCGCCATGCTCGATCGCGCCCATGCCCTCGCGCGCCGCGCGATGGACGCTGGACACCATCCCTTCGGCGCGCTGCTTGTCGCGGCGGACCACACGACCGTGCTCATGGAGCAGGGCAACGTCGACAGCGTCAACCACGCCGAGGCCGTGCTCGCGCGCGAGGCGGCGCGGCGCTGGTCGCCCACCGATCTCTGGCCGTGCACGCTCGTCACCACCGTCGAGCCATGCGCGATGTGCGCCGGCACTCAGTACTGGGCGAACATCGGACGCACCGTCTTCGGCATCGCGGAGAAGGCGCTGCTCGCCGAGACCGGCAATCACGCCGAGAACCCGACGCTCGACCTCCCCTGCCGCCACGTCTTCGCGCGCGGCCAGAAGGACATCCGCGTCGTCGGGCCGGTGGATGCGATGGTCGAGCCGATCACCGCGCTGCACCGGCGTTACTGGCGCTCGCGCTAGAGATGAAGCGCCGGCAATGACCGTCGAGTGCGGCGATCTGCTTCAGCACCGCCCGCTCCTTCGGCATCGCGTACAGCGCACGCAGCGGCTCGATCGACTCGACGAACGTGACGCCTTCCGCGCGGTCGTCGCGGCGAGGTTCGGGATGCGATCGGAGACGCTGTTCCAGCTTCGCTTCGTCGCGTACTCCCGAACGACGGCACGCGACTCCCGAATGGCGACGACTTCGAAGGACATGCCATGCACTTCAGCCGACGGTCCGCTGCAGATGCCGAAGCTGCAGCGCTGGAGCTCGAAGACGAAGTCCCCGCTCGGCGCGCGGGACGCCTGAACACCGGGCCGGCAAGCGCGAGGCGCCGGCGGCCGCGACGCGCGCTGGCACACTCGCGGCGGTGTCGAACCCGCTCCTGCTGCTCCCCGATTTCCTGCTCATCCTGATCGGCTGGGTGATCTGCCGGCGCACCGCCCTCGACCGGCCGGTCTGGGCCTCGGTCGAGCGGCTCGTCTACTACTTCCTCTTCCCGGTGCTGCTCTTCAACTCGATCGTGAAGAGCCCGCTGCAGCTGGCGCAGGCCGCGAACCTTGCGATCGCCGCGCTGACGATGCTCCTCGTCGGCATTGCGCTTGCCCTCGCGCTCGGACGCTGGCCCGGCGTCGACGCGCGCCGGCACGCATCGGGCGCGCAGGTCGCCTATCGCTTCAATTCGTACATCGCCCTCGCCCTCTCGGAGCGACTCGGCGGCGCCCAGGGCCTGACATGGATGGCGCTCTTGATCGCACTCTGCGTGCCGGTCTGCAACGTCGCCGCGGTGTGGCCGCTCGCCCGCCATGGCGGACATTCGACGCTGAAGGAGCTGGCCAAGAACCCGCTCATCCTCAGCACCTTCGCCGGCCTCGTCGCGAACGCGGTCGGCCTGACCTTGCCCGAGGCGATCGCAACGACGCTCCAGCGCATCGGCTCGGCGGCGCTGCCGCTCGGCCTGATGGCGGTGGGCGCGGGGCTCGCGTTCGGCGCCCTCAAGGACTCGGCGGGGCTCGCCGTCGCGCTGCTCGCGATCAAGCACGCGGCGATGCCGATCGCGGCGCTCGCCGTCGTGGCGGCGCTCGCGCTGCCGGCGGAGCAGCGCGCCATCGTCGTCCTCTTCGCGTCGCTGCCGACGGCCTCCAGCACCTACGTGCTCGCCGTCCGGATGGGCGGCGACGGCCGCTTCGTGGCCGGCCTGGTCACCGTCTCGACGCTGCTCGGGATGATCAGCATCCCGCTCTGGCTCACCGTCGCCGGCGCGCTGCGCTAGCGACAGCGCGGGGCTCAGGCCGCAGGCGAGCGCACGTGCTCGGGCCGCACGCCCATGCCGAGCAGGCGGGCGACGATGTGCTGCAACGTCGGCATCGCGGTGACGAGCCGGATCGGCAGCGGCACATGCAGCTCGGCGCTGGCGCCGCTGCCGAGGGCCGGCACGAGCACGTTGTTCTGGATGCCGACCTGCGCCGTCTGCGTCGCCCGCGTCGGCCAGAGCCGGCGCCGGCGCACGGCGTCGAGATCGTCGGCATCGACCGAGCCCGCGCGCAGCTTGGCCGCGAGCAGGTTGGCGGTGGCCACCGCGTCCTGGATCGCGAGGTTGATGCCGACGCCGCCGATCGGCGACATGGCGTGCGCTGCGTCGCCGATGCAGAGCAGCCCCGGTTTCGACCACTGCGCGAGCCGGTCGACGCTCACGGTGAGGAGCTTGACGTCGTCCCACGAGCGCACGTCGTCGATGTGCGGCGCGAGGAGGGGCGCGGCCGCCACCACCTGGGCCCGGAACGAGGCGATGCCCTCCTGCTTCAGGTCGTCGGCGCCGCCCTTGTGGATGACGAAGGCGCACTGCCAGTAAGCGCCGCGGTCGATGGTGACGACGAAGTGGCCAGGCGCGACGCGCGCCAGGCTGCTGTCGGTCTCGGCCGGATCGCGGCCGACGCGAAACCAGAGCACGTCGATCGGTGCGCCCACATCCTCGACGGCGAGGCCGGCGGCGGCGCGCACGGTCGAGCGGCGGCCGTCGCAGCCGACGGTGAGGTCGGCGCGGATTTCGAAGTCACCACCGCCGTCCTCGGCCGACGTGCCGCGCACGCCGCGGACGATGCCGCCCTCCTCGATCAGCGACGTGACCTCGGCGCGCAGGCGCAACTCGAAGGCCGGCAGGCGACGCGCCTCGCCGGCGAGGAAGTCGAGGAACTCCCACTGCGGCATCAGCGCGATGAAGGCGTAGCGCTCGGGCAGAGCGCGGAAATCGCCGAGCTGGACGTGCTCCTGGCCGAACCAGCCGCCGACGACTTCGAGGCGCTGATGCGGCCGCTCGAGGAACGCGTCGAGCAGGCCGAGCTCGTCCATCACGCGCAACGTCGACGGATGCACGGTGTCGCCACGGAAGTCGCGGAGAAAGTCACCGTGCTTCTCGAGCACGAC
>CAJDUN010000008.1_pt1 | contig 25354 bp, 21 predicted proteins | sample 7390741 | NCBI WGS metagenome assembly CAJDUN01 (sample SAMEA7055660, study PRJEB34461) | soil metagenome | biome: terrestrial ecosystem; feature: Peninsula; material: soil | place: Antarctica | collected 2016 | reverse complement strand
TCGTCACCCGCCACCTCGACGGCGCGTCGAGCTTCGAGGCGACGGCCTGGCGCAGCGGCTTCAACGCTCTCGCCCTGATCGTCCTGCTCGGTCGTCTGCGCGGCTTCGCCCGGCTCGGCGCCACGCTGAAGAGCGGCGACCGCACGCTCTGGATCTCGGGCGGGTGCTGGGCGGTGATGTTCACCGCCTTCATGGTCGCGATCACGATGACGACCGTCGCCAACGTGCTGGTCACGATGTCGATCGCGCCACTGCTCACCGCGCTCGTCGCACGCGCCGTCCTCGGCCAGCGCCTGCCGATGCGGACCTGGGCAGCGATCATCGTCGCCGGGCTCGGCATCGGCTGGATGTACACGCACGAATTCGCGCTCGCCGACATGCGCCAGCTCGCCGGCACGGCGGTCGCACTCGGCGTGCCGGTCGCCGCGGCGATCAACTGGACCGTGATCCAGGGTGGCCGGCGCGGCGAGGTCGATCTGCTCGTCGCGGTGCTGATCGGCGCAGTGATCTCGACGCTTTTCGCGCTGCCGCCGGCGCTGCCGCTGCACGCGTCGGGCCACGACATTGCGCTCCTCGCGCTGCTCGGCGTCGCCCAGCTCGCGATTCCCTGCCTGATCGTGGTCGCCGCGGCCCGCTCGCTCGCGGCGCCCGAGGCCGCGCTCCTGTCGCTGCTCGAGATCATCTTCGGGGTCACCTGGACCTGGCTCGGCGCCGACGAGGTGCCCGGGCGGCACGTCCTCGTCGGCGGCGCGCTGGTCGTCGGCGCATTGATCGCCAACGAAGCCCTGGCGCTGCGTCGGCGCGGCACTGTCGTCAATGCGACATGATCCCGGCGACGGCGTCCTACGCCCGGTCCGGTGCCGGCCCGCTACCATGCCCCGGTCGCGTCTTTCGCCTCCCGCATGTCCAGCCTGCCCCTTGCCAAGCGCGCCCCGACCATGACCGGTGATGCCAGCCACCTCGACGCGCGAGCGCCCGGTGCGCTTCTGCTGTTGCTCGAGGGCCGCGCGCCGATGGAGCTGTTCTCGCTGGTCGCCTCGTGGCCGTGGATGCGACGGCTGGCGCGCGGCGACGGCCATCCGGTGCTGGTCTTTCCCGGCATGGGCGCCAATGACGCCACGACCGTGCCGCTGCGCCGCTTCCTGCGCAAGCTCGGCTATGCCGCGACGGCCTGGGGCCAGGGCCTCAACTTCGGGCCGCGCCCCGGCGTCCTCGAGCGCGCCTCCGACGACGTGCGCGCCCTCGCCGACCAGCACGGCCAGCCGGTGAGCCTGATCGGCTGGAGCCTGGGCGGGATCTACGCCCGCGAGCTCGCCAAGCTCCACCCCGAGCTGGCCCGGTCGGTCATCACCCTCGGCACGCCGTTCACCGGCCACCCGAAGGCGACCAACGCCTGGCGGATCTACGAGATCCTCACCGGCAGCAAGATCGGCAAGGGCGACGCGATGGCGCTGATCCGGGGCGAGCCGCCGGTGCCGACGACCTCGATCTACTCGCGCAGCGACGGCATCGTCTCCTGGCGCTGCAGCCTGAACGCGCCGTCGCCGATCGCCGAGAACATCGAGATCCCTGCCAGCCACGTCGGCCTGGGCATGAATCCGCTCGCGCTCTACGCGATTGCAGACCGGCTGGCGCAGCCGATCGGCGGGTGGAAGCCGTTCGACGTTTCGGGCGCACGCCGCTTGTTCTTCCGGACCGGCCTGCCCCGCAAGGCCCGGGCCGCCTGAGGCCAGGCGGCGATGCAGATCGGCGCCAACGGCATCCGTCTCGAGATCGAGGACCACGGCGCGCCTTCGGGTGTGCCGCTGCTGCTCGTCATGGGGCTCGGCATGCAGCTCCTCGGCTGGCCGACGGACTTCGTCGCGATGCTCGTCGCCCGCGGCTTTCGCGTGATCCGCTTCGACAATCGCGACAGCGGCCTCAGCCAGGCCTTCGACGCCTGCGGCGTCCCGAACCTGGCGCTCGATTCGCTCCGCTACACCTTCGGCATGCGCGTCAGGAGCCCGTACAGCCTGGCCGACATGGCGGCGGACAGCGTCGGGATCCTCGACGCCCTCGGCATCGAGAGCGCGCATGTCTGCGGTGCGTCGATGGGCGGGATGATCGCCCAGCACATGGCGGCGCGGGCGCCCGGGCGCGTGCGCAGCCTGACGCTGATGATGACCAGCAGCGGCGCGCGCCGGCTGCCCGGACCGGCACTCAAGGTGCGCGCGGCGATGATCTCCAGGCCCGACGATCCGGGCTCGCTCGCCAGCATCGTCGAGCACTACGTGCGGCTCTACGCGCTGATCGGCAGCCCGGCTTTCCCGGCGGTGCCCGACGAGCTGCGTCAGCGCTTCACGACCTCGATCCGGCGCGCGTACCGGCCGGTGGGAACGGCGCGCCAGATGATCGCCATCGCCGCCGATGGCGATCGCACGCCGCTGCTGGCGCAGATCCGGGTGCCGACGCAGATCATCCACGGTGCGGCTGATGCGCTCGTCCCGGTCGCCGCCGGCCGCGATCTCCACGCGAAGATCCTGGGAGCCGAGATCGACGTCATCGACGGCATGGGCCACGACCTGCCGGCCGCGCTCTGGCCGCGCTTCGTGGCCGACATCGCCCGGGTGGCGGCGCGCACGGCGGCGCCGCATCCGGAGCACCGGCGTCCCGCCACCGCAACCTCGGCCTGACGCACCGGTCGGCGCCGGTCGACGGGCGTGACATTTCGCCCGCTCCGGCGGCTCGGGACCGACCCCTTTAGCGACGATACTTTCGGCTCAGGCCCGGCCGCCCGTCAGGCCGCGGCCCGGTTCGCCCCACGTCGAGCAACCATGAGCCTGAGCGATTCGTCGACCACCGCCGTCCTTTCCGCCGCGCAGGACAAGATCCGCACGGCCGCCGCGTCCATCGTCGTCGAGGTCGCGAACAGCCTGCTGACCCAGATGAAGTCGGCGGCGACCTATCGCGAGCGCGGCCAGGTCGCCTTCGCCCAGATCCACATCCTCGAGAGCCGCGAGCTCTTCCTCGCGTCGTTCGCGGCCGCCCTGCGCGACAGCATCGCCGACGACGTCGCCGCGAAGACCGGCGGGCCGGCCGGCGACAAGGTCCAGACCGACTGGCAGTCGATCAGCCTCGTTGGCGAAGACCAGATCGAAGAGCGCATCTCGTTCGGCCGCATCGGCCAGCTCATCTCGCACCGCTGCGAAGCGGAGCTGCGCGAGCTCGACGGCTACATGAGCGCGCTCCTGGAGACCGGCTGGGCCGACCCCGACCGCAATCCCTTGCGCGGCCAGGTGCTGGGACTCGCGCTTCACAAGGCGATCGAGAAGATCACCGACGAGCCCGACACGCAGAAGATCTTCGGGCGAGAGCTCGGCCAGGCGATGGCCAATGCCATGGCGGCCTGCTACCAGGCCATCGTCGCCGACCTCAAGCAGCGAGGCGTCCGGCCGAGCGATGTGTCGATGCGACCGCCCGACGGATTCAACCCGCGCGCCGGCGTCCGACCTGCGGCCGCCGGCTCGGGCCCGGGATTCGAGGAGGCACGCAAGGCGTGGGAGGCATCCTGGCAAGGGCGCATCGGCGCCGACAACGTCGGCTCGCGCGACTGGGAACGCTCGCTCGTCGGGCGCCATGTCGATCCGATCCCGGAGAGCGGTGATCCGCAGAGCTCGGCCGGCCTGCTCGACCGGATGATCCGCGGCGCGCTGCCCGGCTCGTTCGCCGCCGCCCAGGGCGGGGTGCGCGGACCCGGCACGGGTGGCGAGGCCGACGTCGAGCTCATGAGCCTGCTGCGCCGCCTCAACGGCGGTGCCGCGAGCGCCAGAGGCGAGCTCGACGCGCCGATGCGCGACAGCAGCGGCTACGGCCCTTACACGCGCAATGGCGAGCCCGACTTCGCGCTCTCGACGCGATCGGACGTGCCGCTCGGCGTCTATCAGGTGCAGGCGCCGTCGAGCGGCCTGTCGGGGCTGATGGCGGCCAACCTCATCCGCGCCCACCGCGACGAGCTGATGAAGGCCTCGCGCGGCAAGCTCGATCATCTGGTGATCGAGGTCGTCAGCAGCCTGTTCGACCAGATCCTCTCGGACGCGCGCGTGCCGCCGCAGATGGCGCGGCAGATCGCCCGGCTGCAGCTGCCCGTGCTGCGCGCCGCGCTGGTCGACAGCAGCTTCTTCTCGTCCAGGCGCCATCCGGTGCGCCGCTTCATCAACCGCATCGCCTCGCTCGCCTGCGCATTCGACACCTTCGAGACCGGCCCCGCGCGCGAGCTGCTCGAACGCGTCAGCGGCCTGGTGAAGGAGATCGTCGACGGCGATTTCGATCAGCTCGAGGTCTACGACGCGAAGCTGCTCGAGCTCGAGCGCTTCGTCGCCGAGCAGACCCACGCCGAGATCCGCGAGAGCGCCGCCGCGGCGACGCTGCGCGGCAAGGAGCTGGAGTGGCGCGTGCAGCAGCGCTTCAGCCAGAAGCTCTTCGCCGTGCTCGAGCCGCTCGCGCTGCCCGCCTTCGTGCGCGACTTCCTCGCCGGCGTGTGGGGGCAGGCGATCGTCATGGCCTCGCGCCGCGACGGCGCCGAGGGCACGCATGCGCAGAGCCTGCGCCGCACCGGCGTCGCGCTCGCCACCAGCATCCAGCCCAAGCGCTCGCTCGAGGAGCGCAAGCACTTCGTCGTCTCGCTTCCGGGCCTGATGTCCGAGCTGACCGAAGGCATGAAGTTCGTCGAGTGGCCGCAGGCGGCGCAGGACGAGTTCTTCGGCCAGCTGATCTCACAGCATTCCGGCTCGCTGAAGGGCGCGGCGCGCAGCGATCTCGACCACAACATGATGGTGCGAACGCTCGAAGCCGCGTTCCGCATACCCGTTCCGAGCCCCGAGGAAGCGGCCGCCGAGCCCGAGCCGGCGCAGGCTCAGGCGCCGGTCGTCGAGCAGCGGTTCTCGGCGGCAGAGGGCCAGGCCATCGGACTGATCTCCGAAGGCGAGATCGACTGGTCGCGTCATCCCGCGAACGAAGCACGCGCAGCACTGGCCCGGCGCATGGCCGAGGAGGCCGCGCTCGCGGCTTCGGCGCCCGCGCCAGCGTCAGGCGATGCGGCACCGGTCGACATCGCGCTGGGTGGTATCGCCGGGGGCGAGGCGCCTTTCCCCGTGCTGCTGGACGACCGGCCCGACGAAACGCCCGCGGTCTCGACCGACGATGGCATCGCTGCGGAAGAGCCGGTCGAGTCGCCCGAACTCGCGCCCGGTCCTCAGCTGCGCGATCACCTCCAGCTCGGCTTTTCCTATCAGCTCAATCTCAAGGACCAGTGGGAGAAGGTTCGACTTACCTACATGAGTCCGGGTCGCACGCTCTTTTTGTTCGCCCATGGCGTGCAGGGCCGCGAGACGATTTCCATGACCGCGCGCACGCTGGCACGGCTGTGCGACGGCGGCCGGATGCGTGCGTTCGAGAACGCGTTCCTCATCGATCGGGCCACCCAGCGCGCGCGTCAGCAGCTGGCGGCGATCAGCCGACCGGGCGCGACGCTTTCCGCGGCCTGAGGGTGAAAATGGCGCCGTGAGCTCATCTTTCAGTCCATGGCGCCTGTGCGTCGCGCCGATGATGGACTGGACCGATCGGCACTGCCGGTACTTCCATCGCCTGCTGACGAAGCGTGCGCGTCTCTACACCGAGATGGTGACGACGGGCGCATTGCTGCACGGCGACGTCGCACGCCATCTCGACTTCGATCCCGCCGAGCAGCCGGTCGCGCTCCAGCTCGGCGGCAGCGAGCCGGACGACCTCGCCGCGTGCGCGCGTCTGGGCGAGCGCTGGGGCTACGCCGAGATCAATCTCAACTGCGGCTGCCCGAGCGAGCGGGTTCAGCGTGGCGCGTTCGGTGCCTGCCTGATGGCCGAGCCGCAGCTCGTCGCCTCGTGCATCGGTGCGATGCGCGACGCGGCCGCGCTCCCGGTGACCGTGAAGCACCGCATCGGCCTCGACCGCTCGGAGGACTACGGGTTCGTGCGCGACTTCGTCGGCATCGTCTCGCAGGGTGGCTGCAGCGTCTTCATCGTCCACGCCAGGAACGCGTGGCTGCGCGGCGTGAGCCCGAAGGAGAACCGCGAGCTGCCGCCGCTCCGGCACGACGTCGTGCATGATCTCAAGCGCGACTTCCCGGAGCTCGTCTTCGTCGTCAACGGCGGCGTCGGCGAGGGCGACGCGATCGAGACGCAGCTGCGATCGCTCGACGGTGCGATGGTCGGCCGCGCCGCCTATCACCATCCCTGGGACCTCGCCGACTGGGACCGGCGCTTCTTCGGCGACACCCCCGAGGCTCTCGAGCGCGACGCCGTCGAGGATGCGATGGTCGACTACATGGAGCGACTCGGCAGGCGCGCCGGCGAGCCGTGGTCGCACGTCTCGCGTCACATCCTGGGCCTGCGCAACGGGCAGCCGGGCGCCAGGCGTTGGCGCCAGGTCTGGTCCGACCATCGGCTGAAGGGCGAACCGGTGCGGACCGTGTCGAGGCTCGCGCGCGCTGCGCTCGGGGGCACGCTCAGCGAGGCGACCGCGACGGCCACGTCGCCAGCACCACGCCGCCCAGCGCCAGGGCGAACGCAGCCGCTTGCGCCGTCGTGAATTCCTCGCCGTAGAACAGCGCGCCGACGGCGGCCGCGCTCACCGGCAGGAACACCGTGAAGATGCCTGCCTGCGAGGCCGGAACGTGCTTCAGGCCGGTCATCCACAGCCACACGGTGACGACGCTGGCGGCGAGCGAGTAGACGACGAGCAGCACCCAGGACGAGGTCGGGATGAACGACGGCGAGAAGTCGAGTGCCTGCCAGAGCGCGAACGGCGCGACCAGCACCAGGCCCCACAGGTTGATGACGGCGCTGATGCGCTTCGGCCCCACCGTCGCCGAGAGCTTCTTGCCGACCACGACGTAGATCGCCTCGCAGGTCACCGCGCCGAGCAGGAGCGTCACGCCGACGAGCGAGCCGCTGGCGAGCTCGCCGTCGGCGTCACGGGCGAAGGCGACGAGGGCGATGCCGGCGATCGCACAGGCGATGCCGGCACCGACGCGCGGCTTGACGCGCTCGCCGAGCAGCGCCCACGAGAGCAGCGCGACGACTGCCGGCAGCGCCGCCATGATCACGCCGGCCGCGAGCGCCGAGCTCTGCCGGATGCCGTAGAGCATGCAGATCGAGAACAGGAAGTTGCCGAAGAACGATTCGAGGAAGAGGAGGCGATGCGAGCGCGCGTCGAGCACCTCCTCGCCGGCCGGACGGCGCAGCCAGGGCACCATCGCGACCGCGCCGATCGCGAAGCGCATGCCGGCGAGCAGGAAGATCGGGAAAACGATCACCAGCGCCTTCGAGAAGCCCACGTAGGCACCGACGATCGCCATCGACCCGGCGAGCGCGAGATAGGCGAGGCCCGTGCGCGTCGTGCCGCCGGTCATGTGGCCGCCGCCGGTCGGTGTGCTGCGGCGGCGTCGAGCATGCGTCGGCGCTCGTTCGCGGCGATGACGAAGCTCGCGACGACGACGCCGATCGCGACCACTGCGATGATGATCGTCGCCACGGCGTTGACGCTCGGATTGAGGCCGAGCCGCGCGCGCGAGAAGATCACGAGCGGCATCGTCGTCGCGCCCGGGCCGGAGAGGAAGGCCGAGAGCACGACGTCGTCGAGCGAGAGCGTGAACGTGAGGAGGAACGCGGAGAGCAGCGACTGGCCGATCATCGGCAGCGTCACGAGCCAGAACACCTGCCAGGGTCGGGCGCCGAGGTCGAGGGCCGCTTCCTCGAGCTGCGGATTGAGCGTCTGCAGGCGCGCGCGGATCACGACGGTCGCGTAGGCCAGGCCGAGCAGCAGGTGGCCGAGCCAGATCGTCATCATGCCGCGCTCGGGAAAGCCGACGCCGAAGGCCGCTTCGGTCGCTCGCTGCAGCGAGACCAGCATCAGCAGGAGCGACAGGCCGATGATCACCTCGGGCATCACCAGCGGCGCGGCGACCATGCCGGTGAAGAGCGTACGGCCGAAGAAGCGCGGATAGCGCACCAGCGCGAACGCGGCGAGCGTGCCGAGGACGACCGAGGCGCAGGCTGTCGTGAAGGCGACCTTCAACGACAGCGCGAGTCCCGCGAGCAGTTCTGTATCGGAGGCGAGGGCGACGTACCAGCGCAGCGTGAAGCCACGCCAGACGTTGGCGAGCGGCGAATCGTTGAACGAATAGACGACGAGGGCGACGATCGGCACGTACAGGAAGGCGTAGCCGAAGACGAGCCACGCGCGTGCGAACCAGCGGTTGATCGACGAGGTTCGCATCGTTTCAGGCGGCCCGCGCCGAGGCCTCGCCCTGATAGCGGCTGAAGACCGCGAGCGGCACGATCACGAGCAGCACCATCGTCACGGCGACGGCGCAGGCCATGGGCCAGTCGTTGTTGCTGAAGAACTCGTCCCAGAGCGTGCGGCCGATCATCTGCGTCTGCGGGCCGCCGAGCAGTTCCGGGACAACGTATTCGCCGACGCACGGGATGAAGACGAGCATCGAGCCGGCGATGATCCCGGCGCGCGACAGCGGCACGGTGACGCGCCAGAACGCGGTCCACGCCGACGCGCCGAGATCGGCCGCGGCCTCGAGCAGCCGCAGATCCATCTTCGCGAGGTTCGAGTAGAGCGGCAGGATCATGAACGGCAGATAGGTATAGGTCATGCCCAGGACGAGCGAGAAGGGCGTGTTCATCAGCTGGCCCGGCCCTGGAATGAGGCCGACGGTCGCCATCGCCTTGTCGAGGCCGATGCTCTCGATCGCGTTCGCGGCCAGGCCGTGCTCGGTCAGGAGCGCCTTCCAGGCGTAGACGCGCAGCAGGAAGGACGTCCAGAACGGCAGCATCACGAGCATCAGCAGGGCAGGCTGCAGCGAACGGCGGGCGCGCGCCATGAAGTAGGCGAACGGGTAGCCGATCGCCAGGCACAGCACCGTCGTCGCCGCCGCGAAGAGAAGGCTCGACCCGTAGGTGCGCAGGTACAGGTCGTCCTGGGCGAGCAGCAGGTAGTTGCCGAACTTGAGGCTGAAGGCGATCGCACCGTCCTTCCATTCGACGATGTCCTTGATCCTCGTCGTCTCCATCTCGGAGACGCTGATGCGTGCGACGACGAGGAACGGGATCAGGAAGAACGCGATCAGCCACGCGTAGGGAATCGCGATCACCGCGAAGCGACCGCCGCGGCCGGCGCGCCTCATCGCGGCAGCACGACCTGCGACAGATCGGACCAGCTCGCGCAAGCGGCGTCGCCCCAGGTGAGCGGTCGGTCCGGCTGGCGCTCGACGTTGCTCTGGCTCACCTTCAGGATGCGGCCGCCGGCGAGTTGCAGGTGATAGACGGTGTAGTCGCCGAAGTAGGCCATGTCCCTGACGATGCCGCGTGCCTGGTTGAAAGGCTGGGCGTCGACCCTGGCAGCCGACTCGAAGCCGTCGTCGCGTGCGAGCCGGATCTTCTCCGGCCGCACCGCCACCGTCACCGCCATGCCGCGCGTGCCCGTGACGCCGTGTCCGATCCAGTGGCGCACGTCGCCGCAGTCGACGACGACGTGGTCGGCCTCGTCCTCGACGAGCATGCCGTCCATGAGGTTGACGTTGCCGATGAAGTCGGCCACGAAGCGGCTCGTCGGCGTCTCGTAGATCTCGGCCGGCGCGCCGACCTGCAGGAAGCGTCCCTCGCTCATCACCGCGATGCGCGAGGCCATCGTCATCGCTTCCTCCTGGTCATGCGTGACCATCACGCACGTGACGCCGACGTCGTGGACGATGTTGGCAAGCTCGATCTGCGTCTCCTCGCGCAGCTTCTTGTCGAGCGCGCCGAGCGGCTCGTCGAGGAGCAGCAGCTGCGGCTTCTTCGCCAGGCTGCGGGCGAGCGCGACGCGCTGCTGCTGGCCTCCGGAGAGCTGGTGGGGCTTGCGCTTCGCGTACGGCACGAGCTGGACGAGCTTCAGCATCGCCTCGACCCGGCTCTGGATCTCGGTGGAGGGCAGCTTGTCGCGGCGCAGTCCGAAGGCGATGTTCTCGAACACCGTGAGGTGCGGGAAGAGCGCGTAGCTCTGGAACATCATGTTCATCGGCCGCTCGTACGGCGCCAGGGTCGCGAGGTCGCGGCCGTCGAGGCTGATCGTTCCCGAGGTCGGCGTCTCGAATCCGGCGAGCATGCGCAGGAGCGTCGTCTTGCCGCAGCCCGACGAGCCGAGCAGGGCGAACACTTCGCCCTTGACGATGTCGATGGAGACGTTGTCGACGGCCAGGTAGCCGTCGAAGTCCTTGACGATGTTCCTGATCTGTAGAAAGGCTTCGGCGCTCATCGGCAGAGGCGGGCGGCTCGTGCGCCGCTCTTCGTCGTCGCGCCCTCGGGCGCCGGCGGGTCTCTAGGGCTGCGTCTTCAGCACGTCGGCGATCGTGCTGATCGCCTGGTCGATGTGCGATTCCTCGACGATCAGCGGCGGCGACAGGGCGATGATGTCGCCGGTCGTCCGGATCAGCACGCCGCGCTCGAAGCACTCGCGGAAGATGTCGAAGGCGCGCTTGCCCGGGTTACCCGGAATCGATTCGAGCTCGATCGCGCCGACCAGGCCGATGTTGCGGATGTCGATCACGTGCGGCGATTCCTGCAGCGAGTGGACGGCGTGCTCGAACGCCGGTGCGATCTTCGCCCCGCGCGTGAGCAGCTCCTCGTCGGCATAGGTCTCGAGCGTGCCGAGCGAGGCGGCGCAGGCGAGCGGATGCGCGGAGTAGGTGTAGCCGTGCGGGAACTCGACGGCGTGCTCGGGGCCGTTCATGAAGACGTCGTGGATCGCGCTGCGCGCGAACACCGCGCCCATCGGCACGCAGCCGTTGGTGATGCCCTTGGCCACCGTCATCAGGTCGGGCGTGACGTTGAAGTGCGTTGCCGCGAAGGGCGAGCCGAGGCGGCCGAAGCCGGTGATGACCTCGTCGAAGATCAGCAGGATGCCGTGCTTGTCGCAGATCGCGCGCAGCCGCTCGAGGTAGCCCTTGGGCGGGATCAGCACGCCGGTCGAGCCGGCGACGGGCTCGACGATCACCGCGGCGATCGTCGACGCATCGTGCAGTGTGACGATGCGCTCGAGGTCGTCGGCGAGCTCGGCGCCGTGCTCGGGGATGCCGCGGGTGAACGCGTTCTTCTTCAGGTCATGGGTGTGGCGCAGATGATCGACGCCGCCGAGCATCGGCCCGAAGGTCTTGCGGTTGCCGGCGATGCCGCCGACCGAGATGCCGCCGAAGTTGACGCCGTGATAGCCCCGCTCGCGACCGATGAGGCGCGTGCGCTGGCCTTCGCCGCGGGCGCGGTGATAGCCAATCGCCATCTTCAGCGCCGTCTCGACGGCTTCCGAGCCGGAGTTGGTGAAGAAGACCTTGTCGAGCCCCGAGGGGGTCAGCGCAACCAGCTTCTCCGCGAGCTCGAACGCCTTCGGGTGCGCCATGTTGAACGGCGGCGCGAAGTCCATCTCTGCGGCCTGCTCCGCGATCGCCTGGACGATCTTCGAGCGAGCGTGGCCGGCGTTCACGCACCAGAGGCCCGCGACGGCATCGAGCACCTGCCGGCCTTCGGGCGTCCAGTAATGCATGCCCTTGGCCTTGGAGAGCAGGCGCGGCGCGCTCTTGAACTGGCGGCTCGCCGTGAACGGCATCCAGAACGCGTCGAGCTTGGCTGGAAGCTGGCCGGTCGTCGGGGCGGACGCTGTGGCGGGGTGGGGGTCCTTGTGCATGTCGATCTCCCAGGGTCGCCGGACCGGAGCAGTCGGCGAAATGGAGAGTCTAGAAGAAGTGACGCGACCCTCTCGCTTCCACATCAGAAAACGTGCCTTTCACGATATGGAAAACAAGATTGCTGCGATGCCGCATAATTTCTCATCGTGAAGAATGACATCTCGTATCGCAAAACGCGTCGCTAACTATTTGATCTGACGCGATATTTCTCATGCGTATTCGGACGTCCGCATCCGGTTCGAATCGAGAGGAGTGTCTAAGCTGATCGCAGCGACTTTCGTCCAAACCGCCCCGGAGTCAACATGCAGTCACCGACCAGAGAAGAATCGATTCGCGCCCTCGAGCAGGACTGGGCCGAGAATCCGCGCTGGAAAGGGATTCGCCGCACCTACAGCGCTGCCGACGTCGTGCGCCTCGCCGGGTCGGTGCGCGTCGAGCACACGCTGGCCCGCCGCGGTGCCGAGAAGCTCTGGAGCCTCGTCAACACGGAGCCGTTCGTCAATACGCTCGGCGCTCTCACCGGCAACCAGGCGATGCAACAGGTCAAGGCCGGCCTGAAGGCGATCTATCTCTCGGGCTGGCAGGTGGCGGGCGACGCGAACATCGCCGGCGAGATGTACCCCGATCAGTCGCTCTATCCGGTGAACTCGGTGCCGATGGTGGTCAAGCGCATCAACAACACCTTCACGCGCGCCGATCAGATCCAGTGGTCCGAAGGCAAGAACGACATCGACTACTTCGCGCCGATCGTCGCCGACGCTGAAGCCGGCTTCGGCGGCGTGCTGAACGCCTTCGAGCTGATGAAGTCGATGATCGACGCAGGCGCTGCCGGCGTCCATTTCGAAGACCAGCTCGCGTCGGTGAAGAAGTGCGGTCACATGGGCGGCAAGGTCCTCGTGCCGACGCGCGAGGCCTCGGCCAAGCTGACCGCCGCGCGTCTCGCCGCCGACGTGATGGGCGTGCCGACCCTGGTCATCGCCCGCACCGATGCAGAAGCCGCCGATCTCGTCACCAGCGACGTCGACGACAACGACAAGCCCTTTCTTACCGGCGAGCGCACGATCGAGGGCTTCTATCGCACGCGTCCGGGCCTGGATCAGGCCATCTCCCGCGGCCTCGCCTACAGCGAGTTCGCCGACATGGTGTGGTGCGAAACCGGCAAGCCCGACCTCGCCTACGCCAAGGCCTTCGCCGAGGCGATCCACCGCAAGTTCCCGGGCAAGCTGCTGGCCTACAACTGCTCGCCGAGCTTCAACTGGAAGAAGAACCTCGACGACTCGACGATCGCCAAGTTCCAGCGCGAGCTCGGCGCCATGGGCTACAAGTTCCAGTTCATCACGCTGGCCGGCTTCCACAGTCTGAACTACTCGATGTTCAACCTCGCTCATGGCTACGCCCGCAACAACATGAGCGCCTTCGTCGAGCTGCAGGAAGCCGAGTTCGCAGCCGCGGAGAAGGGCTTCACGGCGGTCAAGCACCAGCGCGAGGTCGGCACGGGCTACTTCGACGTGGTCACCACGACGATCGAGCGCGACGCGTCCACGGCCGCGCTCAAGGGCTCGACCGAAGACGAGCAGTTCTTCGAGCGCAAGCACGCCTGAACTCGCCTCGACCTGTCGCTGAAGCGACGGGCGGGCCTTCGTCTTGCTTCGCCTCACGGCTTGCCGTCGCCGCCGCCTTTTCATTGCCGTGAAGGCCCAGGCCGCGATGCCCGCGGCCTGGGCCTTCGGCTTCGGTCCGCATCAATGTCGTCGAGTCGTCGGGCAATCGCGAGGTCGCGTTCGATCCGGCCTCTTCGATTACAGCAAGAACAAGCTCGATCCACAGTCGCGACGCGGCCTGGCCGTGACAACGGCGTCGGCCGAAGGCGAGGAGTTCCCGCGCTTCGTCGAGTTCTGGATCGAGCGACCGCGCCCGGGCGCGGTCGCGCTCACGATCTACGGCCTGCTCGACTCGAAGCGCATCGCCGGCGCCTACCGCTTCGTGCTCGCGCCGGGCAACGAGACGGTCATGGCTGTCACTTCGAGCGGCTGCTGGCCGGCGCCTTCGTCGAGTTCTGGCAATCGCTGCTGCTGGCGCCGGTACGCATGCTCTCTCGCACCCCGTTCGTCCGCGCCGCGCTCACCGGCTGGCGCCTCGACTGGAAGGCGCCGCCGCGGGAAGACCGGTCGACCTCGTGGCGGCAGGCCTGGGCGGGAGCCGGATCGCCTCCCAGCGCCTGCACCGCGAGGTGATCGGCCATCGCGCGCATCCCGGTTGGTGGCGCGACGCTCGCGTCGGCCCGGTACCGTCCTCGGTGCGCGCAGCTGCGCATGGTGTCGAGGGGCCCACGGTGCGTCCGCATCCGCCGCCGCGCCGGCCGTGGCGACCGAGCCGCTTTGACCGTCGCGCGGCCTTTCGGGTAAGGTCGCCGGCGTCGACCCCGCTCCAGGGCCGACGCCGCTCCATGGCCGACGACATCGCGACCCTTCGCCGCATCCTGCGCACGAGCCGGACGATCGCCGTCGTCGGCCTGTCGGCCGAGTGGCATCGGCCGAGCTTCTTTGCTGCCAAGTACATGCAGGAGCACGGCTACCGGATCATTCCGGTCAACCCACGCTATGAGTCGATCCTCGGCGAACGATGCCATGCGAGCCTGGCGACGATCGACGTGCCGGTGGACATCGTCGATGTCTTTCGCCGCACCGAGGACGTCATGCCGATCGCTGAGCAGGCGGTCGCGATCCGCGCGAAGTGCCTGTGGCAGCAGATCGGCGTGAAGAACGAGGCGGCCGCCGCCCTTGCCGAAGCCGCGGGCCTCGACGTCGTCATGGATCGATGCGTGAAGATCGAGCACGCGCGGCTGTTCGGCGGCCTGAACTGGGTCGGCGTCAACACCGGCGTGATCTCCGCGCGCCGACCGGTCTGAGCAGAACGCGCAGCGACACGATCGTGGCCGACCATCTCTTCCAGCCGGAGACCCTGGCGATCCACGCGGGCCAGATCCCCGACGCCGCGACCGGTGCGCGCGCACTGCCGATCTACCAGACGACGAGCTTCGTCTTCGACAGCGCCGATCACGCCGCGAGCCTGTTCAACCTGCAGACCTTCGGCAACGTCTACTCGCGGCTGTCGAATCCCACGGTCGCGGTGCTCGAGGAGCGCGTCGCCGCGCTCGAGCTCGGCCGTGCCGCGCTCGCCTCGGCGAGCGGCATGGCCGCCGAGGCGATGGCGCTGATGACGCTCCTGCAGCAGGGCGATCACGTCGTCGCCGCGGGCGCGCTGTACGGCGGCAGCGTCAGCATGCTGTCCGTCAACCTCGCCAGGCTGGGCATCGAGACGAGCTTCGTCGATGTCGGGAAGCCCGAGGCCTTCGCCGCGGCGATGCGACCGAACACGCGCGCCGTGTTCGCCGAGAGCCTGGGCAACCCGAGCCTGGCCGTGCTCGACATCGGTGCCGTCGCCGACGTCGCCCACGCGCACGGCGTGCCGCTGATCGTCGACAACACCGTGCCGTCGCCGTTCCTGTGCAACCCGATCCGCTTCGGCGCCGACATCGTCGTCCACTCGGCGACCAAGTACCTCGGCGGGCACGGCACGACGCTCGCCGGAGTGATGGTCGAGAGCGGCCGGTTCCCGTGGGACAACGGCAAGTTCCCGGGCATGACCGAGCCGTCGAAGGGTTATCACGGCGTGCGGTTCTTCGAGACCTTCGGCGACTTCGGCTTCACGATGCGCGCGCGCATGGAGACGCTGCGCGTCTACGGCGCCGCCCTCGCGCCGATGAGCGCCTGGCAGATCCTGCAAGGCATCGAGACCCTGCCTCTGCGCATGGAGCGGCACTGCACGAACGCGCTCGCGGTCGCGCGCTTCCTGCAGTCGCATCCGCGCGTCGGCTGGGTCAACTACCCGGGTCTGCCCGAGCACCCGGAGCACGCCCTCGTCGCCCGGCAGATGCGCGCGATCGGCGGCGCGCCGGGCGCGTCGGGGCTGCTCGCCTTCGGCGTCAAGGGCGGCCTCGCCGCCGGCGTGCGCTTCATCGAGGCGGCGCAGCTGATGAGTCACCTCGCCAACATCGGCGACACCCGCACGCTCGTCATCCATCCCGCGTCGACGACGCATCGACAGCTCGACGAGGCGCAGCAGCTGGCGGCCGGCGTCGCGCCCGACATGGTCCGGATCTCGGTCGGGCTCGAGCACGTCGACGACATCCTCTGGGACATCGACCAGGCCCTCGCCGCGAGCGGCCGGACGCCGTGACGCCGACGCTCGACCCGCCGCGCCTCGTCGAGGACCGACGGCTGAAGGCGATCGGACTGGCCCTGGTGTTCGTCGCCTGCGCCGGCTTCGCGGTCCTGTCGGGCCATGCCTCCGCGCAGTGGCCGATCGTGCCGGCGCGCTTCGCGCTCTTCGCCGTCGGCTGCGTGGTCGTCGTCAACCTCTTCGCCGCCGGGCTGCTGCTCATCGATACAGGCTGCGGCCGAACGCATGCGTCGAGCCCGGCGCCGCGACGGCGCGCCGTGTTCCTGCTGCGCCTGACCCTCGCCAATCTGCTCGCGCCGGTCTTTCTCTACGCCGTGACGTCGAGCGATCCGGTCGTCGAGGCCGAGTTCGAGCGGCGCGGGTGGGACACGGTCTTCGGAGCCGTCACGGCCGTCCTCGTCGTGCTCGCCTGGCGCCTCTGGCGACGCAGCCGCCAGTACGGCGCGATCGGCGCCGACGAGGCGATGGCACGCGACCCGCGTGCGCCGGTGCTCTACCTGCGATCGTTCGCCGACGACGGCGATGCGCTGATCGGCGAGACGTCGAAGTGGCTTCGCCTCGGCGCCCGCATCGCGACGCCGGTGACGCCCGAGCAGGAGATGGCCGACCTGCTCGACGCGGTCGGTCCCGTCGTCGCCATCGGCAAGCCCGGCGAGCCGCTGCCCGAGCTCGGCGCGGCCCGGCTTTACGTCAGCGACGATCAGTGGCAGGCCAAGGTGCAGGAGCTGATGCAGAAGGCGCGCCTGGTCGTCCTGCGCCTGGGCTCGTCGCCGGGTCTGCTCTGGGAGATCGAGCAGGTCCTGGCGCACCTGCCGCGCCAGCGGCTGGTGTTCGCCGTGCTCGGCGGATCGGTCGTCGCACCGGCGGTGGTGCAGCGACTCGCGCCGGTGCTCGGGCCGACGTTCATGGATGCGCTGCCGCAGGACCTGCCAGCAACGTGGACCCGACGGCTCTACCGGGACCCGCGCCGGCGCATCGGCGGCCTCGTCTATTTCGACGCCGCGGGCGCGGCCCACGCCGTGCCCGTGAAGCGTTGGCCGATCCAGGCGATCGACATCTTCATGATCGTCGCGCGCCCGTCGGCCGGGCCGCTCCGGCGTGCCTGGCGCCAGGTGTTCGCGCCGCTCGGCCTCGTCGCGCCCGTGGGGCGACGTTCGCGGGCGGTCGCGGTCTCGCTCGCGATGTTGTTCGGCTGGGCCGGCGCGCACTGGTTCTATCTCGGCCAGACCCGACGGGGCTGGCGGTACGTCGTGACGCTGCCGCTGCTGCTCGCGCCGGTGTTCCTCGGCTTCCGGGACGCCTTCCGGTTCCTCTGGGTCGACCGCCAGGAGTTCGACTCGCGGTTCTCCGCGGCCCGCGACGCAGCTCGGCGCGCGTAACATGGACCGCGGCAGGACGAGCACCATGAATCCGTACGAGCAAGGACTGGACAAGAACGCGGCCAACTTCGTCGCCCTCACGCCGATCAGCTTCGTCGAGCGCAGCGCCGAGGTCTTCGGCGATCTCGAAGCCGTGGTCCACGGCAAGCGCCGCTACACCTGGCGCGAGACACGCGATCGCGCCGCGCGCCTGGCGGCGGCGCTGAAGTCGCTCGGCGTCGCGCGCGGCACGACAGTGAGCGCGATGCTCCACAACACGCCCGAGATGGTCGAAGTGCACTACGCCGTGCCGGCGCTCAATGCCGTGCTCAACACGCTCAACACGCGGCTCGACGCGGCGCTCGTCGCCTGGCAACTCGACCATTGCGAGTGCTCGGTGCTGATCACCGATCGCGAACTGGCGCCGACGATGGGCACAGCGCTGCGCATCCTGCGCGAGACGCACGGCCGCACGCCGATCGTGATCGACGTCTGCGACAGCGAGTTCACCGGTGCGGGAGACCGGCTCGGCACGCACGAGTACGAAGCGCTCCTCGAAGCGCACCCGCCGCTCGTGCGTTTCGATCCGCCTGCGGACGAATGGGATCCGATCGCCGTCTCCTACACCTCCGGGACGACCGGCGACCCGAAGGGTGTCGTCACGCACCACCGCGGCGCCTACCTGAACGCGATCTGCAACGCGGCGACCTGGACCATGCCGCACTACCCACGCTACCTCTGGACCTTGCCGATGTTTCATTGCAACGGCTGGTGCTTCCCGTGGACGGTGGCGGCGCTCGGCGGCACGCACATCTGCCTGCGCAGGATCGACGCGCAGGGGATCTTCGATGCGATCCGCGCCGAGCGCGTCGACCACTACTGCGCCGCGCCGATCGTGCACAACGTGCTCCTCGCCGCCCCCGAGTCGATGCGGACGGGGATCACGCAGAAGGTGAGGGCGATGGTCGCGGGCGCGGCGCCGCCGGCGGCGATGATCGAGGGCATGGCGCGAATCGGCTTCGACCTCACGCACGTCTACGGACTGACCGAGGTCTACGGCCCGGCTTCCGTCGCGGTCAAGCGCGAGTCGTGGCACGACCAGTCGGTCTCCGAGCAGGCTCGCCTGAACGGTCGCCAGGGCGTTCGCTACGTGCTCGAGGAGGGCATGACGGTGATGGACCCGCAGACGATGCGCGAGGTCCCGGCCGACGGCCAGACGATGGGCGAGATCATGTTTCGCGGCAACATCGTCATGAGCGGCTACCTGAAGAACCGGGCCGCGACTGCCGAGGCGTTCGCCGGAGGCTGGTTCCACACCGGCGACCTCGCGGTGCTCGAGCCCGACCGCTACGTGAAGATCCGGGACCGGAGCAAGGACGTGATCATCTCCGGCGGCGAGAACATCAGCTCGCTCGAGGTCGAGGACGCGCTCTATCGTCATCCCGATGTCATGGCCTGCGCCGTCGTCGCCCGGCCGGACGCGAAGTGGGGCGAGACGCCGCTGGCGTTCGTCGAGTTGCGCGCCGGCGCCAGCGCTGATGCAGGAGCGCTCGTCGCCCACTGCAAGGCGCTCCTCGCCGGCTACAAGGTGCCGCGCGAGATCCGCTTCGAGCCGATTCCGAAGACCTCGACCGGCAAGATCCAGAAGTTCCAGCTGCGCGAGCGCGCCCGCTCGGCGGCGGCGATCGAATAGAGAGAACGGACATGAACGAAACCCTTGCCGCAGCGACCCGTTTCGTCCGGCGCTCGCGCGACGCGCGCGGTGTCGTCACCCTCGTGCTCGACCGGCCGCAGTCCTTCAATGCGCTGAGCGAAGGCATGCTCGATGCGCTCCAGGCCGAGCTCGACGCCGTGGCCGACGACGAGGGCGCACGCGCCGTCGTCATCGCCGCCGAGGGCAAGGCGTTCTGCGCCGGCCACGACCTGAAGCAGATGCGCGCCGAGCCGTCGCAGTCGTATTACGAGGCGCTCTTCGCGCAGTGCTCGCGGGTGATGCTCACGCTCCAGCGCCTGCCCGTTCCGGTGATCGCGCGCGTCCAGGGCATCGCCACGGCCGCCGGCTGCCAGCTGGTGGCGGCCTGCGATCTCGCGGTCGCGTCGAGCGACGCGCGCTTCGCGGTCAGCGGCGTGAGCCTGGGCCTGTTCTGCTCGTCGCCGAGCGTCGCCCTGTCGCGCAACCTGCAGCGCAAGGCCGCCTTCGAGATGCTGGTCACGGGCGAATTCATCTCGGCCGAGGAGGCGAGGTCGAAAGGGCTGATCAACCGCGTCGCGCCTGCCGATCGTCTCGACGCCGAGGTCGAGGCGCTGGTCGCCGCGATCGTCGCCAAGCCGCGCGTCGCGATCGCGCTCGGCAAGTCGCTCTTCTATCGCCAGCTCGAGAGCGGCGTCGCTGCGGCCTACGAGGACGCCGGTCGGACGATGGCCGCGAACATGATGGACGCCTGCGCCCTCGAGGGCGTGCAGGCGTTCATCGACAAGCGCAAGCCCGACTGGTCGCGCTAGGCCTGGCCGGTGCACGCGACTTCGCGGGTCGTCGTCCAGACAACCGGCGTCACATGCCGGCCGTGAAGCCGCCGTCGACGTAGAGGATCTGGCCGGTCACGAAGCTCGCCGACGACGAGGCGAGGAACACGGCCGCGCCCGCGAGCTCGTCGGGCTCGGCCCATCGGCCCGCCGGCGTTCGCTTCTCGACCCAGCCGCTGAACTCCGGATTGCCGGTCAGCGCCGCGTTCATCTCGGTGCGAAAGAAGCCGGGCGCGATCGCGTTGACCTGGATGTTGTGCGGGGCGAGCTCGACCGCGAGCCCGCGCGTCAGCATGGCGATGCCGCCCTTGCTGACCTGGTAGGGCACCGTCGTCGGTCGCGCCAGGCTCGACATCAGCGAGGCGATGTTGATGATCTTGCCCGCGCGGCGGGCCTGCATCGCCGGGATCACGGCGCGCGCCATGTAGAACGGCGCGTCGAGGTTGGTCGCCATCAGCCGGCGCCAGTCGGCGTCGCTGAAGTCGACGATCGCGGCGCGGTGCTGGATGCCGGCGTTGTTGACCAGGATGTCGATCGCGCCCAGCCGCGAAGTGATCTCTGCGACACCCGTGCGGACGGCGTCGGCATCGGCGACGTCGAACGCCGCCGTGTTGGCTGCGAGCCCTTCGCCGCGCAGCTTTTCGGCCGCGGCGGCAAGCGTGTCGCGATTGCGTCCGTTGATGACGACACTTGCGCCGGCGCGGGCGAGGCCGCGCGCGATCGCCAGGCCGAGGCCCGAGCCGCCGCCCGTGACCAGCGCGCGATGGCCGGTCAGATCGAACGGCGCGGCCGTGGTCATTTCATCTCCGGAACGGGAGAGAGCAGGGGGCGACCGGCGAAGTGCGCCTGCAGGTTGCCGAAGGCCAGATCGGCCATCGCCTGGCGCGTCTGCCACGTCGCGCTGCCGACGTGCGGCGTCAGCACGACGTTGTCGAGCGCGAACAGCTCCTTCGGCACGTTCGGCTCGCTCTCGAACACGTCGAGTCCGGCACCGGCGATCGCGCCGCCTAGCAGCGCCGCGACGAGTGCCTGCTCGTCGACCACCGAGCCGCGGGCGACGTTGATCAGGTAGCCCTTCTGGCCGAGCGCGGCGAGCACCTTGGCGTCGATCAGCTTTCGCGTGCCGGCGCCGCCGGGCGTGATGACGACGAGGAAATCGACCTCGGCCGCGAGCGCCTCGGCGCTCGGGAAATACGGATAGGGCGAGTCGGGCCTGGCCGTGCGCGAGGTGTAGGCGATCGACATGCCGAAGGCCTCGGCGCGCCTGGCGATCGCCACGCCGATCCGGCCGAGCCCGACGATGCCCAGGCGTGCGCCGCTCATCTTGCGCGCCAGCGGCATCGGCCCTTTCACCCACTGGCCGCTGCGCACGAAGCGGTCCGCCTCGACCAGCCGTCGCGAGACGGCGAGCATGAGGGCCAGCGCCAGATCGGCGACCTCGTCGTTGAGGACCTCGGGCGTGTGCGTCACCGCGATTCCGCGCTCGCGTGCCGCGGCCACGTCGACGCCGTCGTAGCCGACGCCGAAGACCGAGATCATCTCGAGCTTGGGCAGTTGCGCGATCAGCTCGCGCGACACCTTCGACTCGCCGCTCGCGGCAATGGCGCGGATGCGCGGCGCGACCGCGGCGAAGGCCGCCGGGTCTTCCAGGTGGGTGCGATCGTGGACGCGAAACGCGCCGCGCAGCGCCTGCATCATGGGCGGCCAGAGTCGGGTCGCGGTGAGCACCTCGGGTGCGTCGGCAGGTGCGCTGGCGAGCGGGGTCGACGAAGTCTCGGGCATCGCAGGGTCCTCGTTCACATGCCGACGTAGTTCGGCCCGCCGCCGCCTTCGGGCGGAATCCAGACGATGTTCTGGGTCGGGTCCTTGATGTCGCAGGTCTTGCAATGGACGCAGTTCTGGGCGTTGATCTGCAGCCGCTCGGTGCCGTTGTCATCGACGAACTCGTAGACCCCGGCCGGGCAGTAGCGGCTCTCGGGCCCGGCGTACTTAGCGAGATTGATCCTCACGGGCACGCTGGCGTCCTTCAGCGTCAGGTGCGGCGGCTGGTTCTCGGCGTGATTGGTGTTGCTGACGAAGACGCTCGAGAGGCGATCGAAGCTGAGCTTGCCGTCGGGCTTCGGATAGGCGATCGGCTGGCACTCGGCGGCCGGCTTCAGGTAGAGATGGTCAGCCTGCTTGCGATGCAAGGTCCACGGCGGCGACTTGATGCCCAGCCGCGGCAGCAGCCACTGCTCGATGCCGGTCATCAACGAGGCGATCAGGAAACCCTTCTTGAACCACTGCTTGAAGTTGCGCGATCGGTCGAGCTCGGTGCGCAGCCAGCTTTTCTCGAACGCCGCCGGATAGGCGACCAGCTCGTCGTGCTGGCGTCCCGCGACGAGCGCGTCGAACGCCGCCTCGGCCGCGAGCTTGCCGGTCTTGATCGCCGCATGGCTGCCCTTGATGCGGCTGGCGTTGAGGTAGCCAGCCTCGCAGCCGACGAAGACGCCGCCCGGGAACACGGTCTTGGGCAGGCTCAGGATGCCCCCGACCGTGAGCGAGCGAGCGCCGTAGCCCAGGCGCTTGCCGCCCTCGAGCGTCTTGCGGATCTCGGGATGCGTCTTCCAGCGCTGGAATTCCTCGAACGGGCTCAGGTACGGATTGGTGTAGTCGAGACCGACGACGAAGCCGAGCTCGACCTGGCCGCCGTCGAGGTGGTAGAGGAACGAGCCGCCGTAGGTCGAGTTGTCGAGCGGCCAGCCGGCGGTGTGCATCGCCAGGCCCGGCTGCGCCTTGTCCGGCGCCACTTCCCAGAGCTCCTTCACACCGATGCCATAACTCTGCGGATCGCGTCCCTCGTCGAGCCTGTAGCGTGCGATCAGCTGGCGGCCCAGGCTGCCGCGCGAGCCTTCGGCGAAGACCGTGTACTTCGCGTGCAGCTCCATGCCGAGCTGGAAGTCGGCCGTCGGCACGCCGTCCTTGCCGATGCCGAGATTGCCCGTTGCCACGCCCTTGACCGAGCCGTCGTCGGCGTAGAGCACCTCGGTGGCAGGAAAGCCCGGAAAGATCTCGACGCCGAGCGCCTCGGCCTGCGTGGCGAGCCAGCGCACGACGTTGCCCAGGCTCACGATGTAGTTGCCGTGGTTCTGGAAGCAGGCCGGCAGGAGCGCGTCGGGCGTCGCCGTCGCGCCGGTCTCGGTGAGGAAGAGGAAGCGGTCGGCCGTCACCTGCTGGTTGAGCGGCGCGTCTTTCTCCTTCCAGTCGGGCATCAGCTCGGTGATCGCGCGCGGATCCATGATCGCGCCCGACAGGATGTGAGCGCCGGGCTCCGAGCCTTTCTCGAGGACGACGACCGAGACCTCGTGGTTGCGCTCGGCGGCGAGCTGCTTCAGGCGGATCGCGGTCGCCAGGCCGGCCGGCCCCGCGCCGACGATGACCACGTCGTACTCCATCGCTTCGCGCGGCCCGTACTGGGCGAGGATCTCGTCAAGGGTCATGGGATCTCGGATGAAGGCTCGTCGTGGGCCGCGTCTAAACTCCGGTCGATTCTACGGAGCGCAGGACACTGCCCAATCGCATGAGCTATCAGATCGATCTGTCGGGCCGCGTCGCCCTCGTCACGGGGGCATCGAGCGGTCTCGGCGCCCAGTTCGCGCGCGTGCTCGCCAAGGCGGGCGCCGGGGTCGCGCTCGCCGGCCGCCGCGTCGAGCGACTGAAGAGCCTGCGCGCGGAGATCGAGGCCGACGGCGGCGACGCCCACGTCGTGCCGATGGACGTTACCGACCACGACAGCATCAAGGCCGCCGTCGCCCACACCGAGACCGACGTCGGCACGATCGACATCCTGGTCAACAACTCCGGCGTCGCGACGACGCAAAAGCTCGTCGAGGTGACGCCCGAGGACTTCGACTACATCTTCGACGTCAACGTGCGCGGCGCGTTCTTCGTCGCCCAGGAAGTCGGCAAGCGGATGATCGCGCGCTCGCAGGGCGCGGCGCCGGGTACCTTCACCGGTGGCCGGATCGTCAACATCGCCTCGATGGCGGGCCTGCGCCCGCTGAGCCGGATCGGCGCCTACGCGATGAGCAAGGCGGCCGTGATCCACATGACCAAGGCGATGGCGCTCGAATGGGGTCGCTTTCGCATCAACGTGAACGCGATGTGCCCGGGCTACATCGACACCGAGATCAACCATCACCAGTGGCAGACCGACTCGGGCAGGAAGCTCGTCGAGAGCATGCCGCGAAAGCGCATCGGCCAGCCTTGCGACCTCGACACCGTGCTGATGATGCTGTGCGCCAACGAGAGCCACTTCATCAACGGCGCGGTCGTCGAGGCCGACGACGGCGCGTCGGTGTGATGCCGCGATGCGACCGCTGTCCTTGCTCGAGGCGCGCGTTCTCGGCGTGCTGGTCGAGAAGGCCCACACGGTTCCCGACAGCTATCCGCTCTCGCTCAACTCGCTGACGCTCGGCTGCAACCAGAAGACGGCACGCGATCCGGTCATCGCGGCGAGCGAAGGCGAAGTGCAGGAGGCCGTCGATGCGCTGCGCTCGCTGTCGCTCGCGTTCGAGTCGAGCGGGTCGCGTGTGACGCGCTTCGAACACAACGTCGGCCGGGTGCTGTCGCTGCCGTCTCAGTCCGTCGCGCTGCTCGCGACGCAACGCGAGCGGAGGACAAGGGCGGGCCGCTCTGCGTCAAGCTGCCGCGCGCGGCCGGCGCACGCGAGCAGCGATGGGCGCATCTGCTGAGCGGACCGGTCGATGTTGGCGCCTCGGTGGCCTCGCCCTCGGATGACGCGATCGTGCCGGCCAGCGAGCTCGCGGCCGTGAAGGCGCGGCTGTCGGCGGCCGAGGCCGAGATCGGGAGGCTGCGCGGACTCGTCGAGCGGCTGTGCGCCGATCTCGACGTCAAGCCGTGACGATCGATCAGGCGCCCAGACGGGTCACGCTGGACGCCGCCGTCCGTTCGCCACCGGAGAGCCAGCGGTGGAGCTTGGGACGCAGATCCCGCAGCGCGTACGGCTTGCCGAGGAAGTCGTCCATGCCGGCGGCCAGGCACTTCTCACGGTCGCCGTTCAGGGTGTAAGCGGTGATCGCAACGACCGGCGTGCGCGCAGCGCCGGTGCGGGCCTCGAAGGCGCGGATCGCGCGCGCCGCGGCGTACCCGTCCATCACCGGCATCTGGCAATCCATCAGGACGATGTCGAAACGGCCCGCGGTGAATCTCTCGAGCGCGACGGCGCCGTTCTCCGCGATCTCCACCTCGAAGCCGATCGTCTCCAGCACGCGGCATGCCAGCGATGCATTGAGCTCGTTGTCGTCGACGAGAAGAAGGTGGTGGCCGCGGAACTCGCTCGAATGGGCGAGCACGGCCGAAGGCCCGGTCCCAGCAATCCCATCGTCGGCAGGCACCGGCGACCGGGCCAGCGCCACGGCTGCGAGGGAGCGACGCGCACCGGCATGCTGACGTGGAACGTGCTCCCCCGCCCGGGCTCGCTGTCGAC
>CAJDUN010000047.1_pt1 | contig 25463 bp, 25 predicted proteins | sample 7390741 | NCBI WGS metagenome assembly CAJDUN01 (sample SAMEA7055660, study PRJEB34461) | soil metagenome | biome: terrestrial ecosystem; feature: Peninsula; material: soil | place: Antarctica | collected 2016 | reverse complement strand
GCTTGACGCCGGTGGCGCAGCGAGCGAAAGGTTCGTCCTTGAACACATGACGCAGCCTCGCCAGCGCGTTGCTCATCGCCGGCTGACTCATGGCGACCCTGGCCGCGGCGCGGATGACGTTTCGCTCCGCGATCAGCGCATTGAAGATGACGAGGAGGTTGAGGTCGACGGATCGGAGATTCATCGATCCGAACCTTCGAGGAGGATCGACGCGAGCGCGTCGTTGAATCGTTCCGGCTGCTCGAACTGCACCCAGTGCCCCGCGTCGCCGACGAGGGACAGGTAGCGGAAGCGCGGCGCGCTCGACAGCGCCGGACAAAGAACGTGCAGTCGCTCTCGATAGAGTGCGTCTTCGCATCCCCAGATGCCGGCTACTTGGCACTCCAGCGTGGGGAGCGTGCGAAGGAGAATGTCGGTCCTGAAGAGGCGCCTCTGCCGCATCCGGTCGCGCTCCAGGTTCTCCGCATGAAGGCGGATCGCCAGTTCGCTGATCGACGCGTCTCGCGACAGCATGAGCGAGTGCAGGTTGTAGCGGATGGCGGCCGTTCGCTCCGGCTCCTTCACGTCTTTCCACGGCCGCAGGTCGAGTGTCGGCCCGGTGTCGGCGGTCAGCGCGGGTGAGCCGACGAGCACGAGTTGCCGGACTCTCCCGGGCCATGCCTCGGCGAGGAATGCGCCGACGAGCGATCCGAACGAAAACGCCACGATGTCGCACTGCGCCGTGCCGATCAGGACCGACAGACCTTGTTCGACCCATTCCGACACGGCATCCGCATCGGTGCCGTGCGGTAAGGACGCCGAATCTCCGAAACCCGGGAGATCGGGCACACAGACCGTGCGTCCCATCTCGACGAGGGTTCCGATGTTGCGGACCCAGTGCGTCCAGCTTCCCGAGCCGCCGTGCAGGAGCACGACAGGACGACCGGATCCCCAGATATGCCAGACCGTCGAGCCTTGACCGCAAGGCGTCAGCACGCGTCTCGCGCCGGCCTCCAGCGCGACGAGGTCGGCCCAGGTTTGAATCGATGCGGGCATGGGATCGGGGGTCGCGCAGTGACGCTTGACAGCGGTGGCGACGTTAACCCAGGCGACGCATCAGCGAGAGAAACGTCGACTGCAACCGTTCCGCTCGTCGAGACGCCGCCGGCTCCGCGCCTGCGCTCCCCTCGATTTCGCCGAGCAAGCCTACGCAATCAAAGAGTCTTCACACGGCCTCGACCCAGAGCGGACGCTCAGAGCAACGAGTCACCTGCTCGATGGATCTGTCGACTCGACGGTTCGGGCCAGACTTTTCGGCGGTACGCTTCGCGTGCGAGGACCTGAGGGACAGAATCGACCGGTCGTGTCAGCGTATCCGCGTGTTCCACACGACACAATGTCAATACGAATCGAGCATGGGCCGGCCTTTGCAACTCACTACGATCGAGCGTGACTCGCTCTGGGACCGGGCCTACGCATCGCTCAAATCAGACTTGCTCGCCGGTCGACGTGCTCCAGGCGACCGGGTAGTGCTCCGACAAGTTGCCGATGGGCTGGGTATCAGCCTCACGCCGGTGCGCGATGCGGTGAACCGGCTCATCGCTGAAAAGATCCTAGATCACGGCGGGCTCGGTCAGGGTGGCGGGGCCATCGTTCCCCTGCTAGACGCGAACCAGTTCAACCAGCTGATGACCGTGCGCGCCAGCCTCGAACCGGCGGCTGCCGAAGCGGCCGCTGACCATGTCACGCGCGATGGTCTTGCCGCAGTGGCGGCCGAGCTCGTGGCGATGAAGCGCTCAGTGAAGGAGCGCCGGACGGACAAGTATCTCGAAGCACACTGCAAGTTCCACTTCCGCATCTACGCAATGTGCGAGATGCCGATCGTGCAGGAGATCATTGAGAGCGCCTGGCTCCGGTGCGGCCCCACGCTCACGCTCGCTCTGCCCGACTACACCCCCGGCCTGAAGCGTTACCAAAACCATCTCGACACGCTTGACGCGTTGCGCCGCGCCGACGGGAAGGCCGCTGCCGCATCGATCCGCGCCGACATCGAGAGTGCGCGCCAGGACATCTCCGCGCTGCTCGAGGAGTCCGGCCGACGGTAGCCCTCGCTGGGCCGAGGGCCTCGATGCCGCGCATCGGTCCCCGCGTCAGCGGCGCTCGCTCACGGCCACATCTTTTGTTATAACATTCGCTCCGTCGAAAGGCACAAGGAGACAACATGAGGCTGCACCCGTTACGCGATTTGATCACCCGTCCTTTCGCCATCGTCCTGGCCGGCCTCTGCGGCTCGTTACCGGTCTTGGCCGCCGACGCATTCCCCGACAAGCCGATCCACTTCATTGTTCCGTGGAACGCGGGCGGCTCAAACGACATCTCGGCACGAGCGATCGCCGACGTGTTGGCCAAGGACGGAGTGCAGGTCATCGTCGAGAACGCGCCGGGTGCCACTGGCTCGATCGGTCTGCAGCGCGTTGCCAACGCCAGCCCCGACGGCTACACCGTAGGCATGGGCACCAGCTCGACGCTGGCGTTGATCGCCCAGGGGCTGACGCAACTGCGCAACGACCAGTTTGCGCCGATTGCCCGGGTGACCCTTGACCCCTTGATCCTCCTCGTGCCGGCGCACTCGCCGTACGGCACGCTCGATTCCTTCCTTGCGTACGAGAAGAAGAATCCGGGCAAGGTGACGATCGGCACGCCCGGCAGCAACAATCTCAATCAAATCTTCGCCGTCATGGCCGGCCGCTCGGCCGGCGTCGATATCGTTCTCGTTCCCTACACCGGCGGCTCCAAGGTGATCACCGACCTCGCTGGCCAGCAGATCGACGCGGCGGTGCTGAAGCCATCGGAAAGCAAAGGTCAGATCGACGGCGGCCTGATCAAGCCGATCGCCGTATTCGGCAACGAGCGGCTGAAATCGATGCCGGACGTACCGACGTTCAAGGAGCACGGATACGACGTCTTTCCTTACGGCCCGCTGGTGCAGATGGCTTACATCGTGGCACCGGCGAAGACTCCGGATGTCGTCCGTGCGCGTCTGATCGAAATCTTCAACAAGGCGATCCAGAGCGCCCAATTCAAGTCGGCCTCCGACAAGGGCGGCGCGATCGTCGACAACCTGACCGGAGCTGCGCTGGGCAAGGAGATCGACAACGTTCAGAAATCGCTGAACGAGGTCGGCAAGAAGATCTTTACCGCAGACAAGAAGTGAAGTTCTGACATGAGCCCCAGCCTCATCAAGAAGATCACCTGTCACGCCGTTGCTGCGCCCGTCGAGCGGCCCTTCACGTCATCGCGCGGCTGGCTGTACAAGACGCGCGGATCGTGCATTGTCGAGATCGAAACCGACGACGGCATCGTCGGCTGGGGCGAGTGTTACGGGCCGTCGGCCGTCGCAAAGGCGTACATCGAGACGCAGTTCGCGCCGCGTATCGTCGGCCGCGATGCCTTCGACGTCGAGGTCATCTGGGAAGACCTCTACAACCGCATCAAGGACTACGGCGGTAAAGGGATGGCGGCATCGGCGCTCAGCGGCATCGACATCGCGCTGTGGGACATCATCGGCAAGGCGTGCGGTCGGCCGATCCACAAGTTGATCGGCGGCGCGCACCGCACGGAGGTCACCGCTTACGCGACCGGTCTCTACTTCATCGACATGAACCGGCTGATCGAGGAAGCGGTGGAGGAGGCGCAGGGCTATGTCGAGGAAGGCTTCACCGCGGTGAAGATGAAGATCGGCCTCGGCGACCCGAAGCTCGACATCCGTCGCGTCGCCGCGGTGCGCGAGGCCGTCGGTGATGGCACGCGTCTCATGGTCGACGCCAACCACTGCATGACCGTGCCCCAAGCAATCCGCATCGGGCGCGAACTCGAAAACCTGGACGTCGAATGGTTCGAGGAACCGATTTCTCCTGAAGACATCGACGGCTACGTCGAGGTGACGCGCGCGCTCGACATCGCGGTCGCCGGCGGGGAGAACGAGATGACACGCTGGGGCTTTCGCGACCTTGTCGTACGCAAGGCGATGGACATCGTGCAACCCGACGTCTGTGCCGCAGGAGGCATCAGCGAGTGCCGCAAGATTGCAACCCTGGCTGCGGCGCACGGCGTCGAATGCGTGCCGCACGCCTGGGGCTCGGTGATCGGCGTCGCCGCGACGCTTCACTTCCTGGCGGCGCTGCCCGACCAGCCGCCGAGTTTTCGGCCGACGCCCCCGATGTTCGAGTTCGAGCAGTGCGAGAACCCGTTCCGTGACCTGCTTGCCCACGAGCCGATCGTCCAGGTCCGCGGCAAGGTCCAGATACCGACCGGTCCCGGCCTCGGCATCGAGATCGATCGCAAGATCCTCGATCGCTATCGCGTCGCCTGAGCGGTACCGGGGATGCGCTTCGTCACGTTCCGCGCGCCGTCTGGCGACATTGGCGCGGGCGTGCTTCGCGGCGACAGCGTTGTCGATCTCTCCCACCGCACCTGCCGGCCGCTACTCGGCGACACGCGCCCGACGCTGCAGGCCCTGCTCGATGATGGCCTCGCGGGCTGGCTGCCGCGCCTCGCCGACGCTCGCTTCGACGACGATGCCGTTCGACCTCTGGCCGAAGTGCGACTGCTCGCGCCCCTGCCGCGGCCGGGCAAGGTCGTCGGCGCGGCTTTCAATTTCACCGACGGGCTCGCGGAGCGCGGCATGGCCGCGCCAGCCGAGCCGGTCATCTTCGTGCGTTCCGGCTGCACCGTGATTGGTCCGGGCGAAGCGATTCTGGTGCCGCCCGACGTCGGCAACGTCGGCTATGAAGGTGAGCTGGCCGCCGTGATCGGCCGCCGCGCGCTTCGCGTCCCGCGTGCCGAGGCGATGAGCTGTATCGCCGGCTACACGGTGCACAACGACGTCAGCGGCAGCAGCCTCGTCCAGCAGGACGCCGGCAACTTCGTGCGCGGAAAAAACCTGCCGGCCTCATCGCCACTCGGCCCGGCGCTGGTCTCGGCCGACGAACTGCCCGATCCGTACGGCGTCGGCATCCGGGTCGACATCGACGGCCGACTCCTGCAGAACGGCTCGACCCGCACGATGCTCTTCGACATTGCTGCGCTGATCGAGTTCATCTCGTACCGCATGCCGCTCGAGCCCGGCGACGTGATCGCCACCGGCACGCCAGCCGGCGTCGCGGCGACGCACACTCCTGCAGCCTGGCTGCTGCCTGGCGCCACCGTCACGGTCGAGCTCGCAGGGCTCGGTCGCCTCTCAAATCCCGTCCGAGCAGGAGTGCCGTTCCTTGATCGATAAGCCGCGAGTCCTGCTGACCAATGCGATTCATCCGCAGTGGTTGCCCGTGCTCGAGGAGCACTGCAACGTCGTCATCGCGCCCGACGCGACGCCTGCCACGCTGGCACGGCTGATCGTCGACGCCGACGGCCTGATGGTCCGTGCCCAGCTCGCGCCTGACGTCTTCGAGCACGCCACCCGCCTGCGTGCCGTGGTGCGCCATGGCGTCGGCCTCGACATGATCCCCGTCGCCGCCGCCACTGCGCGCAACATCCCGGTCGCGAACCTGCCGGGTTCAAACAGCGCGGCCGTCGCCGAGTATTGCGTCGCCGCGATGCTGCACCTGCGGCGCAATCTCGGCGCCATCGACGCCCGCCTGCGCAGCGACGGCTGGGCGGCGGCGCGCCCGCTCGCCGACAGCGGCGCCGAACTCGGCGGCAGCGTCTGCGGCATCGTCGGCATGGGCGGTGTCGGCACGCGGGTCGCTTTGGCGGCCGCCGGACTGGGCATGCGTGTCATCGGGCTCACCCGCCGGCCGGAGGCCATGCCAGCGCACGTGACGCCGGTGGCGAAGGAAGCGCTTTTTGCGCGGGCCGACGTGGTCGTGCTCTGCTGCCCGCTCAACGACGAAACCCGCAGTCTGGTCGATGCTGAGACGCTGGCGACGATGAAGCCGGGCGCGCTCTTGATCAACGTCTCGCGCGGCCCGGTCATCGATACCGATGCCGTGCTCGGGGCGCTGCGAGACGGCCGGCTCGGTGGTGCGGCGCTCGACGTCCACGACCGCCAGCCGCTCACGGGCGGCGAACCGCTGTTCGCAGCGCCGCACCTGCTGCTCACGCCGCACGTCGCGGGCATCACCGCGACCAGCATGGAGGGCATGAGCCGCGGTGCGGTCGAGACGATGCTCGCGTTGCTGCGGGGCGAGCGTCCGCCGAACGTCGTGAATCCCCAGGTCTTCCGTTGACCCCGGACCCGAACTGAAAGGCCGTCATGCGAATCGCCGAACTACGTGCTGTTCCGATATCGTTCCCCGTTCCGGCCAACAAGTCGGTCAGCCTGGGCATCGGCCGCAGCGTCAAGCGCGACGCGGTGCTGGTGCGCGTCGAGACCGATGAAGGCCAGGTCGGCTGGGGCGAGGCGCACCACGGCCGTGCGCCTGGGGCGATCGCGCGGCTTATCGACACCACCATGCGCGAGTTGGTGCTCGGCATGGACGCATGCGACGTCTCCGGCGTCTGGGCGCGCGTCTACAAGATGCAGCTCGCCAGTCACGGCATGGGAGCCGCCGCCGCGCTGGCGCTCAGCGGCATCGACATGGCGCTGTGGGACCTGCGCTGCCAGCTCACCGGCTGGCCGCTGTATCGACTGCTTGGCGGCATGGCCAAGCCGATCAAGGCTTACGCCGGCGGCATCGCGCTCGGCTATCAGGAGCCCGGCGCGCTGGCCGACGAGGCGCTGCGCCACATCGGCAACGGCTACCGCGCGTTGAAGCTCCGCGTCGGCGACACCGCGGTCAAGGACATCGCTCGCGTGCGGGCAGTGCGCAAGGCGGTCGGCGAGGCCATCGAGCTGATGGTCGACGCCAATACCGCCTACACCATCGACGACGTGCGCAGGGTGATGCCGGCGTTCGAGGAGGCCGGCATCGCCTGGCTGGAGGAGCCCTTTCCGCCCCAGGACCGGCGTGCCTACAAAATCGCGGCGTCGCTCGGGCGCGTGCCGCTGGCCGCCGGCGAAAACCATTTCACTCGCTACGAGTTCGCGACGCTGCTCGACGATGGCGACGTTCACATCGTGCAGCCCGATCTCTCGAAGACAGGCGGCGTCACCGAGGCGATGCGCATCGCGGCGATGACCAGCGCCGCCAAGCTCACCGTCAACCCGCACACCTCGGCCACCGCGCTGAACATGGCTACGACGATCCACTACCTCTGTGCCATCGACAACGCCGGATACTTCGAGGGCGACGTCACCTTGCTCAACCCGTTTCGCGACCATCTCACCGACAAGCTCCCCTACACGCTCGACGCCGACGGCTGTGTTCGGCCGCCCGAGGGAGTCGGCATCGGCCTGAAGGTGAACCTCGACTTCATCGCCGAACATCCGCTTATCGAGGGACCTTGCTACGTGTGAGAAGCACTGTGGTTATCGTCGTGAAATCGGTGATGTGCGTTTGGGCGAGTCGAGAGAGGGCGTCGACGGATACCTGGTCCGCCGGAACTTGAGCGTTGGCATGATCGTCTTGTCCAGGGTCTGGACGGCGACGACCTGCTTGAACCTGCTCGCAGCCCAGGCCGGTACCAGGCTGCCGCCGTGGCGGCTCTCGGTGCGACGAGAATTCGCGCGCACAAGAAATCCACCAACCCACGGGTCGGATCGGGATCTCCCGGACGGCTTGCGACCGAGGAGTTTCTGTCATGAGCATGAGTACACCGATGGCGAATTACGCCGCCGCGCGAAGAGTCGGCGATTTCGTCTTCATGAGCGGCATCGTCGCCGTCGACCCGCAACGTCGACGCGCCGTCACCGGCTTCGACGACCTTCCCGAGTCGGCGCGGGAAGATCTTCGGCCGCTCGGCTACGTCACCGGCCAGATGTCGGTGGACGTCTTCGAAGCGCCCATCGTCGCCCAGAGCTGGTTTGTGCTCGAGCGCATCCGCGAGCTTGCGGTCGAACACGGCGGCACGATGGCCGACGTGGTCAAGCTCGTCCAGTACTTTCGTCACCTGCATCACTATGCCCCCTACAACCGGGTGCGCGGTTTGTTCTTCTCGGGCACGGCGCCCGTCAGCACCGTGGTCGAGGTTGCACGCTTCCTGCCCAGCGACGATGTCCTGGTCGAGGTCGAAGCGACGCTCTACCGACCGCAAACCTGACCCGTCGGGCGCCCACGTGACTTGCCCGCGCGCGGACACGACGTTCGTCACGACACCGCGGTGCACTCAGCTCGATGCGGCGATCGGAGCGCCGTGGCGATAGACGGTGCGCTGTCGCCCTCGCGGCGTCAGCATCTCGTATTCACTGCGGCCCTCGAGCACGATCAGGTCGGCCGGGCAGCCAAGGTCGATGAGCCCGTCCCACGCCAGACGCATGGCCCGGGCCGGGTTGACGGTGATCGCCGGCAGCCAGTCCGTCGCCGAAGCGAGATGCGCCATCTGCACACCCAGGCCGAAGGTTTCGAGCAGGTCATAGCTGCCGTAGGGATAGAAGGCATCGGCGACGTTGTCGGTGGCGATGCAGGTGCGCACGCCCACCGACGAGGCTTCGCGCAGGCGAGTGATGCCGCGCTGCACCGGCGTTTCGTCCCAGGCACCCTGCAGGTAGAGGTTGGTCGTCGGCAGGGCGACGAGATGGATGCCGGCCGCAGCACAGCGGCGCAGGGTGTCGAGCGCGGCATCCGCCGACTGCACCGAGAGCGAGCAGGCATGCCCGCAGGTGACGCGTTGCTGCCAGCCGGTCTCCGCCGTCAGGTCGGCGATGCAGCGCAGGCCGGTGGCGTCGGCGTCCAGCCCCTCATCGACGTGAAAATCGAGATCCAGATCGTGCGCCACGGCGACCTCGAAAACGCGACGCAGCCTGGCCTCCAGGCCGTCGTTGCGATAGACGAACGCGCCGAGGATGCCGCCCGCATCGGCGACGGCACGGGCCCGTGCATCGGCGCCGCCGGCTTCCTCGAAGAGATCGAGCGGCGTCAGCGAGACGAACTGCAGCTCTATTCGGCCGCGCCATTCCTGGCAGAGCGCGTTGAATACCTGCAGCGATGTCGGCGGCCGTTCCTGCCACCAGTCGAGATGGGTGCGCAATGCCCGCGTTCCACCACGCCAGGCGTCGTCCAGGGCCCGCGTCATGCGTCGGTGCAGCTCTGCCTCGCTCCAGCCGGCACGACTTGCCCTCGTTCGCTCGATGGCGACCTTGAGGTCGGCCCGTGCCGCGCCCACTTCGTCGACCGTGTAGCTCTTGTCGAGATGGACGTGAATGTCGACCAGCGCGCCGAGCACGATGCCGACGGCCGCGGTTGCCACCGGCTCGATGCGCGTGAGCCGCGAGTCGGCCCAGGACAAGTCGTAGGCCTGGTCGTCCGGCGCGCTCGATGCGAAACCGCGTTGACTGCGCGGCAGGGTGACCGAATGCAGATGGCCGTTCATGCCAGCGGGTATTCACGGTTTTGACGCATGGTCAAGCCATTTGTACACTGCCGTCGCACCGACCGGCAACCGGGACATTCCCACAAGGAGAGCGCGCGTGAAGCGTTATTGGGCCGACTACACCTGCACGGATTTCACCGCACTCGACCGAAGCCGGTTGATCGCGGTGCTGCCGGTGTCCGCCATCGAGCAGCATGGCCCGCATCTGCCGTTTTCGGTGGACACGACGATCGTCGAAGGCATCGTCGGCCGCGTCATCGAGCGCCTGCCCGACGATCTGCCGGTGCTCTTCCTGCCGACGCAGCGCATTGGCAAGAGCAATGAACACGCCCGGTATCCCGGCACCTTGACGCTGTCGCTCGAGACGCTGGTACGGCTGTGGATGGAGATCGGCGACTGCGTCGCCGCGGCCGGCGTGCGCAAGATGGTCATCTTCAACAGCCACGGCGGCCAAGGAATGATCGGCGACGTCGTCGCCCGCGACCTGCGGATCAAGCACGACATGCTGGTCGTCGCCACCAACACGTATTCGTTCGGCACGCCCAGCGGCATGTTCAGCGCCGTCGAAACGCAGCACGGCATTCATGCCGGCGACAAGGAGACCTCGCTGATGCTGGCGTTGCGCCCCGACCTGGTCGAGATGAGCCGCGCCGCCAATTTCCGCTCGGCCGCGCAAACCCTGGTCGAGGAGACTCGTCACCTCTCGATCAACGCACGCGCCAAGGTGGGCTGGCAGGTGCAGGACCTCAACCCGGCGGGCGCCTGTGGTGATGCGAGCGTGGCCACCGCCGACAAGGGCGAGCAGGTCGTCGATCACGTGGCCGGCCACTTCATCGAGATGCTGCACGATCTCGACCGCACCAGCCTCGACTGGCTGGCCCAGAAGCCGGCGATCGGCTAGCGGCCGACGCCATGGCAGTCGCGCTCGAACCCCCGCCGCAACCTGCCAGCGTCGCGTCGCCGGCGCTGGTGCGGCTGCTGCACGTCAACAAACGCTACTCGAACGGCACCGTCGCGCTGCGTGACCTGTCGCTCTCGGTGGAACAGGGCGAGTTCGTCAGCCTGCTCGGTCCCTCGGGCTGCGGCAAGAGCACGGCCTTGCGCATGCTCGCACGGCTGCTCAGCGTCTCGTCCGGCGACATCGTCTGGCCGGGCCACGCGGGTGCCGTTGCCAAGGGCAGCCGCGACATCAGTTTCGTATTCCAGGAGCCGACGCTCATGCCGTGGGCACGGGTCTTCGACAACGTCTACCTGCCCCTTCGGATTGCCGGAATGTCGCGGTCAGGCGCAAGGGCCGATGTGAACGAAGCACTGGCCCTGGTGGGCCTGTCGAAGTTCGCCGAGGTCTATCCGCGCGAGCTTTCCGGCGGCATGAAGATGCGCGTCTCGATCGCGCGGGCGATGGTGACGCGGCCTCGGCTCCTGCTGATGGACGAGCCCTTTGCCGCGCTCGACGAGATGACCCGGGCCAAGCTGAACAACGATGTCCTGCGCCTCTGGAAAGAACGCGATCTGACAATCGTCTTCGTGACCCACAACGTGTGGGAAGCCGTCTACCTGTCGAGCCGAGTGGTCGTCATGGCGGCACGGCCGGGACGCGTCGTCGACGACATCCGCATCGACTCGCTCTATCCGCGCAGCGACGCCTTTCGTACCACGCCTGCCTACGCCGACCATTGCGTGCACGTCTCCCGTTCCCTGCGCGACACATTGAGCCCGGCCGATGTCGACCATTGACCTCGACGCGGACATCCCGGCGCTCAATCAGGCCGAACGGCGCCGCGAGCGTCGCGAGCGCCGGCTGACGGTGGCAGCGCCGCTCGCGGTGCTGGTCGTCCTCCTGGCCGCCTGGGAGCTCGTCGTCCGCATCAACAAGATCCCGCCGTATTTGCTGCCCGGGCCGCTGCTGGTACTTCAGACCTTGTGGGACAGGTGGCCGTCCCTCGCGACCTCGCTGCTCTTCACGGTCAAGCTGACCCTGTCGGCACTCGGCCTGGCGATCGTCGGCGGCGTCGGCCTCGGCACCCTCTTCGCGTTGTCGCGCCGCGTCGAGGTGAGCCTCTTCCCCTACGCGGTGGTGTTGCAGGTCACGCCGATCATCGCGATCGCGCCGCTGATCATGATCTATGTCGACAGCACGATGGCGGCATTGCTGATCTGCGCCTGGATCGTCGCCTTCTTTCCGATCCTGTCGAGCACCGTGATCGGCCTGCGCAGCGCCGATCACAACCTGCGCGACCTCTTCACCCTCTACGAAGCCAACTCCTGGCAGCGCTTCGGCCTGCTGCTGATGCCGTCGGCCCTGCCCTACTTCATGTCGGGCCTGAAGGTGGCCGGCGGGCTGGCGCTGATCGGCGCCGTGGTCGCCGAATTCGTCGCCGGTGCCGCCGGCAAGGAAACCGGGCTGGCCTCGCGGATCTTCGAAGCGAGTTTTCGCAGCGACATCCCGCTGATGTTCGCGGCGCTGCTGCTGGTGTCGCTGTGCGGGATCGTGATCTTCCTCGTCACCAGCTTGATTTCAGGCCTGGTGCTCGGCCACTGGCACGAGAGCGAGCTCAAGCGCGAGCGATGAGCAACTTGCCGCCTGGGTCGCCTGTCGTGGCCGATTCCGATCGAGCCACTTCGATCGCCGCATTTCATCGCGACATCGGCACGATCGCCTGTCTCACCGGCGCCGACGACCTGCGCGCGAAGGCTCGCGACTACTACTGGTACAGCCCGGTCCTCGACCAGCTGCTGAAGGATTGCAGGGCCGACATCGTGGTCCTGCCCGCCAGCGAAGACGAAGTCGTGCGCGTCGCTGCGGCGGCGGCGCGCCACCGCCTTCCCGTCACCGTGCGTGGCGGCGGCACCGGCAACTACGGCCAGGCCGTGCCGCTGCAGGGCGGCATCGTGCTCGAGACGACCTTGCTCGACAAGGTCGTGGAGATCGCCGACGGGTGGGTGCGCGTGCAGGCCGGTGCGCGCCTCGAAGCGGTGCTCGACGCCGTACGCGTCACCGGCCAGCAGCTGATGATCTATCCATCGACGATGAGCATCGCCACGGTCGGCGGCTTCATCGCCGGCGGCTCGGCCGGCATCGGCTCTGCGCGCCACGGCATCCTCAAGGAGTCGGGCACGATGCGCTCGATGCGCGTCGTCACCCTCGAAGAGGAGCCGCGCACGCTGACCTTGACGGGCGCCGGCCTCGAGCTCGTCCACCACGCCTGGGGTTCGGCACGGCCGTGCTCGACTCCGACATCGACGTCTTCCTGCTGAGCGGCGTCGACCGTCGCTTCGCGCCGTACTACTCGGACCTGCAGTCATTCTTCGACGGCAGTGCCGACGCGATGTTCGCGCTGGTCAATCCGCGTGACCGGGAGCGCTTTGCCAACCTCGCGGCGAGCTGCGGCGGCCGCATCGGACTGTCCGTGACCGACCACGAGCGCCGCCAGGCCGGCCTGCCGCCGGTGCATGAATGCGCCTACAACCACACGACGCTGCGAGCGCTCAAGCTCGATCGCGGCCGCACGTACCTGCAACTCGTCGTCCCGGCACCGTTCGATCCCGACCTGATCGCCCGCCAGATGGAGCGCTACGGCGACGAGATGCTGATGCACCACGAGTTCGGTCGCTACGCCGGCGGCCCGCGCTTGTCCGGGCTCGTGCTGGTGCAGTACCTCGACGAGGAGCGGCTCGACGAGATCATGCAGGAGCTCGTCGCCGACGGCTGCCAGGTGATGAACGCGCACGTCTGCACGCTCGAGAAGAGCGGCCGGAAACAGATGCGCGCCGAGGAGATCGCCTTCATGCGCGAGGTCGATCCCTTCGGCCTGATGAACCCGGGCAAGGTCCGGTCGCAAAACGTGTTCAACCCTGGTCCATGACCTCGAAGGAGACGAGATGATCCGCAATTGCATCAAGACGGCGGCTGTCACCGGTTTCGCCGCGCTCACGCTGATGGCCACCGGCTCGGCCGAGGCCCAGCAGAAGCTGAGCTTCGCGACCAACTGGAAAGCGCAGGGAAGCCACGGCGGCTTCTACCAGGCGGTGGCCGACGGAACCTACAAGAAGTACGGTCTCGACGTCGACATCTTGCAAGGCGGCCCGCAGGCCAATCCGCGTCCCTTGATGCTCGCCGGCAAGATCGACCTGATCATGCCGATCGGCCTGATCGCGGTGATGGAGGCGAACAAGAGCAAGTTGCCGACGACGCTCGTCGCCGCCTTCATGCAGAAGGACCCGACCTCACTGATGGCACACGCCGGTCAATACAAGAACTTCGACGACCTGCACAACGCCAAGACCGTCTACATCGCCAAGGCCAGCCAGTTCAGCTTCTGGATGTGGCTCAAGGCGAGCCGCGGCTTCAGCGACGAGCAGTACAAGCAATACAACTATTCGATGGCGCCGTTCCTCGCCGACAAGACCGCGGTGCAGCAGGCTTACGCGACCGCCGAACCGCTCTACCTCGAAAAGGACGGCGTCAAGACCGACGTGTTCCTGCTCGCCGACCACGGCTGGGAGGCCTACGCCAACATGGTCGAAGCCCGCACGGACATGGTCGAGAAAAATCCGGCGCTGATCCAGAAGTTCATCGATGCCTCGGCGATCGGTTGGTACAACTATCTCTACGGCGGTGATCGCAAGGCGGCTTACGCGCTGATCAAGAAGGACAACCCGGAGATGACCGACGAGAAGCTCGACCAGGAGGTGGCCAAGCTGCAGCAGCTCGGCATGATCGACTCGGGCGACGCGCGCACCAAGGGGATCGGCAGCATCAGCCTCACGCGGCTGAACCGCTACAACGACGAGATGGTCAAGGCCGGCGTCTTCAAGGCGGGCGACGTCGACGTCAAGACCCTCGCCACCGAGAAGTTCGTCAACAAGGGCATCGGCCTCGACATCCGCGCCAGGCTGGTGAAGTAGGCCGGCGGACACCGAGTCTGTCGTGGCGGATCTGCGCACCGCGGCATTGGCCAAGCGGCGTGCCGAGATGATGGACGTCATCTCGGCGGCGGCGCTCGAGCAGTTCTCGCTGCACGGCCTGCGCGGCACCTCGACGCAGGAAATCGCCGAACGCGCCGGCATTTCGAAGCAGCAGCTGCATTACTACATCGAAAGCAAGGACGTGCTCTACGAATCGATCCTGCGGCGCACGATGCAGCACTGGGGTCAGATCGGCCTGAAGACCGAAGACAAGTCGGCGACGCCGGCCGAAGCGATCGCAAGGCTGGTGCGGCGCAAGCTCGATTTCACCTTCGACCACCCGCAGGTGTCACGCCTCTTCAGCTACGAGGTGATGAGCGGCGGAGCGGCGATCCGGCGGATCTGGGCGGAAAGCGCGGACGCGGTCGACGCGGCCGTGCGCATCATCGGCGAGTGGGTGCGCAAGCGGGAGATCGAGCCGATCGAGCCGATCTTCCTGCTGTTTCATATCTGGGCGCTGACCCAGCACTACGCCGACTACGAACCTCAGGTGCGATTCTTCATACACTGCGCGCCGGAAGAAGCCCTGGACCGCGAGCGCATCTGCGCTCAGATCACCTGCTTCGTGCTGAGGGGTGTGGGCCTGGGGTCGGCGGCTTGCTCCGACCGTACAGACACGGTCCGTTCCCAGCGAAGCCCTGCAACGCTCCCGGCCGCTGCCGCTTGAGCTGCCGAAACCTCGATGGGAGCGAGACGAAAGTCGATCGCCTTTTCCGAGAGGCGAAGTCCCGTCGCATAAAGCCATTGCACCGCCCGTGCCCGCCGGCGGCCAAGGGCATCGTGGCCGACATCCTTGCCGAATACTTCGAGTCGCTCCTCGATCGCGTCCCATTGGACAAAAGTGGCGGCGCGACCAGGACCCACTCAGGCCGTGATCGCTTCGTAGTCGTTCTTGGCTTCGAGCAGGCACTGGTGCGGAGGTGCCCCAAAACCAGCCCTAGGCGCCGTCGGCGCGCGGCGCCATCGTGTAGTTGAGCGCGAGCCGCCCGCCGTCGACGTAGACGATCTCGCCGGTCATGTAGCTCGCCGCGTCGCTCGCCAGGAAGGCGCAGACCGCAGCCACCTCGGCCGGATCGCCGAGACGACGCAGGGGCGTGCGGCTCATGATCCGCGCCTTGGCTTCCTCGCTGCCGAGCACGGCCCTCTGCGCGAGTTCGGTGGCAATTGTTCCCGGCGCGACCGCGTTGACGCGGATGCCCTTGTCGGCAAGCGAGAGCGCCATCGCCCGCGTCAGCTGGTCGATGCCGCCCTTGCTCGCGTTGTAACTGGCGATGGTCGGGATCGCGGTGACGCCGTTGACCGAGCTCATGTTGACGATCGCGCCCGCGCCGGCTTTCGCCATCTCGCGCGCGACCGCCTGGCCGACGAGGAACGAGCCCTTCAGGTTGACGTCGAGCACGGCGTCCCAGTCCTCTTCGCGGATGTCGAGGAACTCCGCGGCGCGAAAGATGCCGGCGTTGTTGATCAGGGTGTCGATGCGGCCGAAGGCGGCGAGCGTCGAGGCGAGGGCGTCGGCGACCTCGGCGCTGCGCGCGACGTCGCAGTGCACCGCCCGAGCGCGTCGTCCGCCGGGATCGATTCCGCTCGCCACGGCTTGCGCCGCCGCGTCGTCGCGGTCCCAGAGGGCCACGTTGGCGCCGCTCGCGAAAAACAGACGCGCGCAGGCCGCGCCGATGCCGTTGCCGGCGCCGGTGACGACGACCGTGCGGCCGGTGAAATCGAAGCGGACGTCCTTCACGCGGCAGTCCGGTCGAGCCAGACGGCGATGCCCTGCGCGTTGAGCTCGAGGTCGAGCGCGAGCAGCTCGCGGATGCGCTCGTCGGGCAGCGTGTTGCCGTGTTCGCGCATCGCGGATGCAGCCGTAGTGGGTGACGAAGACATGCTCGGGTCCGTACGCGAGCATCCGCGCGATCGACCGGCGCAGCGCTTCGGGCTGGAACTGCACCGGCGTCGTCGTCGGCATGATCCAGGGCCCTGCGGCGGTGTCGAACTCGCGGTACGAGAGTCCGAAGGTGTCGCCGGTGAAGAAGCCGCGGCTCGCCTCGTCCCAGATGCAGTGGTGGTGCATGGCATGGCCGGGCGTGTCGAGGAACCGCAGCGGGCGGCCGGCGAGCTCGATCGTCATGCCGTCGGCGGTCTGGACGACGCGCTCGGCCGGAACCGGCACGAGCGTGCCGTAGGAGCGCTCGATCTCCTCGGCGCCGTAGACCGCGGTCGCGCCCTTCATGAGGTGGACCGGATCGATCAGGTGGCGCGCACCGCGCGGATGAACGACGAGTCGCGCCTTCGGAAGCTGCGTCATCAGCAGGCCCGCGCCACCGGCATGGTCGAGATGAACGTGGGTCGGGATCACATAGTCGACCGCGTCGACGCCGAGGCCCACCGACTCCAGCGCGGCGAGCAGCCGGGGCACCGCATGGTTCGTTCCGGTGTCGACGAACGCCGCGCGGTCGCGTTCGACGATCAGGTAGGCAGCGTCGAAGCGCGGGCGGTGAAAGCCGGTGTCGACGACGTGGATGCCGTGTCCGAGCGGCGCGACGAAGTCGGGCACGGGCAGGGCAGGGTCGGGGCGGTTCATGGTCATCAGTGTCGGCCACGACATGCCGCGCCGGCTGCCATCGATTCTAGAGAGCCACCGGACAGCGGGGACAACGAGCGCGGTCCAGAATCGGACGCTATGGCGCGGCTCGGGGCGACTCTTCGATGGCGGACAGGCGTGAACGGCATGCCGGCCCGCCCGGGCGTCGCATTGGCACTGGCCGGCATGCTGGCCGGCTGCGGCGTCTTCCAGTCGCCCGCCTCGCTGCCGGTCGGCGCCTCGATCGACGTGGCACGGGCTTCTTTCGGGGGCCCCGGCGCCGAGCACGCGCTGCCCGACGGCGCGACGCGACTCGAGTACCGGCGCGGCCGCGACACCTACATGCTCGACTTCGATTCCAGCGGTCGCTTTGTCGGCAGCCGCCAGGTGCTCGACCTGCCGACGTTCGCCACGATCCGCCCCGGCATGTCGGAAGAGGACGTTCTGACCCGGATCGGCCGTCCGGCCTTCGTCTTTCCGGTCGGCTGGCAGCAGCAGCAGGTCTGGAACTACCGTTTCGGCGGCCTCGAGGGCGACTGCTTCGTCTTCCAGGTGTCGATCGGCAACTCTACGCATCGGGTGGTCGAGACCGGCCAGGGCGCCGATCCCGCCTGCTCCGCCGACACCGGCCGCTCGTAGCGGCCGGCTTCCCTCAGGCCGCGAGAAGCTGCCTCAGCACGAACGGCAGGATGCCGCCGTGGCGGTAGTAGTCGACCTCGATCGGTGTGTCGATGCGCAGGATCAGCTTGACGACCTTGTTGGTGCCGTCGGCGCCGTGGATGTGGAGCATCGCTTCCTGCTGCGGGCGCAGATCGCCCGGGATCTCGACGTCGAACTTCTCGTCGCCCCGGATGCCGAGCGACTCCCAGGAGTCGCCGGGACTGAACTGCAGCGGCAGCACGCCCATGCCGACCAGGTTGGAGCGGTGGATGCGCTCGAAGCTCTTCGCGACCACGGCCTTGATGCCGAGCAGAAGCGTGCCCTTGGCGGCCCAGTCGCGGCTCGAGCCGGTGCCGTACTCCTCGCCGCCGAAGACGATCGTCGGCGTGCCCTCGGCCATGTACTTCATCGCCGCGTCGTAGATGAACATCTTCTCGCCCGACGGCTGGAAGAGGGTGACGCCGCCTTCCTCGCGCGAGCCGTTCGCGTCGGCCGGGATCATCAGATTCTTGATGCGCACGTTGGCGAAGGTGCCGCGCATCATGACGTCGTGGTTGCCGCGGCGCGAGCCGTAGGAGTTGAAGTCGGCCTTGACCACGCCGTGCTCCTTCAGCCAGGCGCCGGCCGGCGATGCCTCCTTGATCGCGCCTGCGGGCGAGATGTGGTCGGTGGTGATCGAGTCGCCGAAGAGGCCGATCGCGCGCGCGCCCTTGACGCCGGGGCGGGTGATCTGCGGCTGCATCTTGAAGCCCTCGAAGAACGGCGGCTCGGCGATGTAGGTCGACTTCGGCCAGTCGTAGACCTGGCCGCTCACGCCCTCGATCTTTTCCCAGAGCGGGCCGGGCTCGGTCGCGACCTTGTCGTAGTTCGCCTTGTAGGCCTTGCCGTTCATCGCGTACTTCATCAGCGCGGCGATCTCCTCGCTCGTCGGCCAGATGTCGCCGAGGAAGACGTCCTTGCCGCCCTTGCCCTTGCCGACCGGCTCGGTCATCAGGTCCCGCAGCACCGTGCCGGCGATCGCGTAGGCGACGACGAGCGGCGGGCTGGCGAGGAAGTTGGCCTTCAGGTTGGGATGGATGCGCGCCTCGAAGTTGCGGTTGCCGGAGAGCACCGCGGCGCAGACCAGGTCGTTCTTCGTGATCGCGTCGTTGATCTCGGGCGTGAGGTCGCCGGCGTTGCCGATGCACGTCGTGCAGCCGTAGGCGGCGACGTTGAACCCGAGCTTGTCGAGGTAGGGCAGGAGGCCGGCGTCGGTCAGGTACTCGGTGACGATGCGCGACCCCGGCGCGAGCGAGGTCTTGATGTGCGGCTGCACCTTCAGCCCGGCCTCGACCGCCTTCTTCGCCAGGATGCCGGCGGCGATCATCACGCTCGGATTCGAGGTGTTGGTGCACGAGGTGATCGCCGCGATCAGCACGTCGCCATTGCCGATCGTCGTCTCGTCGGGCGCGGGCAGTCTCGGCTCGGCCTCGTTCAGGGCCGCGGCGAGCGTCGGCTTGTTCCCGGTCATCTCCACGACGTAGCGCGGCGCACCGGGCTGCACCGACGGCGAGTGCGGCACCTTGGCCGGGTCTTCCTGGCGCACGGCGGCGCCGCGCACGTGGTGACGCGTCAGCAGCTGCGCCGCCGGCTGGTTGAAGCCGGCCTCGGTCGGCGGCTTCGAGAACAGCGAGGTGAACTGCGCCTTGACCTTGCCGATCTCGATCCGGTCCTGCGGCCGCTTCGGCCCGGCCAGGCTCGGTGCGACCTTGCCCAGGTCGAGGCGGACGTTCTGGGTGTAGTCGATCTGGCCCGCACGCGGCACGCCGTAGAGGCCCTGCGCCTTGAAGTAGGCCTGGAAGAACTCGATCTCGCTCGTCGTCCGGCCCGTGGCGACGAAGTACTCGATCGTCTTGTCGTCGACCGGGAAGAAGCCCATCGTCGCGCCGTACTCGGGCGCCATGTTGGCCATCGTGGCGCGGTCGGGCACCGACAGGCTCTCCGTGCCTTCGCCGAAGAACTCGACGAACTTGCCGACGACCTTTTCCTTGCGCAGCATCTCGGTGACCGCGAGGACGAGGTCGGTGGCGGTGACGCCTTCGCGCAGCCGCCCGGTGAACTCGAAGCCGACGACGTCGGGCGTCAGGAAATACACAGGCTGGCCCAGCATGGCCGCCTCGGCCTCGATGCCGCCGACGCCCCAGCCGACGACGCCGATGCCGTTGATCATCGTCGTGTGGCTGTCGGTGCCGACCAGGGAGTCGGGGTAATAGACGGTCGTGCCCTTGGGCTCGTCGGCGCTGCCGGCCCGCTTGTGCACGCCGCGCGCGAGGTACTCGAGGTTGACCTGGTGGACGATGCCGAACCCGGGCGGCACGACGCCGAAGGTGTCGAACGCCTGCATGCCCCACTTCATGAACTGGTAGCGCTCGAGGTTCCTCTTGAACTCGAGCTTCATGTTGAGGTCGAGTGCCTTCTTCGAGGCGAAGTAGTCGATCATCACCGAGTGGTCGACGACGAGGTCGACCGGCACCAGCGGCTCGATCGACTTCGCGTCCTTGCCCATCGCCTTGGCGACCGTGCGCATCGCGGCGAGGTCGGCAAGCAGCGGGACGCCGGTGAAATCCTGGAGCACGACGCGGGCGACGACGAACGGGATCTCGTCGAGGCGCGGCGCCTTCGCCTTCCAGCCCGCGACCTCGGCGACGTGCTCGGGCGTCACCTTGTTGCCGTCGCAGTTGCGCAGGACCGACTCGAGGACGATGCGCACCGATACCGGCAGGCGCGACACGCCCGGGTAGGCCTTGGCGAGCTCGGGCAGCGAATAGAGGCTGCCGGTCTTGCCGGAGGCGGTCTTGAAGGTCTTCAGGGTGTTGGCGAAAGCGTGGGTCATGGTGGTGGTCCTCTGGGGGTTGGGGGTCAGCGCGCCGGCTTGGGCACGATGACGCGAAGGCCTTTGAAGTACTCGCGGAAGAAGCCTTCATCGCGGGTGATGAGCGCGCTGCACTGGAGCAGGGCATGCGCGCCGATCAGGAAATCGGGCACCGAGCGCCGCGCAGGCGAGCTGCGGCTCCCGGTGTCCGGACGCTGCTTGTAGCGCCGCTGCATCTCGCCGGCGCGGATCGCCGAGCGGAGCTCAGTCTGCGAATAGAGGATACCGGCGTCTTCCAGCGTCTCGACGAGGTCGCTGCCGTAGCCGAGCCCGGCGCCGACTTCGGCGACGACGACGTCGCAGACGACCACCGGGCCGAGCGCGAGGGCGCGACGCAGGGATTCCTCCGCGGCTTCGGCGCGCTCGTCGCGGCCGAGCAGGTCGACGACCACCGAGGAATCGACCGCGATCACTTGCGGCGTTTCCTCGGCGCGACCTCGCGCGGCGAGTCGTCGGGCGGCGGGTAGGGATCGCCGGGCGCGCGGCCGCGCAACTCGCGCATGACGTCGTCGGAGGTCATGCCCTCGGGCAGCGTGAAGCGGCCGCGCAGCCGCGACAGCGCGTCGTCGACGTTCTTGCGCAGGATGATGCGGCCGCCGTCGAGCTCGACCTTGAGCTGCGTGCCCTTGGTCAGGCCGAGCGCGTCGCGGACCGCCTTGGGCAAGGTGATCTGGCCGCGTTCGGCCACGGTCGCTTCCATGCTCGACCTCGCTTTCAGTATGCCTTCATCATACATACTTAACAATACATACTCAAGTCGACAGGGTCATGGGGATCGGGCGATTCAGCCGTGCTTCGCCTCGAATTCACGCAAGTACGAGACCAGCGCGCGCACGCCCTCGATCGGCATCGCGTTGTAGATCGAGGCGCGCATCCCGCCGACGATGCGGTGGCCCTTCAGGTTGAGCAGGCCCGCTGCCTTGGCGCCCTCGAGGAAGGACGCATCCAGGCTCGGCTCCGGCAGGTGGAAGGTGACGTTCATGCGCGATCGATCGGGTTTCGCGATCTTCGTGCGATAGAAGCCGCTCGCGTCGAGCGCGGCGTAGAGCAGGTCGGCCTTGGCCTGGTTGAGCCCGGCCATCGCGGCGGGGCCGCCCTGCGCCTTCAGCCACTGGAAGACGAGGCCGGCGGTGTAGATCGCGTAGGTCGGCGGCGTGTTGATCATCGAGTCATTGCCGGCCTGGATCGTGTAGTCGAAGGCGCTCGGTGTCGTCGGCAGGGCGCCGCCAAGCAGATCGTCGCGGACGATCACGAGCGTCAGGCCGGCCGGGCCGATGTTCTTCTGCGCACCGGCGTAGATCAGGCCGTAGCGGGCGACGTCGATCGGCCGCGACAGGATGTTCGACGACATGTCGGCGACGAGCGGGACGCCGCCGGTGTCGGGCGTCCACTGGTACTCGAGGCCGATGATCGTCTCGTTGGAGCAGATGTGGACATAGGCCGCGTCGCGGTCGAGTTTCCACTCCGACTGGCAGGGTATCGCGGTGAAGCCGCTCGGCTCGCCGCTCGCGGCGACGTTGACGGTGCAGAAGTGCTCCGCCTCGGCGATCGAGCGCTTGGCCCAGTCGCCGGTGTTGACGTAGTCGGCGCGCGTCTTCCCGCGCAGCAGGTTCATCGGCACGATCGCGTTCTGGCCGATCGCGCCGCCCTGCAGAAAGAGCAGCTTGTAGTTGTCGGGCACGCCGAGCAGCTCGCGCAAAAGCGCATGCGTCTCGTGGTAGATCGACATGAACTCCTTGCCGCGATGGCTCATCTCCATCACCGACATGCCGCTGCCGTGCCAGTCGAGCATCTCCTCGGCGCAGCGGCGCAGGACCGGCTCGGGGAGAACCGCCGGCCCGGGACTGAAATTGAAGGGGCGCGTCATGGCGCCATTATCGAACCGGACTTCGCCTTGCGCAGGCTGCGCAAACGACGACGCGCCCCGCAGGGCGCGTCGATCGCCGGCACGCGTGAACCGGCCGAGCGACTACTTGAGCAGGGTCGTCGTCGTCACGGTCGTGCCACTGGCGTCGGAGGTTGCCTTGGCCGCCTTGGCTTCGGCCATCAGTTCGCGCTGCTTCGCGCTCATGCAATCGTCGACGATGCGATGCGCCGTCTTGACGTTGAGGAGCATCGACTTGCTCGAGATCTGCACCATCAGGGTCTCGCCGCGAACGTCCTCGAGGCGGATGGCGCCGGTCGACGACAGGACGGGCTTCATCAGCCAGTCGCTCTTGCCGTGCTTGAGATCGACATAGGCCGGGTATTTCGAGCTCTGCGTGATGTTCACGGTCTGCGAGAACTCGCAGTCGTACATGCCGTAGTAGACGAGCTCGGCCGCCTTGACCTGCTCTGGCTGTGCGTCGGGCACGACGAACACCGGCGCGGGCGCGGCCTTGGCGGCCTTCGCGGTCCTCGCGGACTTGGCGGCGGGCTTCGCGGACTTGGCCGGCGCATCGGCGGCGAGGGCGCTCGAAGCGGCGAAGGCGCAGGCGAACAGCGCGCCGGCAACGGAGGCGAGTCGGAAGGGAGTGGACATCGACATGGCGTGGACCTTTCTGGCACTGACGAACGGCGCGATTGTGTGCCAGCCGCACGCCGGCCGTTACCGCGGAAAGGGGAATGCATCACGCCTCGCTGCCCGCGGCGCCGAAAAAGCGCCGCCGGACATCGTCGGCGAGCCCGTCCGGCGCGAGCGCGGCGCGCCGCAGGACGCGCCAGAAGTAGCGGTAGCTCGCCCGATCGTGCAGGACGTCGCCGTGGCGGATCGGCGCCCAGTCGGCGTTCGCGGCGGCGTCGAGGATGGCGATCGCTTCGTCCACCTCGGCGGCCTGTGGCAGGAACGCGGCGACGATCGGCCGGATCTGGTTCGGATGGATGCTCCACATGCGCGTGTAGCCGAACTCGCGCGCCGCGCGCCGGGCGGCGGCCGCGACGACGGCCGGGTCGGCGAACTCGGTGACGACGCAGTGCGATGGCGTCTTGGCGAAGCCATGGCAGGCGGCCGCGATCTCGAGCTTGGCGCGCACGACGAGCGGATGGCTGAACTGGCCCTCGACCGACATCGCGGCCGCCGGAATCGCGCCGCGATGGGCCGAGACGAAGTCCATCAGGCCGAACGACAGCGACTCGATGCGCGGATGCGCGGCGAGCGCCTGGACCTCGCGCAGGGCGCCGTGTGTCTCGACCAGTGCGTGCAGCGGCAGCGAGCGGCCGCCGGCGGCGTCGATCGTCGCGACCGCGACGTCGATGTCGGCGGCACGCTCGACCTTGGGCAGCATGACGTAGGCCAGTCGCGAGGCGGCGGCGCCGACGATGGTCTCGACGTCGGCGGCGAACGAAGGATGGTCGACCGGATGGACGCGCACGCCGCAGCGGCCGTGCGCGTTGGCGCTGGAGAGCGCGACCTCGACGACGAGGCGCGCGTGCTCGGCCTCGCCGCCGACCGGCGCGCCGTCTTCGCAGTCGAGGGTGACGTCGAAGATCCTTGCGCATCCGAGCCTCGACGCCGGCGTAGTGGTCGCAGGCGGGCAGCTCGACGCCCGGATCGCTGTCGTCGAAGAGCGCGTGCCGGGGCGATGTCTGCGTCGACGGGTTCATCGCGCCGCCTCCTGCCGGGCTCAGAGGAGGTGCTTCACCCCGTCCTGCTCTTCCTGCAACTCCTTCAGCGTCAGGTTGATGCGCTCCTGGCTGAACGGATCGATCGCGAGGCCTTCGACGACCTTGTATTCGCCGTTCGCGGTCGTGACCGGGAAGCCGAACATGGTGTCCTTGGGGATGCCGTACTGGCCGTCCGACGCGATGCCCATCGTCACCCACCGGCCGTTCGAGCCGAGGGCCCAGTCGCGCATGTGGTCGATCGCCGCGTTCGCCGCCGACGCCGCCGACGACAGCCCGCGCGCCTCGATGATCGCGGCGCCGCGCTTGCCGACGGTCGGCAGGAAGACGTCCTTGTTCCAGGCGTCGTCGACGATCATCGACTTCACGGGCTTGCCGTCGATCGTGGCGAAGCGGTAGTCGGCGTACATCGTCGGCGAGTGGTTGCCCCAGACGGCGAGCTTCTCGATCGAGGCGACCGGCTTGCCGGTCTTGGCGGCGATCTGGCTCGCGGCGCGGTTGTGGTCGAGGCGAAGCATCGCGGTGAAGTTCTTGCGCGGCAGGTCGGGCGCGCTCTTCATCGCGATGTAGGCGTTGGTGTTGGCGGGGTTGCCGACGACGAGCACCTTGACGTTGCGCGACGCGACGGCGTTCAGCGCCTGGCCCTGGCCGACGAAGATCTTGCCGTTGACCGAGAGCAGCTCCGAGCGCTCCATGCCGGCCTTGCGCGGCATCGAGCCGACGAGAAGGGCGTAGTCCGCGTCCTTGAAGGCGGTCATCGGGTCGCCGTGCGCCGTCATCCCGGCGAGCAGCGGGAAGGCGCAGTCGTCGATCTCCATCATGACGCCCTTCAGCGCCTTCTGAGGTCCCTCGACGGGCACTTCGAGCAGCTGCAGGATGACCGGCTGGTCCTTGCCGAGCATCTCGCCCGAGGCGATGCGGAAAAGTAGCGCATATCCGATCTGGCCGGCAGCGCCGGTGACCGCGACGCGGACGGGAGGCTTCATCATTGGGTTCTCCGGGAACGTGAAAGGGAAGAGGGGGCGTGGCGTGCGCGACCGCCGAAGTTTAGGCCAGCGACGAGGGCGGCCGCGGCACCGGAGCCTCACGGCCGGACGACGGAGGCCGTCGCGGTAAAGTCTGTTGCGTTGCAATAAACTCGATGGGCTGGACGGCGCGCCCGTTCATAAGGTCGACATGGTCACGTCTCTCAAAGATCAAGCGCTCAAGCGACAGCCCGTCTATCGCAACATCCATATCACCCAGCTCGTCTCCTATCGGCTTCCGATGGCCGGCTGGGCGTCGATCCTGCACCGGATCAGCGGTGCCGTGATGTTCCTGCTGCTGCCGTTCGCGATCTGGATGTTCGACAACAGCCTC